>SDBT01002279.1_pt1 | contig 34177 bp, 29 predicted proteins | sample 2277101 | NCBI WGS metagenome assembly SDBT01 (sample SAMN10404973, study PRJNA504765) | marine sediment metagenome | isolation source: marine sediment core GS10_PC15, 103 cmbsf | place: Arctic Ocean: Southern Knipovich Ridge | collected 2010
ACGGACGGGATCGGACTGGCTGCTCCGCAAGTTGGGAAATCGCTGCGCCTGTTCGTGGTGGATACCAGCCCGATAAGCGAGGATAAAGAGGAGCCTGAGTTGAAGGATTTCAAAAAGGTTTTTATCAATCCCTACATCCTGGATGAGTGGGACGACCCATGGTCATTCGAGGAGGGGTGTCTGAGCCTGCCTAAAATCCGGGAGGAAGTTTCCAGGCCCTTCAAAATTCGTATCGAGTATTACGATGAAAACTGGAATCTGATCGAAGAGGAATACGACGGGATCCGGGCAAGGGTTATTCAGCATGAATACGACCACCTGGACGGGAAACTGTTCGTGGACCGCATCAAACCCATAAAGCGGAAACTGTTGACTGCCCGCCTGAATGCCATCAGTAAGGGGAAGGCGGAATGCGATTACAAAATCATCTTCCCCAGGAAAAAATAAAAAACGGTGATCTCAATTGGACGTTTTTTCTGAGGGATACTTTGGAAGTAACCTGGCATTTTTAGTTGCACTGAGCTCGCAGGCTCGGTTCACTCAGTGAATAAGCACGTTACGAAAAAGTATCCCTCAGAAAAACAGGGAGAGGCTGACCCTTTTGAGACAGCCTCCAGGATGTCAAACGACCGGATTAAAGTACTCTTCCGATTTCAGGATCATGTCGATGTACTGGGCGCGTTTATAGACAAATGGATCGTTGATGGATTTGCTGCTCAGCTTGCCCCTGAATGCATCAATGGAAGCATATCCTTTTCTGTCCATCCACTGCTCCAGTTCTTCCAGCATTGCCGAAGCGTGACCAACGCCGTTGTGATAGAATGTGCTCACGGCCTGCACTGCTGACGCCCCTGCCAGGATCATCTTCACCATATCAATACCTTCATAAATTCCGTTGTTGGCTGCCACATTGGCGTTAATGTTTTCGTAGGTGAGCCCGATGTACCGGATGGAAAGGCGGTGGTCGCTGTGGGTACTGAGGTTCCAGGGAGAAACGTGTTTCTCGGCTTCCACATCGATATCCGGTTCAAACAACCTGTTAAACAGCACAAAGGCATCAGCCCCTGCATCATCAAGGTCCTTGATGGTTTTCAGAATATTGGTGTAAAACGGACTCAATTTCACGCTAACCGGGATCTTAACTGCCGATTTAACCGCTTTCAGGAATTCGATCTGCTGCATGATGATATCGTGTCCGGATTTTTCAAAATCACGGGGGACTGAAAAGAAATTTAACTCAAGTCCGTCTACACCAACCTCTTCAATAAGCTTTGCGTATTCTACCCAGGACTCCTTGTACACAGCGTTAAGGCTGGCAAAAACGGGAATGGAAAGGGCTTCTTTTACCTGTTTCAGGTTGTAGATATGTTCCTTGGGACCGCCATGTTCAATCTTTGGGAACAGGTTGATCATTTCGGCATTTCGATTATCATAGGCTTCGAGCTGGCTGCTCATTTCGTAGTCTTCCAACTGGATTTGTTCTTCAAAAAGGGAGCGGTATACAATTGCCGCCACACCTGCCTCTTCGGCCTGCTTCAGTTTATCAATACTGTTCACCATGTTGCTGGCACCCAGGATCAGGGGATTCTTCAGGGTAACCCCCATGTGTTGTGTTGTAAGCTTTGACATATGATTTCAAATTAGGGTTTTAAGCGATAACAAATTTAAAGGACGTTATTTTTTCTGTTATATAAACTATCAGAACCCTCAAAAAGTTCAAAGAAAACCTGAAAAGATTGGCAGATAATTTTCATTTCACTCCATATAGCAAGTAAAATGCCGGCATAACAGTCTATGATTGATCTGAGACGGGTACCAATTGTCAGGCTCCTGGTTCCATTTGCCACAGGATCGGTGATGGGATTCCAACATGCTCATTCCGAACAGGTTTGGATGGAAATTCTGTTTTGCCTGTTGCTCTTGATCATCCTGGTTGTCCTGTTCATCCAGGTGAAAAAGCAACCAGGTTATTTCAGGGGTTCTTTCAGTGCTGCTGCTTTTCTTTTTTTCCTTGCTGCCGGATGCGGAACCGGAATGGTGGCAAAACCTGCAGATCCGGGTCTTCCATTGAGAAAGAATGTGATGATCCGTGGGGAGGTGCTGGAGGAACCACGGCCAGGAAAACGGAGCTGGGTTTTCGCAATGAGGCTTCACATGGTAGCTTCTGTTGACAGTGTTTATGCAGCAAATACAGTTTTGAAAGTATACCTGGATATGCCTGCCGATTCCATATTGCCACTTCCCGGCGAGTGCTGGCAGTTTTACGGACAACTGGTTGCCATCAGGAACAGCGGGAATCCCGGTCAGCTCGACTATGAGGCGATGATGCACAGAAAAAATTGCTGGTACAGGTTCTTTACCCGTGGCCAGTTTGCATCGGACCCTGCGAGGAGCTTAAATTGCAGGTTGGAAAAGCAGACTGAACCGGTGTTTAGTCCCATCTCCATTAGAAAAGCATTATCGAAACACTGGGAGGGAGGAGCGAAGGAAATCTCCCTGCTGAGGGCTGTTTGCCTGGGAGACAAGTCCGGACTGACAGATGATATGCGCCAGGCATATTCCAGTGCAGGCGGGATGCATCTGCTGGCTGTTTCCGGTCTGCATGTGGGACTGATCTGGTGGGTCCTGCATCATTCACTTTCCTGGCTGGTTCGTTTATCACGCAGGGAGATTTACCGGGCTCTGACCATCATTGCACTGCTCTGGTTCTATGCATTCATTACGGGATTTTCATCATCGGTGTGCAGATCGGTCACCATGTTTACCTTATTTTCCGTAGCCCGAATGCTGGATCAGAGGAGCCATCCTGTCAATGGAATTCTGGTTTCGGCTTTTCTGTTGATCCTGCTGAACCCAGGCAGGATCATGGATGTGGGTTTTCAGCTCTCCTATGCTGCCATCCTGGGGATTGTTACCCTTCATCCAATTCTCAGGAGCATTTTGAAAGTGAAAAACCGGATCCTGAAATGGGTTTGGGAGGTTTCGATGGTCAGTCTTGCGGCCCAGATCAGCACAGCCCCGCTGGTGGTGTATTACTTTCACCAGTTACCGGTATATTCATTGCTCACAAGCCTGGTAGCTATCCCCATGCTAAGCTGCACGCTTACACTGTTTGTGATTTCAATACCGTTCATGGCAGCCGGATTGTGCACCGGCCTGTTTAACTGGTTACTGGTTAAACTGGCGGGTCTGATGAACCAATCCATGGAGATGGTTGCGTCCCTTCCCGGTTCAGTGATAGACCACCTGTTCCTGGACAGAATGAGCATGTATCTGATTGTGACATTGATTTTCCTTGGAATTGTTCTCCTCCATGACCGGACCACCATTTCCAGGTACCTGATGATGTTCATGGTATTTGCTGTGCTCTGCTGGTCATCCTGGGGCAGGTACAGCAGCTATCATACTTCGGAATTCGTAGTGGCTCATTTCAACGGAGGGAGTCTGGTTACATTCAGGGTGGGTATCCGGGTGGATCATTACAAATGGTGCAGGGACCCGGAAGCAGCCGTTTATATGGATCAGTATGTTGAATCGGTCTGGGGCAAACGCTGTTACCGGACCCACACATGGGATCTGTGTGATTCGCTTCAACACCAGGGTTCAGTTTCCGGCTGCCGGCAAGTGGACCGGGGGTTATGGATCCTTGGGAACAACAGGTTCAAAGGATTGGTCGTTACCGGTTCTTTCAGTCCCGACCATTTGGCGATCGCGACAGGCAATCCGGGGGACTTTATTCTTCTTCTGGGTGAGCCTCGTTTGACAGGGATGATGGATATCCCATTGCATTCTGGATGCAATGTAATCGTGGACGGATCAAACAGAAGCTGGTATTCAAACCGGATGGAAACATTTCATGGCAGAATCCATATCACCAGGGATCATGGGGCATACCTGAAAAGATGGTAAAAAAAGGGGTAACCATGCGCACAATTGGACAATTATCTGTTATTTTGCCATGGAAATTTCCATTTCAATATGCGAATCATTATTGCCGGTGCGGGTGAAGTTGGGACACATCTTGCAAAGATGTTGAGCAGTGAGGAGCATGAGCTTGTTGTGATCGATAATGATATTGATCGCCTGAAGGCTGTAAGTGGTGCATTGGATGTGCTTACCATCGAAGGAAATGCCAACTCCATCTCTCTGCTGAAGGAGGCTAAAATTAATAAGGCTGACCTGTTTATCGGTGTCACTTTCTCGGAGGACGTAAATATTAATTCTGCCATTCTGAGCAAAAAACTGGGGGCCAAAAAGACCATTGCCAGGATCGATAACCAGGAATACATGTTGCCTGCCAACAAGGAGATCTTTGATAACCTGGGTGTGGATTACATGATTTACCCGGAGAAAATTGCAGCCCGTGAAATCGTCGGACTTCTTTCCGAGACGGGAAGCACAGAGGTTGTCGAGTTTTCAGGAGGGAAGCTGCACATGTATGTGATCCGGCTTGACGAGGATGCTCCCATTATCAATAAGACCTTGCGGGAGTTCACTCCGGGCGACAGTGGCCTTGAATACCGGGCGGTGGCCATTACAAGGAAGACTCATACCATTGTTCCAAGCGGAGATGACAGGTTTGAACCCGGCGACCTGGTTTATGTGATCAGCAGCAAGAAAGGGCTGAAAGAACTTTACAAATATTCCGGAAAAAAGCAGTTCGAGGTCAGGAATATTATGATCCTGGGTGGAAGCAGGATAGGTATGAAAACTGCAGATTCACTGGGAAACCAGCATTATGTCAAATTGATAGAGAAGGACCGTCAGAAGAGTTATACACTTTCAAACCGGTTGAACAATACCCTTGTGATCAACGGCGACGGTACCGATATGGAATTGCTCAGGCAGGAAGGCCTTGAAAAGATGGATGCATTTATCGCGGTCACCGGGAATTCCGAAACCAACATACTTTCCTGCCTGCTGGCTAAGCATATGGGTGTTAAGCGGACCATCGCCGAGGTGGAGAATATGGATTACATTCATCTTGCTGAAAACATCGGCGTGGATACCATCATCAATAAAAAGTTGATCACCGCAAGCCGGATATTCCGTTTTACCATGGCCGATGAGGTCTCCAGTATCAAATGCCTTACAGGTACTGAGGCTGAGGTAATGGAATACCTGGTCAAGCCTGACGCCATGGCCACCAAAGGCACCCTGGCAGAGATTAATTTTCCAGGGGAAGCCATTGTTGGTGGAGTGATCAGGGGCAAGAATGCATTCATTGCTCATGGCGACACACTGATCAAACCCTACGACAGGGTGGTTGTGTTTGCACTGCCCGGCGTGATTCATACCATCGGTAAGTTTTTCAACTGATAAGACCCATGCTTAATCCCCGGACCATCATCCGTATTTTAGGTTTGCTTCTGCTTACAGAGGGAGTTTTTATGTGGTTCTCCATTCCGGTTGTACTCATTTTCGGGGAATCTGATGCCCTGCAATTCTTACTTTCAGGGGCTATCACATTGGCTGTGGGAGCGGTGGCATATTTTTCAGTAAGGAAATCGGCCCTGGTGTTGAACCGGAGGGATGGATATGTGATCGTCACAGGGGGATGGATCCTTTTCTCGCTTTTTGGTACCCTTCCCTTTTTATTAACACGTTCCATACCAGGATTTACCGATGCCTTCTTTGAAACGATTTCGGGCTTTACCACCACTGGCGCATCTATTCTCAATAACATTGAGGAGCTTTCACATGGCATTCTGTTCTGGAGAAGCCTTACACAGTGGCTGGGTGGAATGGGGATCATCCTCTTATCGCTTATCATTTTGCCTTTCCTCGGGATTGGAGGGATGCAGCTCTTTTCTGCGGAAGTGCCCAGTCCCACACCCGATAAGCTTCATCCCCATGTAAAGGATACGGCCAAGCGGTTGTGGCTTATTTACCTGATATTCACCTTCAGTGAAACCTTGCTTTTATGGGCAGGCGATATGGAATTGTTTGATGCTGTCTGTCACTCCTTCACCACCATGGCCACGGGAGGGTATTCCACGAAACAGGCGAGTATTGCATACTGGGATTCGCCCTACATTCATTATGTGATCACCTTTTTTATGTTTCTGGCAGGCACAAATTTCACCCTTGCCTATTTTGGCATGCACGGACATTTCAGGAAGATCTGGGCCAATGAGGAATTCAGATGGTATTTGGGGTTTATCGTGGGATTTGCTCTGCTGATCACCGTGGGACTCTTTTTCACCTCAGGCGGGGGAATGGAAGCAGCATTCAGAAATTCTGTTTTCCAGGTGGTTTCCATCCTGACCACCACCGGATTTGTTACCGCCGATTACCTTTTGTGGACACCCGTACTGGGAGTACTCATCTTCATACTCATGTTTTTCGGTGGATCTGCAGGATCCACCGGGGGTGGTCCCAAGATCATGCGGATCGTGATCTTACTCAAGAACAGTACCCAGGAACTGAAGCGTATGATCCATCCCAATGCAGTTATTCCGGTCAGACTCAATAAAAATGCAGTGGAAGAGCGCGTGGTCACCAATGTTCTGGCATTTATTGCATTTTATGGTGTCATTGCAGTTATTTCCATGGTATTGTTGTCAGCACTGGGTTATGACTTCGATACTTCGGTGGGTGCTGTGGCCGCCACACTTGGAAATATCGGTCCGGGAATCGGTGCAGTGGGTCCAAGCATGAATTATGCCGATATCCATGTGGCCGGCAAATGGTTCCTTTCCTTCCTGATGCTGGTTGGACGGCTTGAACTATTTACCGTACTTGTGCTCTTCTCGCCCCTTTTCTGGAGAAGGTAGATCAAGGGTCAATCATCAACCTCTCCCAGTCCAGCTCTTAACACCTCAGGCTCATCACCGCTGCAATCGATGATGGTTGAAGGGATGATACCACCGTATCCTCCGTCTATGACCACATCCACAAAGTCCCTGTATTCTTCATAGATAAGTTCTGGATCGGTGGGATATTCGAGGATATGGTCATCTTTTTTCAGGGAGGTGGTCAGGATGGGGCGTCCCAGTTGTCTCACTATCTCCAGGATGATATTGTTGCCGGGGATCCTGATGCCAACTGTTTTCCGGTGATGCTTAATGGATTTTGGCACCTTGTTGCTTGCAGTTAATATGAATGTATAGGGACCAGGCAGGCGAGATTTCATCAATTTGAATGTGCTATTGTTCACATGCCTGGCGAAGTCAGAAAGATGGCTCAGGTCGGAACAGATGAAGGAAAACCTGGCTTTCTCCGGTTTGATTCCCTTGAGCCGGGCCACTCTTTCTACAGCCCGGGCTTTGGTAATATCGCAGCCCATCCCATATACCGTATCGGTGGGATAGATGATTACTCCGCCATGTTCCAGCAACTCAACGATCTTGTTGATGTGCCTTGGGTCCGGGTTCTGTTCATAGAGCTTCAGCAGCATTTTTTCAGCTTGAATCGCGTAAAAGTAGTATAAATGCTTAATAAATGTACTGGATCAGTCAGCGTAAAGAATCACCCGGTTCCTGATCTTCCGTTTCGGGTCCCGGCCCATTAGACAATTCCTTCTCATCGCCTTCCTCGTCATCATCATCAAGGAGTGTCCATTCCGGCTCCGGCCCCTGGTCTCTGTAAACCAAAGCCAGCAAAATGCCTGCAATGACTCCGGTCAGGTGAGCCTCAAAGGATACTTCAAAATCAAAAGGCAGCAGTCCCCATACAAGGCTGCCATACCAGAAAACAACCAGCAGAGAGATGGCCATCAGGCTCCTCACCTTGCGAATAACACCGCTGAGAAAGAGGAATGCTGCCATGCCATATATAAGCCCGGATGCTCCTATGTGGTAAGCCTGTCTTCCGATCCCCCAAAGAAGGATGCCTGAAATGAAGTATATCAGGAACCAGATCTTATAGGCAATGTCCCGGTAGAAATAGAAAATGGCCAGGCTCAGCAGGAACACCGGCATGGAATTATCCACCAGGTGTTTCCAGTTTCCGTGTATAAGTGGTGAAAACAGGATTCCTTTCAAACCACTTAGTTTTCTGGGGTAGACACCTCCCTCTACCAGTGAGATATCCATGCTCATTTCGAAAAACCTGACGGCCCACAGCAGCAAAAGGAAAAAAGCCGGGAACACCAGGCTGTAAATGAATCGCTTTTTCTCTTCGGACATAAAACAAAGTTATCTTTTTTCTGATTTGCTATCTTTATCCTGTTAAAACACGCCATGATGACAGATATCCTGCTTGGAGTACTGATCCTTCTCTCTTTAACCAGTATGTTACTTGTTTTGTTCCGGCGAAAAGATAAGGAACAGGACCATTTCACCCAATCCGTTGAAGCTTCGTTCAAACGATTGGAAGTCATGTTTGAGCAGCTGGGAAAATCCCTGAAGGATGACTTTCAGCGAGGCAGGGATGAAGGACAGAAAAACTCGGCGCAGAACAGGATGGAACTGGCCAACACTTTGGAAACCTTCCAGGGAAGACTCGAGAAAATGAGGGAGACCATAGAGATCAAGTTAAAAGATATCCAGATGGACAACAATAAGAAGCTGGAAGAGATGCGCAGGACTGTGGATGAGAAGCTCCAGGAGACCCTTAATAAGAGGATAAGCGATTCCTTTAAACTGGTAAGTGACCGTCTGGAGCAGGTTCATAAAGGATTGGGGGAGATGCAGGAATTAGCCACCGGGGTGGGCGATCTGAAAAAAGTGCTCAGCAATGTAAAGACCAGGGGCATCATGGGCGAGGTTCAGCTTGGAAATATCCTGGAACAATTTCTTGCACCGGATCAATATATCAATAATGCAATGATCAGGCAGGGTAGCACCGAAAGTGTTGAATTTGCTGTAAAACTGCCAGGAAGCAATGACCGGGAGGAGGAGGTGTTGTTACCGGTGGATTCCAAATTTCCCATGGAAGATTACCAGCGGTTGATGGAAATATATGAAAAAATGGAAATGTATTCCAGGGAGGAGATCCAGAAGGCTGAAAAACAATTTGATACCATCGTCAGAAAATCAGCTCAAACCATCAGTAACAAGTACATTGATCCGCCGGTCACCACCAATTTTGCGCTGATGTTTGTACCCACTGAAGGATTGTACGCACAGATCCTTAGCAGAACGGGATTGTTTGAGACACTGCAGCGGGATTTCAATGTAACCGTGGTTGGTCCCTCTAACCTGGTGGCTTTCCTGAGCAGTCTGCAGATGGGTTTCAGGACCCTGGCCGTCCAGCAAAGGTCGAGCGAGGTCTGGAAAATACTCGGAGCAGTGAAGAATGAATTCGGCAGGTTCGAGGAGGTTCTGAAAAAAGCACAGAACCAGCTTAACCTGGCTTCAAGCAACCTTGACAACCTGGTTGGAACACGGACCCGTCAGATACAGAGGAAGCTAAGGAACATCCAGGAGCTTCCAAACAGTTCCACACAGGAGATCATCGGTCTTGATGAAGGAGATGAGGGAGATTAAGCCTTGCAGCCTTGTATTTCCTTTGGTGTCATCAATAATTAATTCTGAAAATATTAGGAGAAAAGTTATACTGTGTTGATTTTATCTCTATATTTGGGCCATGTTATAAAACACATGACTAAGGTTATTTTACATATCATTCTAATGGTGGTGGTGCTGGTACTTGTTCCAGGAGCAACCTGAGAGTGGTATAAATCATAATAAGAATTATACAAAGCCATTCTCAGAAAAGAGGATGGCTTTTTCGATATATAAAGGAAATATCTCACAGAGATGAAGATTACATACAGAAGTCATACCAGCACCATGGGTAGAAGAATGGCAGGAGCCAGGAGCCTCTGGCGCGCCAATGGAATGAAGGAATCACAATTTGGGAAACCGATTATCGGGATTGCCAATTCCTTTACGCAGTTTGTACCCGGGCACGCACATCTTCATCACATCGGGCAGGATGTCAAGCAGATTTTTGAAGCCGCCGGCTATTTTGCTGCCGAGTTCAATACCATTGCCATCGATGATGGGATTGCCATGGGTCATGATGGAATGCTCTATTCACTACCCTCACGTGATCTGATTGCCGATAGCATTGAATATATGGTCAATGCCCATAAGGTGGATGCGCTTTTTTGCATCTCAAACTGCGATAAGATCACTCCGGGTATGCTCATGGCAGCTGTGCGACTGAATATTCCAGTGATTTTTGTATCGGGTGGACCCATGGAAGCAGGCAGGGACGGAGATGAAGTTTATGACCTGGTCGATTCCATGGTGATGGCTGCCGATCCCGGTGTGAGTGATGAAAAGGTTGCACACATTGAGAAATTGGCTTGTCCGACCTGCGGATCCTGTTCGGGGATGTTCACAGCCAACTCCATGAACTGTCTGAATGAGGCCATAGGACTTGCATTGCCGGGCAACGGGACCATTGTGGCTACCCATGTGGAACGAAAAAAATTATTTGAGAAAGCTGCGAACCAGCTTATTGAGAATATCCTCAGCTATTATCACGATGGTGACCAGTCGGTACTTCCGCGCAGCATTGCTTCATATGAAGCGTTTGAAAACGCCATGACCCTGGACATTGCCATGGGGGGGTCCACCAATACTGTCCTTCACCTGTTAGCCATTGCCCATGAGGCAGAAGTTGAATTTACTATGAAAGACATGGATCGTCTCTCGAGAATTACACCGGTTTTATGTAAGGTTGCTCCCAGCTCTAAATACCATGTGGAGGATGTGCACAGGGCAGGAGGGATCCTGGGCATACTGGCTGAACTTGACAGGGGTGGTTTGATGAATAGGGATGTGTACCGTGTTGATGGGAAAACACTGGGCCAGGCCATTGAATGCTATGACCTGATCAATGCTGAACGTTGTGACCAGGTTGAGGATCTGTATTCTGCCGCGCCAGGTGGGGGAATTAACCTTCAGATGGGTTCACAGAACAGGAGATTTGAGGAGTTTGACCTGGACCGGGCAACAGGTTGTATCCGGAATATTCAAAATGCCTACAGCATGGATGGGGGACTTGCAATTCTCACCGGTAACATTGCCAGAAACGGTTGTATTGTAAAGACAGCCGGTGTCTCAGAGAATGTGCTGGTTTTTGAAGGTACAGCAAAAGTATATGATTCCCAGGATGATGCATGTGATGCCATTTTGCAGGATAAAGTGAAGGCGGGGGATGTGGTTGTCATTCGATTTGAAGGGCCCAGGGGAGGTCCCGGTATGCAGGAGATGCTGTACCCAACCTCCTATTTAAAATCCAGGGGACTGGGAGAGAAGTGTGCCCTGATCACAGACGGACGTTTTTCGGGAGGCACCTCCGGATTGTCCATCGGGCATGTTTCGCCTGAAGCAGCTGACAGGGGGGAGATCGCCCTGATCAGGGACGGGGACCTCATCAGGATCGATATACCGTCACGGAACATTGACATTGTGCTGGATGGGTCTGAACTGGACCGACGCAGGAGTGAAGAGAATCAAAAGCCTTCCGGGTGGAAACCTGAACGTGAAAGGAATATTTCCGGATCATTAAAGGCTTATGCAAGTATGGTATCCTCGGCAGACAGGGGGGCCATCAGAATAATCAAAGATTAATCAATTATTCATTAATACCTTTATAGCATGCAAACACAAGTAAAAAAGAAGGCTGAGAAGGAGAAAGCTACCCCGAGGATGATGTCGGGAGCTGAAGCACTGATATTAGGATTGCTGGAAGAGGGGGTGGATACCATATTCGGATATATTGGCGGTGCCATTATGCCGGTGTATGATGCCCTGATGAACTATGAAGACCGGTTAAAGCATATAAGGGTGAGGCATGAGCAGGGCGCAGTCCATGCTGCCCAGGGTTACGCCAGGATCTCGCGCAAACCGGGCATCTGTTTTACCACTTCAGGGCCCGGGGCTACCAACCTGGTGACCGGACTTGCAGATGCCATGCTCGATTCCACACCCCTGGTGTGTATAACCGGACAGGTAGGTGCACCTTTGCTGGGATTTGATGCTTTCCAGGAGACAGATATGGTGAGTGTTTCCATGCCTATTACCAAGTGGAACTTTCAGATTACCAGTGCTGATGAGATCCAGGATACGCTGGCCAAAGCATTTTTTTATGCCAATTCAGGAAGGCCCGGACCGGTATTGATCGATATCACCAAGACCGCCCAGTTTGAAGAGGTGGAATTCAACTATAAGAAAATAAACCGGGTGAGGAGCTACATACCCAATCCCAAGCCCACTCCTGGATCCATCGACAGGGCTGCAGAATTGATCAACAATTCCAGCAAGCCATTTGTGTTGTGCGGACAGGGTGTAACCATTTCCCGCGCTGAAGCCGAGTTTAAGGAGTTTGTGGAAAAAGCAGGTATACCGGTAGGAAGCACCCTGAACGGACTTTCGGCATTCCCTTCCGACCACCCGCTTTCAACCGGAATGCTCGGGATGCACGGCAATTATGCTCCCAATGTAAATACAAACCAGTGCGATGTGCTCATTGCCATAGGAATGCGTTTTGATGACCGGATAACGGGCAATGTAAATACCTATGCGAAGCAGGCCAAGGTGATACACATTGAGATAGATCCGGCAGAGATCGATAAGATTGTTAAAACGGATGTGGCCATCAACTCCGATGCCAGATTTGCCCTTCAGCAGCTGATCCCCAAAATCAAACCTGCTGAACATGCCGAATGGCTTGCCTCATTCGGTGAACTTGAGAAGGTGGAAAAGGCCAAGGTAATAGACAGAGATTGCCACTCAACTGGTCCCAAAATGCATATGGGTGAGATCATTCGCCAGATTTCCGAAAAGACAGATGGATCTGCTATCCTGGTTACCGATGTTGGTCAGCACCAGATGGCGTCGGCACGATACTACAAATTCAAGAAAAATAATTCATGGGTCTCCTCGGGCGGATTGGGGACCATGGGCTTCGGGCTACCCGCTGCAATGGGGGCCAAGTTCACGGGTACAGAACGACAGGTAGTGGCTGTTGTTGGGGATGGGGGATTCCAGATGACCATTCAGGAGCTGGGTACCATTGCCCAGTATAACCTGCCCGTAAAAGTGATCCTGCTTAACAATCAATTCCTTGGAATGGTACGGCAATGGCAGGAACTCTTTAATAATAGCCGGTATGCAAGTACAGGGCTGACCAATCCCGATTTTATGAAAATATGTGAGGGGTTTGGAGTCCCTTCAAAGAAAATTACTGTGAGGGAAGAGCTGAGTCAGGCACTGGATGAGACACTGGCTCACAACGGACCGTTTGTACTGGAGGTGGATGTTGAGAAGGAGGGCAACATCTTCCCCATGATACCACCCGGAGGAACAGTTTCAGAAATGCGTTTAGAATAATACCATATATGATGAAGAAAGAATTCACAATATCCGTTTTCACCGAGCATAAGGTGGGACTCCTGCACAAGATCACAGTGATCCTTTCCCGCAGGAAGATTAATATTGAAAGTCTGAATACCTCCGAATCGGAGATCAGGGGAATCTATCGCTTTACAATTGTTATCCAGACAACGGAGGACATGGCAAAGACCATAACCAAGCAGATCGAAAAACAGATAGGTATTCTGAAAGCGTTTTATCATACCGTGGATGAGATCGTTTACCAGGAGATCGCTCTTTACAAGGTGCCTACCGCTGCTTTTGCCCATGGCGATGATGTGGAGAACCTGATCAGGAAACATAATGCCAGGATCCTGGCCATTGAACCGGAGTACATCGTTGTTGAGAAGACCGGTCATAAGGAGGAGACTAAGCAACTGTTCAGGGAACTTGAACCCTATGGGATCCTCCAGTTCGTGAGGTCGGGACGTGTTGCCCTCACCAAGCAGATAAAGGAGATAACAGCCTACCTGAAAGAGATGGAGAAACACCAGGCAGATACAGCAGATGAAATATTAACCTATTAAAAGATATAGCATAAAATGGCAAAATTGAATTTTGGAGGCGTTGAAGAAAACGTCGTAACCAGGGAAGAATTCCCACTTTCGAAGGCACGGGAAGTGCTGAAAGATGAAGTTATAGCAATCATTGGGTATGGGGTGCAGGGACCTGCTCAGGCGTTGAATCTCAAAGATAACGGTATGACTGTCATTGTGGGTCAGGCCCCTGAATTCAAGGAAGACTGGGACAAGGCTGTAAAAGATGGTTTCATTCCGGGCAAGACCCTCTTTCCTATTGAGGAAGCGGCCGAAAAGGCCACTGTGATCCAGTACCTGATCTCAGATGCCGCGCAGCGTACTGTCTGGCCGAAACTCAAGGGTTGCCTGAAAGAAGGCGATGCATTGTATTTTTCCCATGGATTTTCCATTACCTATAAAGAGCAAACAGATGTAATCCCCCCGGCAAACGTAGACGTCATACTGGTAGCTCCCAAAGGATCCGGCACAAGTGTAAGGCGGAATTTCCTGGCCGGCACGGGAATCAATTCCAGCTATGCAATCTTCCAGGATTTTACGGGCAGGGCAGAGGAACGTACCCTGGCACTTGGGATTGGAATCGGTTCCGGTTATCTGTTCGCGACCACCTTCGAGAATGAGGTCTACAGCGACCTTACCGGTGAGCGTGGTGTTCTCATGGGTGCCCTTGCAGGCATCATGGAAGCACAGTACCAGGTTTTACGCGAAAATGGACACAGTCCCTCCGAGGCTTTCAACGAAACTGTTGAGGAGCTGACCCAGAGCCTGATACGCCTTGTGGATGAGAATGGGATGGACTGGATGTATGCAAACTGCAGCGCTACGGCACAGAGGGGTGCACTGGACTGGAAACCGAAGTTCAGGGATGCCACCCTGCCCGTATTCAATGAATTATACAAAAGGGTCAGAAGCGGGGAAGAGACAAAGGTGGTGCTGGAAAAAACCGGCCACGCTGACTACAAAACCCATCTTTCAGCCGAGTTAAAGGAACTTCGGGAGTCAGAAATGTGGCAGGCAGGCGCCCAGGTAAGAAGCCTGCGTCCGAATGAAGGATGATCATATCTCCGATTATTTAAACCGGATGTAGACCGGTGGGTCTTTAAAAGGGATTATCAAAAGGAATGCGTATTGTCAGATACGCATTTTTTTTATTAAATTTGTACCGGGCAAGTCTTATACGGCCAGCTCCCGCTGAATTCCCCCAGGACCGGAAGGTAGCAAGGGTAAGCGGTTGTAGCGGTGCGATATAAGTAGCTTGCCCTTTTTTTCTTTTACCATTAAACACCAATATATAAAAACCTGTATCATGGAAGAAAAAGTGAAAGCCCCATTTTGGAAACCTGCACTTATTTATGGTGCCATTGTTGGATTGGTAAGCATCCTTCTTGCCATAGTATTTTATGTACTCAATTTTCAGTTCAAAACCTGGGCAATGATCGTTTCATTGATCGTATCCATCGTGGTAGTTGCGTATTGCCTTAAAGCTTACAGGGATGAACATCTCGGGGGCTTTGCCACCTATGGAAAACTGCTTTTAATGACACTCGCCATTGCCGTAGTTTCAAGTCTTCTTTCAACAGCTTACACCTATGTCCTGGTAAACTATATTGATGTGGAGTACGTAGAAAAGGTAAAGCAATTCACCATAGAGAAGATATCGGAGAATCCACGGGTCACCGAGGCACAACTGGATATGCTTATTGAAAGAACAGAAAACAAAACCACCAAGGCAAAGATCATCAGGCAGCCGCTGGTGGGTGGATTAATCTTTACATTCATCATCGGATTGATCGCCGCTGCATTTCTCAAAAGGGAGGAGAATCCGGTCAGCAACGCCATGTAACTGCAACACCTTCCCATGGATCTTTCGATTGTTGTCCCCCTGTTTAATGAAGTTGAGTCATTGCCCGAGTTGTGTGACTGGATCAATCGTGTCCTTACCTCAAACAAGCTCTCCTATGAATTGATCCTGGTGGATGATGGCAGCAACGATGGTTCCTGGGAACAGATTGAAACACTGAAGAAAGATTATCCTGCCATAAAGGGAATCAAATTTCGAAGAAATTACGGTAAATCGGCTGCCCTTCATACCGGATTTGCTATGGCTGAAGGTGAAGTGGTTTTCACCATGGATGCAGATCTGCAGGACAGCCCGGAGGAGATCCCGGAAATGAGAAGAATGATCATTGAACAGGGGTATGATGTGGTCAGCGGGTGGAAGAAAAAAAGGCATGATCCTTTTTTCTCAAAGAAACTCCCAACCAAACTTTTCAACTGGGCCGCCAGGAAAGTGAGCGGGATCAGACTGCACGATTTCAATTGCGGATTGAAAGCCTATCGGCGCAGTGTAGCCAAGAGCGTGGAAATCTATGGTGATATGCACAGGTACATTCCGGTTCTGGCCAAAAGCAATGGTTTTGCCAGCATAGGCGAAAAGGTTGTTCAGCACCAGGAAAGGAAATACGGAGTCACCAAGTTCGGAATGGACCGTTTCATGAAGGGATTCCTGGACCTGGTGACGATCACTTTCCTGACACGGTTCGGGAAAAAGCCCATGCACCTGTTTGGTACCCTGGGTTCGTTCATGTTCCTGGTAGGTTTGGCCATTGCTATCTATTTGGGGATTGACAAGCTGATCGCACTTGTCAAACATGTTCCGCAGCGTTTGATCGCCGACAGTGCATTCTTCTATATCGGTCTTACAAGCATGATCATGGGAACGCTCCTGTTTATTGGTGGATTCCTGGGTGAATTGATCTCCCGGAGTGCAGTGGAACGGAATAAGTACGAGATTGAGAAGAAAATATAATTCAAAAAACAGATTTTGAAGGAAATGAAGATTCATTTGATATCAGGTGCGTGTGGATTTGTTGGCAGGAACATGGTAAGGAGGCTTCATCAGAACACAAGGGATCTTCTGTTCATTGTAGACGACCTGTCTATCGGTACCCATCCGTCGACCTGGATGGAGTATAGCCAATCGAAAATGATCAAGGATGTAGAGGTCATTGGTGAGGATGAACGCATCTATTTCTGGAAGGGCGATTTTCGTGACCTGCTCTTTAAGTTCAGGATGAATCCCCGGCACATTCAGGATACCTATGGCCTGGAATTCCATAAGTTCTCAGATGTTTATCACTTTGCAGCCATTGTGGGAGGCAGGTTGAAGATTGAAGGCGATCCCATGGCGGTGGCCCTGGATCTCTCCATCGACGCCGAGTTTTTTTACTGGGCCTGCCAGCACAAACCAGAAAGGGTGCTCTATCCCAGTTCCAGTGCTGCGTATCCCATCAGTTTGCAGTCGCCCACCGGAGCCATTGCTCTGAGTGAATCGGATATTGATTTTACCAGGAACCTGGGCGTTCCTGATATGACCTACGGATGGTCAAAACTGACAGGTGAATTCCTGGCCCAGATTGCTGCCAGGCATTACGGGATCTCAGTGGTCTGTATCCGGCCCTTTTCCGGTTACGGGGAGGATCAGGATCCTACATATCCCGTTCCGGCCATTGCTGCCCGGGCAGCCCGGAAAGAGAATCCATTTGAAGTATGGGGGTCTGGAAAGCAGGGAAGGGACTTCGTACACATCGATGATGTACTGGACCTGATATTCATACTCATGGCCAGTGTTTCTGATGGAAGTGCCTACAACATCGGGTCCGGTAAGCTCACCTCTTTCCTGGACCTGATCAGCATCTTTGCCAGGTTTGCCGGCTACTCTCCGGAAATCAAGCCTCTGCTTGACAAACCGGTGGGTGTACATTCTCGTTATTGTGACATGTCACTGGTGCAAAAGAAATTTGGCTGGACGCCCCGGATCTCCGTTGAAGAGGGAATGAAAAGGGTGTATGATGCAGCCCTTGCTCAGATTTAAATCACGGGAACAGAGGATGAAACGCATAGTAACCTTTGGCCCGGGTCCCCAATTCAAAGGAGGTATTGCCAATTATAACACCTCACTGGCCAGGGCCCTGGACAGGAATGAGGAGGTGGAAGTTCATATCGTTTCCTGGACACAGCAATACCCGGCAATCATTCCCAGGGATTTTATCGATCGAAAGAGCAAAATGGACCAGCTGGCCGGCTCGCGCATTAAGGTTCATTACCTGCTGAATTATAACCGGCCCGGTACATGGCGAAGAACAGTCCGCTTCATCCGCGATCTGGACCCCGACAGGGTCATCATCCAGTGGGCCATCGCCATCCAGGGGATCCCGCTCCGCTACGTGGCCAGGAAACTTCAGAAAGCAGGGATCCGGGTTTTTTTTGATATCCATTTTGTGGTGCAGAAAGAGAACAGCAAACTGGACCGGGTGCTGACCCGCAGGTGCATTCGTTTCAGTGATGCTTACATTACCCACTCCCTGAGGACTTTTAATGAATTGAAGGAACTGATTCCCGAAAAGGATTACAGGCTCTGTCAATTGGGAGATCCGACTGTCGCAGAAGGGACTCCGGTACTTAAACTTTACCATCCTGTTTACGATATGTTCAAAAAGGATGAATCATTCGATGTGGAAGGATTCAAATCATCCCTTGGATTGAACCAGCATGTATTCCTCTTTTTCGGATTTATCCGGAAGTACAAGGGATTGCACAATGTGATCGAGGCATTTAACCTGGTGGCGCAGCAGAGAGACGACGTTTCTTTGTTGATAGTGGGTGAGCTTTTCTGGAATACACTGGATCAGAAAAAAATCTCAACGCGTTTAAAAAACGCTGTTTTCGGACTGGCCAAGAAGCTGTTCCTGAATAAACAGGATGATGAGCAGAACTACAGGCCGCTTGAGCTGGTTGAAAAATATGGACTGCAGGATCGTGTGGTGGCCATTACCGAATTTGTCCCCAATGAAGATGTACATAAATATTTTCAGGCCAGTGATTCCATCACACTCTTTTACATGGCTGCCACTCCTTCCGGTGTGGAATCCATGGCTTACAATTTCGGACTACCCATTCTGGCTACCCGGGTGGGACATTTTTTTGAAACCATCAAACATGGTTACAACGGTTATCTGGCAGAACCAGACGACCCGGTCTCCATGGCAGAAATGATGGTACAATCCATCGAATCGCCCATTCCGGCAGAAAATGTATATGCCACATCTGCTGAGATGAGTTGGGACAACTACGCGTCAGCTATCCTCAGCCATTAATCTTTCCTCGATCCAGCGGATCACATCTGCCGGATCATCCGGTGAGAACCACTGATACAGGTTGTCTTTCCGGAACCAGGTCAGTTGTTTGCGCGCAAATTTCCGGGTATTTCGCTGGATCAGGTCTACCGCCTGTTCCAGTGCAAAATCTCCATCCAAATAACTGAAAATCTCCCGGTAACCTACTGTTTTCAATGCCCTGTACCCCCGCAGACGGTAAAGATGTTCCACCTCGGTCAGCAATCCAGCCTCCATCATCTGGTTTACCCGGTGATTGATCCTTGCATACAGCACCTCCCGTTCCATATCCAGGGCGATCCTGAGGATCATGAAGGGCCGCTCTTTACGGGTGGCTGATAAGAAACTGGAGTAGGGCCGGCCGGTCTGAATGGAAACCTCCAGTGCTTTCAATACACGCATGTGGTTCTTCAGATCAATGCGGTCATGGGACTCCGGATCAAGTGCTTTGAGTTCCCGTACCAGGGATTCAAGACCTTCCTTCTCAAGCCTTCTCAATAACTGTGACCTGATTTGCGGATCTGACGATGGAAGGTCATCAATGCCCTGGCAGACCGCATTGATGTACATCCCGGATCCTCCCACCATCAGTACAAGATCATGTTTTTCAAAAAGCTTATTAAGACGGTCGATCACCTGGTGTTCGTAGATGCTGGCATTGTACGTTTCCGTTAACGATACAGTTTGAATGAAATGATGTTTGACTTCAGCCAGCTCCCGGGGAGTGGGGACGGCGGTTCCTATGGAAGTCTCCCGGTAAACCTGCCTGGAGTCGGCCGAGATGATCTCTGTACCGAAATATTTTGCGGTTTCAATGCCCAGCGCAGTTTTTCCTATGGCGGTGGGTCCTGCCAGTACTACCAGAGTCTTTTCCATGCAGAGGCTCTTTCAGAGAAATTATCAAAAAGACAGATCATGCCTGGTTAAGTTCTGTTAAAAACCTGATCGTATCAACACCATCTGCATAATCCCAGGGCATGGGATGCTGGGATGTTCCCGGCGGTATGGCATCCGGGATTTCCGGATGAATGGAAACACAGCACTGGATTTCCTCGCTGCGGGACCTTAATTGATGCTGCACCAAACCAATTTCCGAATATCTTTCGTAAAACACAACCCCAACCGGACTGGCAATACCTGTATCTTCCTTCAACAGGAGCACTCCGTTGTCGAGAAAGTCGATTCTGTTCATCAAATAGATGGTGCGGTAATAATCCACATTGTTGCCATACTTATGGTGCTGATAGAGGTAATGGTACCGGTCAAGGACTCCTAGTAATTTTGTAAGATCATATGAATCAGGAATATAAAGCTTTGTTACATTCCTGCAGCCCAATCCAAAGTAGGTAAAGATATCTTCCCCGATCCCGGCCAGTTCCTCTTCTGTTTCCTTCCCGGTGAGCACTGCAATCCCGTTGCGGTTCTTACGAATGATGTGGGGGATGTTCCTGAAATAGTATTCGAAATAGCGGGCACTGTTGTCACTTCCAGTGGCAATAACAGCATCCACGCCCAACAGGTATTGGTCCGTAAGCCGGATCCGTTCTCCCACCGACGGATCGATATCTGTAAGAATGGCTGCCACTTCCCTGATCAGCCTGTCATCTTTTGAGGAAGGTTTGGCCAGGACCCTGTGGCCGGCGGCAAGCACACTCATCAGGTCATGAAAACCCACCAGGGGAATATTTCCGGCCAGTACCAGTCCTACCGTTTTCATCTGATCCGGCGAAGAAAATGATAAGGTGTATGCTTCCAGCCAATGGTACAGGACCTCCTCTTTCAGCATCATGGAAACCCCCTGGATGGCCCGGTTCAATGATTCCGGTGTGAACCAGGGATTAAAAATGTGTTCCTCGGCCAGCAGGGATTTGAAAGAATCGAAATGAGCCTTATTGATGGAGAGCAATGCAGGAGTATCATTCCTGGTATCTTCCGGGAATTGCCGAAGAAATTCACCCAACCTGGTGAAAGCTGCAATGAAAGGGTCTGTTGTTTGCAACCTGCTACTGGTTTTCCTGCCTGATAAGATTTAAAGCCGAACCGGCCCTGAACCACTTGATCTGATTTTCATTGAGTGTGTGATTGGCCTTGAATGTATGGGTGGTACCATCGTTGTGAAGCAGACGGATCTCCAGTGATGTTCCCGGGGTGAGTTGTTTCAGGCCGAGCACATCAATTACATCCTTTTCCCGTACCAGGTTGTAATCATCTTTGTTGCTGAATGTAAGGCCAAGCATCCCCTGCTTCTTAAGGTTGGTTTCATGGATCCTGGCGAAGGATTTCACAAGTACCACCCTGACACCCAGGTGTCTGGGTTCCATTGCTGCATGTTCACGTGAAGAACCCTCTCCATAGTTTTCATCACCCACCACGATGGTTCCTATCCCCTCGCCTTTATAGGCCCTGGCCGTATCGGGTACGGGTTCATATTTACCTGAAAGCTGGTTGATGACTGCATTGGTCTGGTCGTTGGCCTCATTGACCGCACCGATCAGCATGTTGTTGGAAATATTGTCCAGATGACCCCTGTACTTCAACCAGGGTCCGGCCATGGAGATATGATCCGTAGTACATTTTCCTTTAGCCTTGATCAGAAGTCTCAGCCCGGTCAGGTCCTCTCCGTCCCAGGGTTCAAATGGCTTTAACAATTGCAGGCGATCTGATTCCGGATTCACGGTCACTTCGATACCACTGCCATTTTCTGCCGGTGCCTGGTAGCCATTGTCTTTCACGGCGAATCCTTTTACCGGTAACTCCACTCCTTCGGGTTCATCCAGTTTTACTTTTTCTCCCTTCTCATTGATCAGGGTATCGGTCAGCGGATTGAATGTCATGTCCCCGGCAATGGCCAGGGCAGTGACGATTTCAGGGGAGGCTACAAATGAATGCGTGTTGGGATTGCCATCATTCCGCTTTGCAAAGTTCCGGTTGAAGGAGGTAATGATGGAATTCTTTTCCTGCTTGTGGGCATTGTGCCTTGCCCACTGTCCGATGCACGGACCACATGCATTGGCCAGCACCACGCCTCCAATTTCGAGGAATGTATCAATCAATCCGTCTCTTTCGATGGTATACCTGACCAGTTCTGATCCTGGTGTTACCGTAAATTCGGAGGCGACCTTCAAGTGTTTATCTTTGGCTTGTCTGGCCACCGAAGCTGCCCTGGTAATATCTTCGTAAGAAGAGTTGGTGCAGGACCCTATGAGTCCTACTTCAAGTTTTTGAGGATAACCATTTTCCTTCACAGCATTGGCGAATTCTGATATGGGCCATGCTTTGTCGGGACTGAATGGCCCGTTGATATGGGGCTCCAGGGTGGAAAGGTCGATCTCTATCACCTGGTCAAAGTATTTTGAAGGATCTGCATAAACTTCCCGGTCACCGGTCAGGTGTTCAGCTACCTGGTCTGCTTCTGCAGCCACATCGGCCCGGCCGGTCCCCACCAGGTAATCCCTCATTTTACTGTCGTACCCGAAAAGAGAAGTGGTTGCTCCGATTTCCGCTCCCATGTTGCAAATGGTTCCTTTTCCAGTGCAGGAGATGGTGTCTGCACCGTCTCCAAAATACTCCACGATCTTTCCGGTACCTCCTTTAACAGTCAGTATCCCGGCTACTTTCAGGATTACATCCTTTGCCGAGGTCCAGCCATTCAGTTTTCCGGTTAGTTTCACACCAATAATTTCAGGGAATTTCAGCTCCCATGCCATCCCAGCCATTACATCCACTGCATCGGCTCCTCCTACACCAATGGCTATCATTCCCAGTCCTCCTGCATTCACTGTATGTGAATCGGTCCCGATCATCATCCCGCCGGGGAATGCATAATTCTCCAGAACTACCTGGTGAATGATCCCGGCTCCGGGTTTCCAGAATCCAATTCCGTATTTATTGGAGACACTACCCAGGAAATCATACACTTCCTGGTTGGTGAGAAGTGCTGTCTTCAGATCTTCCTGTGCCCCTGCTTTTGCCTGGATCAAATGATCACAGTGTACAGTGGAAGGAACGGCTACCCTGGATTTTCCGGCCTGCATGAACTGAAGCAGTGCCATCTGGGCCGTTGCATCCTGCATGGCCACCCGGTCAGGTTTAAAATTCACATAATCAGCACCTCTTTGAAAGGGGCGTGTAACATTCTCTTCAAAGAGATGTCCGTAGAGGATCTTTTCAGTCAGTGTAAGAGGCCGCTGAAGAAGTTTTCTTGCAGCATTGATCCTGCCGGGCAGAGCCTGGTAGGTCTGTTTGATAATGTTAAAATCGAAAGTCATGGAAGATCTTTTTTAAAAAATGTAAATATATGCGAAAATGATTTGAATGCCTGACGAAATCCATGTAAGATTGCTCAGAATTTTATAATTTTATTGTTCCATCAAAAAGGATACCTATGCAAGCAGCTATGTTTATCGAGAATGTCCGGATTGCATTAAAGTCCATTCGGACCAATTTACTCAGGACCATTCTAACCGTATTAATCATTGCTTTCGGGATCATGGCACTGGTGGGAATCCTCACAGCCATTGATTCCATCAAGGGCAGTCTTACAGAGTCATTCAGCCTGATGGGTGCCAATACCTTTACCATAGAGTCGAGGAGCATGCGCGTTCATATTGGAAACCAGTCTTACAGGAGAAAGAACCATGACTTCATTTCTCACAGGCAGGCTGAGGATTTTAAGGAACGATTTCAATTTCCGGCCAGGGTATCAATCTGGACCAGGGCTTCCGGATCCGCCATCGTGAAATATCAGTCTTATCAGTCCAATCCAAATACATCTGTGATTGGTGCCGATGAAGACTATATTTACACTGCCGGATATGAAATCGAGAAAGGACGTAATTTTTCTGCAGCTGAGGTTGAGACCAACAGTAGCCTGGTTCTTATTGGTAAGGATGTGGCAACCCAGGCATTTGGGAAGAACATGGATCCCCTGAACCGGTTCATTTCTGTGGGCAATGGGCGCTACAGGGTTATCGGTGTCCTGAAGTCCAGGGGCCAGTCAGGTGGGATGGGCACCGACCGTGTCTGTATTATTCCCTATACAAATGTCAGACAATATTTTTCCAGGCCGCAAATGAGGTATTCCCTGAGTGTCATGCCCAATTCAACGGAGATGCTGGATGTCACAGTTTCGGAAGCGGAAGGCATCTTCAGGTTGGTGCGCAGACTGGATGCCCGGGACGAAAGCGATTTTAATATTACAAAGAGTGATCAGCTGGCACAGATGCTGATCGAAAACCTGAAGTTTGTGACCATGGCAGCCACCATTATCGGACTTATCACACTGATGGGTGCAGTAATCGGATTGATGAACATCATGCTTGTTTCTGTGACAGAACGAACCAAGGAAATCGGGACAAGGAAGGCCCTCGGTGCAAAATCATTGATGATCAAACGGCAGTTTTTATATGAAGCCATTGTGATCGGTCAGCTTGGCGCCGTTGTTGGAATTTTGTTAGGAATAGTCATCGGAAATGGTGTATCTTTAGCCATAGGTTCCAGTTTCATTATCCCATGGAAGTGGATATTGCTTGGGATTGGATTGTGCTTTGGAGTAGGGGTCGTATCGGGATATTTTCCTGCAGTCAAGGCGTCACGTCTCGATCCGATTCAGGCTTTGAGGTACGAGTAAACAAAGGAATTGCATATGGAAGACCTTTATTTGAAAAAGACATTCAACTCACCCGATGTGGAGTTTATTGCTGATACGGGCGAACTCTCCATGGAGGGCAGATCGATCCCGGAAGATCCGGGCGAATTCTTCGAGAGGTTGATTGACTGGATCAATGAATATTTTCTTACCCCGGCTGAAAAAACAATGATGAGTATAAAGCTGGAATACATCAACAGCGGGTCATCAAAATATATGCTTGAACTTTTACGGATCATGAAGATCAACCACGATTCGGGCAAGAATGTGGAAATTAAGTGGTACTTCGAAGAGGGAGATGAGTCTATCGAGGAACTGGGCCAGCATTATGAACAAACCATCCAGATCCCCTTCGAGCACATCGAATATTATTAGTACCAATCCCCTCCAATAAAACATCCCTCCGAGACTTAATTTTCTATTTGATAGTAGTTATTAGAGGTGCCCTTATGTTTATTGGTTTTTATTAATCATATGTAGTAATTTTGGACAATCGTTAATATGACAGATTATGATACAGGAAAATTATATAGTCGATAGAAAAGGACGTAAAATAGCAGTTCAGGTTCCCATTAAGGTATATAGAAAGCTAGTGGCTGATTCTGAGGAATTGGACGAAATAAAGGAATACAGAAAGGCTAAAGCTCATAAAGGCGATGCCATTCCTTTTAATCAGGCATTTAATGAAATTGAAGAGATTCAAGAATGAGATACACCGTTCTAATTGAACGCTATGCACAAAAGCAGATTTTAAAACTGGATAAAAAGGATGTTTATAAATAGCCAAATGGTTGGAAATCATTTTCGGATAACACAAAAAAGGGAAGCTCAATGAGCCCCCCTTGATTTTATGTGAAAGGAATTTAACCTACGCGTTGTCCACTGAGTGCATGTGGATCAGCAGTTCAACAACCTTGGCAGAGTATCCCATTTCGTTGTCGTACCAGCTAACCACCTTCACAAAATTATCATTCAGTCCGATACCGGCACCTGCATCAAAAACAGAAGTACAGAGTTCGCCGAGGAAATCGGTGGAGACCACAGATTCTTCGGTGTATGCGAGTACGCCTTTCAGTTCGCCTTCGCTGGCCTCTTTCATTGCAGCACAAACTTCTTCATAGGATGCACCTTTTTCCAGGCGGCAGGTAAGGTCCACGACGGAAACGTTGGGAGTAGGGACCCTGAAGGCCATACCGGTGAGTTTGCCATTCAGTTCAGGAATTACCTTGCCAACAGCTTTGGCAGCTCCGGTGGAAGAAGGAATGATGTTCTGTCCGGCTCCGCGTCCACCTCTCCAATCCTTATTCGAGGGAGCATCCACAGTCTTCTGTGTGGCAGTGGTGGCATGTATGGTGGTCATCAGACCTTCAACGATCCCGAATTTGTCATTCAGTACCTTGGCAATGGGTGCCAGGCAGTTGGTGGTACAGGATGCGTTGGAAACAAAATTCATGTCGCTTGAATATTTCTTGTGGTTCACACCCATCACAAACATCGGGGTGTCATCCTTGGAGGGAGCAGACATAATCACTTTCTTGGCTCCTGCGTCAATGTGGCCCTGTGCTTTTTCCTTGGTGAGGAAGATACCGGTGGCATCAACCACATATTCAGCGCCCACTTCATTCCACTTCAGATTGGCTGGATTGGTTTCACCGGTAACCCTTATTGTGGAACCATTCACCACCAGGTTTCCGTCTTTTACTTCAACAGTACCATTGAAGCGTCCGTGAGTGGAATCGTATTTCAGCATGTATGCTATATAGTCCACGTCGATCAGGTCGTTGATGGCTACAACTTCTACCTCCGGCATTTCAGCAGCAACCCTGAAGACCAGTCTTCCGATTCGGCCAAATCCATTAATACCAACTTTTATTTTTCCCATGATTTAATTATTAAATGATTATGTAAATTCTGTTTTTTTTATAACAGGAGTGCAAATTTAAGGAATAATATCAAATCGTCAAAACCTCCGAACGGGCAAAATAATGGAATTAACGATGATTTAATACATGGGGTAGGAAAGCGTGGATTTCTGGGATTTCCTCTCCTGCCGTCGCTGTTTCCCGGACTTGGCCCTGGCTGCCTCACTGATGTTCACAATATTTCCGAATCGATAGCCTACGATCAGGTTGAAAAACAGGAAATTGTTTTTTTCGGTGGCCATGATGGGGATCTCCTTGGGATAGACAGTCAGACTTATGGCAGCTTCCAGTGCATGGATGATGGCATCGCGCTGGCTGAATTCAAAGCTTAGTCCTGTTTTCCCGGTTAAACCGGGCACCACCTTAAGCTCATTAAAACCCATGAAGAAGGGTCCGCGCCCCCCGATCTGTGTCTGGTGGATGGATGCATCAAATTTCCTGAATTCAGGGTTGGTTGCTTCCCCGATGGGCGAGAAGGTATATACTTCGTAATAGATGGGTTTGAGGAAACCGATGGAGAGGCCTCCACCATAGAACAACCTGACAGAGATTCCTGTTTTGTCATATTTCCGGTACAACTCTTTTTGCCATCCGGCCATGCCTTTCAATTCCCAGAACAGATTCTTCTTCCCATATACATACCTGCGTGTGTTGTAGTTGTATGCGACCTGTGTTTTTACTTCTTTAGGATGCTTCACATAATTCAGGTCGCCATCCAGGATGAACTGGTTCCTGGCATTTCTCCAGAACCCATACCTGTAGTTCAAACCATATCCATTGGAGTTGAGGAATCCTCCAAAGGAACTTTCATTCCTGTACATGACCCTTTTTTGCTCGTCGATATCACCCTGCCCCAGCAATGGGAGGGTTGCCGAACATGTAATCAATATGAGTATAATATAGCTTCGCATTGAAAATCAGCAATTATGCTCCTCAAAAATAACGAAAAAATGAGGGGATTGTTGACACCTGAACAAAAAAAAAGATCTACCCGGGGGTAAATCTTGCAATTTCACTAATGTGATACCTATGGACGGCTAACCTGCGTGTTCGATTTGCTCGGAGTCAACATGACTGTAAGCCGGGCAAACCTGCTTGTTGCATGAACTCATAATGACACCCACTGCAAACACAACTGCTAAAATAATCGCTGCTCTTTTCATGGCATTTTGGTTTTTATCCGCTATAGATATGCTACAAATATATAATATATCTGAAAAGAAAAAAACTGAACAATATGAGTAAAACCAATCATCAGGGAAAAAGTTTTACCAACGGTCCATTATTATTGATTATTCATAAACCCCTGTTGCTCTAATACGCCAATCAATGCCTTGGAAAACAGAACGTTATCCTCCTTTTTATACCTAACCTCGGTAAATACCTGCGCCAGGGTCTCCTTGTTATTCTCTTTGACAAACTCTTGATAAGTTGTGATTAACTCTTTCTCCCTGTAGAGTTCTTCAATGGCCTGGTCTGAATAATCCCTGTATTTGTCCATATGAACAACGGCTGCCAGGGGAAGCCGGTCAGTCAGATCGGGCTCTTCATCGCGATACCCCATTGTCACCGTTGTAACCGGTACCACACCCCGGGGCAGACCGAGGATGTCGATGATCTTCCCGGCAGTGTATGTGGTAGTTCCCAGGTAACAGATACCCAGTCCTGCATCCTCTGCAGCCACACATACATTCTGGGCCACAAGCATGGCATCGATGGCTGCAGTCATGAAGGAGAGGAAATTATCATAACCGGGTTCTGCCTTGTTGAGCCTGCACCATTTGTTGAACCGGTTAAAATCGGCGCAGAAGGTAAGAACAACAGGCGCCTGTTTTACCATGGGCTGGTTAAAGTGGCACGGGGCCAGCTCTTCCTTGATGGCATCATCGGTTGTGGCTACAATGGAATATACCTGCATGTTGCCGGTGGTGGATGCCCGGGTTCCTGCCTCCAGGATGGCATTGAGCAGCTCCGGGGGTACAGGTCGGTCCTTATATTTCCTGATGGATACGTGGTTCAGTAATGTGTCAAGCATGGTTGAAGAATTTGAGCAAAAATAACCAATATAATTTGCTCAGGATGATGCGAAGTTGCAAAACATGCAGTAGTGTTTAAAATATTCGGCATGAATTACGCTCGCACATTAAATTCGTTGAGCTTCGCTACGCTACGGTTCACCGCTGGCTTGCCGCGAGGAGAGTCAATTGTCATTTACCGATTAGAATTTAATGTTGTAAATTTGGTTCTTTTGCCAGAGATGATGCTGATTTTGATAGCGATATTGATATTCTGGTTGAACTCGATTATTCAGAGAGGATAGGACTTCAATACATTCAGATGAGGAATACGTTAAAGGTATTTCATTTGAAGAGTTTTCTTCTTCATCTGAGAAGACTTTCGCAACAGTTAAACAGCTTGAAATTATCGGTGAGGCCGCCAACAGGATATCTGAAGAAACAAGGGATTTGCAATCTAATATAGAATGGACTGAGATAATCGCATTACGCTTTCTCACTGCGTTTCAAAGTCAATACCCAGGAAATCTGCAATTTCCTTCATCTCCTTCTGTACCGGTACCATCACATCAACCCCCTCTTTGCTGATGCGCTCTTCGTTCTCCCTTTCGGGATCGCCCGGGATCAATACCCGGTCGTAACCCTTGGCCGGTTTGGCCGCACGAAAAGTTTCGATCCACTTGTCCATCTGGGATTTGAAAGCTTCCGGTGTCTGGAATGCGTCAATGCGCATGGCTCCGAAAAAGTGTCCGGTGCCTTCCCCAACTTTTTCTTCCTTCACCGGCAGGTAGGCAACCGATGGCGGACAGAAGGGTCCGAAGTTGGCTCCCGATAATACGGCTGAAAAAATATCTACGATGGCGCTCATGCAGTATCCTTTGTGGCTGCCCATCTCCCGTGTACCGCCAAGGGTAACCATGGAGCCGCCCTGCTTGAGAATATCCGGATCGTCTGAGGGTACCCCCTTCGCATCCTGTACATAACCAAAGGGCACTTTTTCTCCTTTCTTACCTGCCACGGCCAGTTTGCCACGGGCAATGGGGGTGGTGGAAAAGTCAGCCACAAAAGGCGGATGTATTCCTGCCGGGACCGCCACAGCGATAGGATTGGTTCCGAGCATGGGAGAAACGGAAAAGGTCGGGGCTACCAGTGGATTGGCAATGGTCATGCAGATCCCGATCATATCGTGTTCCAGGGCCATCATGGAGTAGTAGCCTGCGATGCCATAATGGTTGGAACCCCTGGTGGATACCCAGCCTGTCCCTGCTGTTTTCGCTTTCTCGATGGCAATCTTCATGGATTTGGTAGCTGCTATCATACCGATGGCTCCGTCACCGTCAACCACGGCAGTACTGGGAGACTCATGGACCACTCTCACGTTGGGTTTTACATTGATTCTGTTGGCCTGCCAGAGCTGGAAATAGTCTTTGATCCGGATCATACCGTGACTGGAGTAACCCCTCAGCTCAGCTGCGATGAATACATCGGTGGCTATTTTTGCATCTTCCGGACTGCAGCCCATCTTTTCAAAGACTGTCCTTGTAAACTGTTCGAGATATTTTACTGTATACATAGAAATGTGGTTTTAGTGTCTGTTTTTTTCTTTGTAATTATGTTCATCCTTATTCTTTCCTTACAATTTTGGTTGCGCAGGCCTGGGAGGTCGGCATGATCAGCATATCATCAATATTCACGTGAGGTGGACGGGTTACGGCAAACAGGATGGCCTCGGCCACATCCTCGGCGTAAAGCGGTGTAAATCCCTGGTACACCTTGTCGGCTTTTTCAGCATCCCCTTTGAATCGCACCTTACTGAATTCAGTCTCTACCGCACCCGGATGGATGGATGTGACCTTGATCCCATAGTCGACCAAGTCAATGCGCATGGCGCGCGTAAGCCCATCCACTGCAAATTTGGTGGCATTGTAAACATTGCCGTTCTCATAAGCCTCCTTCCCTGCAATGGATCCCAGGTTGATGATGTGTCCATTTTGCCTTTCCACCATCCCGGGGGAGATCAACCTGGTGATGTAAAGCAATCCTTTGATATTGGTATCGATCATCTGCTCCCAGTCGTCCACCACCCCTTCATGGATACGGCTCAGTCCAGCTGCAAGCCCTGCGTTATTAACCAGGACATCCACATCCTTCCATTGCCCGGTGAGTTTATCACAGGCTGCCTTAACGGCCTCAGGGTCCCGGATGTCAAATGCCAGGGAGAGTACATTGGCCGGGGTTTTGGACCGGATCTCCTCTTCCAGGGTTTCCAGGTTTTCGCTTCGACGCCCTGTGGTGATCACATCAAAATCATTCCTGGCCAGGAGTAGCGCAGTGGCTCTTCCAATCCCTGCCGTGGCCCCGGTAATCAGAGCAATTGGATTCATAGGTTACATTTTACACAAAAGTAAAAATTATCTTGATATGATCTATTCGCTATATTTGCCATTAAATTTCAATAAATATGGATCTGAATTCATCTCAGTTAAAAGAACGTGGGCTGTCTTACCTGACCCAGGATGAGGTATATTCCATTGAATCGATGCTTGGAAGAGAGCCTAATTCCTTCGAGCTAAATATGTTTGCAGCCATGTGGTCGGAGCATATTTCTTATAAAAGCTCCATCAAATGGCTGGAGGAAATGCCAGTGGAAGGAAAGGATGTGTACATCCGGGCCAGGGAGGAAAATGCAGGTGTGATACATATCAACGACGATCTGGCCTGTGTGGTGAAGATGGAATCCCACAATCATCCCATTGCTGTTGATCCCAGGCAGGGCGCAGTGGGAGTTGGGAATGTGAACAGGGATCTTATTTCAATGGGGGCTGAACCGGTGGGTCAATTAAACATTTTAAGGTTCGGTAATCCCAAAGAGAAACATATCCGGGAGATGGTGAATGCAGTGGTGTCTGCTCTTGGCAGTTACTCCAATAACTTCGGGGTGCCGGTTGTGGGAGGAGAAATCCTGTTTGATGACAGCTATAATTTCAATCCCCTGATAAACTTGATGGGTGTTGGAATTGTACGAAAAAATCACATAATCAAAGCCGCTTTCACCGACACATCACAGGTGGTAATATTGCTTGGGAAAAAAACCTCCGGGCGAGGTGTACATGGAGCTGGATTTGCATCCAGGGCCATTAAAAATAAGGGGCAGATGGTACCCGAGTCTCAGGTAGCCGATCCAGCCAGCGGGAAGATCTTAATGGACTGTTTGCATGAGATGAATGGCGAGGGACTCATTGGTGGCATGCAGGATATTGGTGCCGGTGGTGTGCTCTGTGCTGCTGCTGAGATGGCATTCAGGGGAAGAATGGGTGTAGAAATTCATTTGGAACGGATACCTCTGCTCAGGGATGATATAGATGCGCTGGGTATCCTGCTGTCCCAGACACAGGAGCAGATGTTGCTTGCAGTGAATGGAAAAGACCTTGACAGGATTCGTGAGATTACCGACCGGTGGAGGCTCGAATGCACCAAGATTGGGTCGGTAACAGAGAAAGAGAGGATCCGGATCGTAGAGGAATCGGTGGTTTATGGAGATCTGCCTGTGCAATTGCTTGTCAGGGGAGGAGGGGCTCCTGTTTACATCAGGGATATGAAACCCAAAGGCAAAACACCGCGTGTTGTTTCAGCCGAGGATGTACCCGTTCCGGGAAATCTTAAAGATATTGCCAGGAAAATGGTTTCATTGCCCAATATTGCCTCCAGGAGATGGATCTATGAACAATTTGACACCATGGCCGGACTATCAAACCTGAGTAGTGAGCATGCATCCGATGCAGGTATTGTGAAGATCAGCGGTTATGATGTTGCATTGGCCATGAGTGTTGACGGGAACTCTCGCTATGGCAGGGTCGAACCAAGAACCGGTGCCATGATAGCAGTGGCTGAAGCATCCAGGAATATCATCTGTTCAGGTGGCAGACCCCTGGCCGTGGCCGATTGTCTTAATTACGGAGACCCTTCGGATCCTTATGTATATCACGATTTTGCTGAGAGCGTAAAGGGAATCAGTGAAGTTTGCAGGAGAATGGAGATTCCCGTTATAGCCGGGAATGTAAGTTTCCACAACCTCACACACAATGGAGAAGACATTGTTTCGGTGATACCCACCCCGGTGATTGGTATGGTCGGGATCCTGGATAACCACGAGGATGTGATGACTGTGAACTTCAGGAACAAAGGCGATATGATTTTTCTGGTAGGAAGGTCGGACAACGATATTTCATCTTCGGAATACCTTTCCTTTATCCACCTCATCAATGAATCGGCTGCACCTAAATTTGATCTTGAATATGAAATGAAACTGCAACAGGTGGTAGCTGTAGTCATTAAAAACCGGCTGGTCAAATCTGCCCATGATGTTTCCCTGGGAGGGCTTTTTGTAACGCTCGTTGAATGTGCACTGCCGGGCGGATTGGGTTTTGATATCACTTCACCGGCAGAGATACGGGGAGATGCCTTCCTGTTCGGGGAATCCCAGAGCCGGGTGGTGGTAAGCGTTTCATCGGAACAGGAGACCGATTTCCTGGATTTCATGATGGAAACAGGAATTCATTTTTCAGCCCTGGGACATGTCACCAAGGAGGAGTTCAGGATCGATGATGTGTCGTTCGGTTTTATCTCCGATTATGCCAGGGACTTTGAAAATGCGCTGGAGCAGCTTCTTGGAGATTAGAGTTTCCGGGATAAGCAATCATACTAATTGTTATATTTGCAACGTTTATTTCAATAATGAAAAAGCTTTCCCTTTTCATACTCATTATTCTACTGGCAACAAATGGATTCGCCCAGGAGGAAAGACCACGAAACCTTACTGCATTTGATCTTAAAAGGCTTCATTTTGGATTTACTGTTGGATTTAATGCCATGGACCTTGGCATCAAGAGGAATTACGATGCGGATGGTTTCATCTATGCAGATCTGAGTCATGTTCAGCCAGGTTTCCAGGTGAGCGCTATATCTGACCTTCGTTTAAACAGGAATTGGAACCTTCGCTTCATGCCTGGTATCAGCTTTGGTTCCAGGGATTTGTCTTATTATGAATATGTCGAGGGGCAGGGGCAGGGCGATCTGGTGCAGATCCCTGATACAGATAATCCGGTGGCTATGGGGCCCGGTTTCCTTGATTTTCCACTTCATTTTAAGTACCGGTCTGACAGGGTAAACAATTACCGTCCTTACCTGGTTGGAGGAATGAGTTTTCGGTATGACATGTCAGCAAAAAGAGCGTATGATGGTGATTCCGATGAGTATGTCATGCTTAAGCCGGCTGACTTCTACCTGGAGTTTGGATTTGGTGTGGATAACTACCTGAGGTATTTCAAGTTTGCACCTGAAATAAAGTTTGCGGTCGGATTACGGAATATTATTACAGATGAGGGCAGGCCCCCCCATCTGGAGTTTGTGGAGTCCATCGATCGGGTTACATCTTATATCGTCATGCTCAATTTCCACTTTGAATAAAGGGCACCTCTAAAAACTACTTTCTATTACGAACGGCTACAAAATGAAATAGCAGCGTTGTCAGACTAAATCTTTCCTCACAG
>SDBT01002280.1_pt1 | contig 34174 bp, 18 predicted proteins | sample 2277101 | NCBI WGS metagenome assembly SDBT01 (sample SAMN10404973, study PRJNA504765) | marine sediment metagenome | isolation source: marine sediment core GS10_PC15, 103 cmbsf | place: Arctic Ocean: Southern Knipovich Ridge | collected 2010
CACGATCACGAACAACTTCTTCTCCTCCACGCGGGAGAACGCCCGTGCGATTCGCTCGGATGCTTCCAATACCGAAGGCGACCAGCCCGGCGTGATCACCATTGCCGGCAACACCATGTACGGCCCGGGCAGCGGCGTGGATTACTGCGGACTGTTCATCGGGTACGGGAGCAATCCGTACAAACAAAACGACTATGTGATCAAGAACAACATCTTTGCCAACACGGGCTCGGGTAACAAAAACGTCCGAGTGGTGAACGAGCCGAGCAGATGGGTGGCCAACGGCAACCTCTACGACGACGACGGCAACTACGTCTGGGGCGGCGTCTCGTATAGCACCCTCTCCGACTGGCAGACGGCCACGGGTCAGGACGCAAACTCGACGACGGGCGATCCGCAGTTCGTCGATGACGCCAACGCCGACTTCCACATCCACCCCAACGACACGTTGGTCGAAGGTAAGGGTGTGGACATCACCGGCATCACCACCGTGGATTATGACGGTGACTCACGTGACCCGAACACGCCCTGGCCGGGTGCGGACAAGCGCGAGTAACATTCATTTACGGACATATCCGCGGACAACCGCGGAGCACGAGATTCCAGTGCGGAACGGACCTCGTTTCCCGACGGGGTTCGTTCCGCCTGTTTTGTTAGGCCACGCCACGGTTGTGCGGTCAAAGGCGTCTGGCGGGCCGGTTCGTCCAACGGGGTAGAAACTCACACTTCCACGAGCCCGAGGAGAATAACGACCGTTGCATTTAGCTGGCGTAATAGCCGCTAGATAGGAACCATGCAGTGTTTGCCATCCGTTCGCTCACGTTTGCTTGTCTGGAGGGCAAAATGAGGGCAACGGGGCAGTCAAGCATCGAGACATGCTTTTACACTTCTTTTACTTGACTTCTGAAGATTCTGGGACCAGCATCCTAAGCGGCGGGACATTTCGTGTGTGTGGGGTCTACTTGCCGCGACTGTAGTCGGAGGCCGCGGTCCCGATGGTGAACTTCTGTTTACCGTCACCCGCGCCTGCCAAGGCGGGCGGATTCTGAGCATCACTGATACTGACGGTAACGAAATCCGCGGACCTACCCGGAGAAGCATCATTCGCAACTTGCCTCGGTACATTGGCTAATCACGTCTACCCCGGGGGTGGCCCCTCCGGCGGCTGACGCACCGCTGCATTGGTGAGGTATTTCAAGCTCGCTTAGATTCTGCCGCAGCGCGGGCCGGGTAGCCGGCTGACTGCAAGTAGGCCCCCGGGGCGTGGGGTTTTGTCGCAATCGACCCCACTCGGCGCAAAGAAATCGGCCGGTCGAGCCTATTAGAAGGCTTGCCCGGCCGATACTCCCCGAGTAGGACCTACCTTCGCGGGTGTTGCCGCTACGGCAGGCAAGCTCGAACCCCGACGTTCGTCGGGATCTTCGACCTACAACCTAGCGGTTAATCCCGATGTACATCGGGACTTGCTCTACCGAGGAGGTATCGCCGTATCCAGGCGGCCGACTTCCGGGACTTGATGAAACGCTCTCGTCGCATGGCCGCACTTCTGCTGGAGTGCTTCTCGGCCCATACCAGCGCCCACGGGCCGTGCTTGCGGGGAAAGCTCAGTCCTTCCGACAGCGGCAGGTTATGCTGCCGCAACCGACCATGCAAAGCGGCCGTCTGGCCAATGTAAAATCTCCCTTCAGGATCCTCGAGGATATATGCCCAGAATGGCCCCGGATCATCTTGCAACCTCCCCGAGTAGGACTCGAACCTACAACCTAGCGGTTAACAGCCGCTCGCTCTACCAATTGAGCTATCGGGGAATCTCGCGGCGCGCGAATGCGAACCAGCTTCTATAACTTACTCTATCGACCCAGGAAGTCAAGGCGGTTGAATGGGCTTTTACAAATATGAGGGCCCATACGCGAGCCCAACAGCTTTAGAGGCCTTGGCCTGCCGGCGGCGGAACTTCGCCGGGCGAGGTTTGCTCCTGAGGCTTTGGCGTGTTACCATCCCATTCGCGGCCGGGGAGTGCCGGCCGGCAGAGGAAAAGGTCATGCCGCTTCGGCTGCAATGCCCGGAATGTCAAAAGCGGATCGTCGTCGATGAAGCCTTCGCTGGCGGCGTCTGCCGCTGTCCGGATTGCAAGGCGCTGGTGCGTGTTCCGGGTCAGATCGGCGAGGCGGCCCCGAACGGCCCGCGGCCGGAGGCGCCGGGCGCGGCGGACGAAACGCCGAGCGGGCTGGCCGCAGCGCAAGGCCGCGAGATCCCCACCGCCCGACCGGCCGGGATGCGCCGAATCCTCGTGGTCCTCGTGATAGCCGGTTTGCTAATCATCGCAGCCGTGGTGGCCGCGGTGCTTTTGTATTTGTAGGACGGCTGCGCGCAGGCGTCCGGCCCGAAGGCAGCAGTTATACCGCAACGCCCGGTTGTCGGGCGCGAGGCAAAGAAGTATGCTTTCAGCCATGCCCATCACCAAGAGCAAGATCGAGAAGAACCTTCAGCGGATTCGCCAGGAGGTCGCCGAGGCCTGCGAGCGGGTCGGCAGATCGCCGAAGGAGGTCTCCATCCTGCCGGTGACCAAGACGGTCGATCTAGAGACGATCAAGAACCTCCTCGACGTCGGCCTGACCGACCTCGGCGAGAGCCGCGTGCAGCAACTGATCTCGCGTGCCCAGGAGCTGGCCGCCCACCTCCAGCGGCGGCGAAACCCCCTGCCGGGACCGGTGCGATGGCACATGGTCGGGCACCTCCAGCGGAACAAGGCCAAGGTCGTCCTGGAAGCCGTCGACGTGATCCACTCCGTCGATTCGCTGCGCCTCGCCGAGGAGCTGCACACACGCGCCGAGCGGATGGGCCGAAAAATCGACGTGCTGCTCCAGGTCGATTGCAGTCGCGAGTCGCAGAAGTTCGGCTGCCCGGTCGGTGCGGCCGTCCACTTGGCCGAGCTGATCTGCACGCTCAAGCAGCTCCGCCTGATCGGCCTGATGACGATGGCGCCGCTGAGTAACGATTCGGAGGTGGTACGCCCGCCGTTCGTGCGGCTGCGCGAGCTGTTCGAAGAGATGCGCAAAGAAAAGATCGGCGGCGAGGCCTTTCGCCACCTGTCGATGGGGACGAGCCAGGACTACAAGGTCGCCGTCGAGGAAGGCGCTACGATCCTCCGCATCGGCACGGCACTGTTTCAGTAAGCGCAGGGGAATCGACGCAAGCAGAGGCAAACACCCAGCTAGCCGCGACCGGCAGCGAGCGGGCCGGCTGCCCATCCGCTTGGGCGTTCATGTCCGCAGCACCTTGAGGTACTCCTTGACGGCCGTGTGCAGACCCATCTTCAGGGCGTCGCAGATGAGGGCGTGGCCTATGGAGACTTCAAGGATGCCCGGGATCGAGCAGAACTCACCGAGGTTGTCCAGGTTGAGGTCGTGGCCGGCGTTGACGCCAAGGCCGGCCGATTGCGCGTGCTCGGCAGCGGCGGCGTAGCGTTGGAAAACCTCCTCAACCGTGCCTCGCTCGTGGGCCCTGGCGTACGGCTCGGTGTAGAGTTCGATTCGATCGGCGCGTAATTGGCTCGCTCGGTCAATCTGATCCGCCACGGGATCCATAAAGAGGCTGACTCGAATACCAAGATCCTTCAATTCATCGATGATCGGTTGCACGCGCTGGCCGTCCTTGATCAGATCCCAGCCATGATCCGACGTCAGTTGGCCCGGAGTATCGGGCACAAGCGTGCACTGGGCGGGCTTGACGCGGCGCACGATTGCCATGAAGCCGGGATAATCTCCCGCCGCCTCGGCGAACGGGTTGCCCTCGATGTTGAACTCGACGGTGAGCATCTCGGACAGCTCGTACACGTCCGACGGCCGGATGTGACGCTGGTCCGGACGCGGGTGGACCGTGATGCCGTCGGCACCGGCCTCGACGCAGATTCCCGCAGCCTCTGTCACGCTGGGGATGCCGATATCACGCGAGTTTCTCAGCAGTGCGATCTTGTTTACGTTGACGCTCAAGAGTGTCATCGCATCTCTCCGTCGTCTCGGTTCTCTTCTGCCAACATCAACTCCAGCTCCAGCTCGCGGCCTTTGCAATAGGGTAGGTGAGAAAGCAATCTTCTCATCGCGGTATGGTGCGCTCAGGCAAGACGCTTTGCAAGTCCGGACGCCTCGGGATGCCACTCACCCCCGACCCAATCGAAGATTGGTTGACAAGAGAGATACCAGAGGTACAATAGCTCTCACTGGGGCGTGCCGCTACTGCATCACAATTCGGAACGTCGAACAGCACAACCCAGGGACAGCGCGATGGGAAACGAGCGGGACGACCAAAGAAGAGCAAGAAAGGCAAAAAATCTGGTTAGCGTCCCCCATATTCTCGAAATCAAAAGCTTTGAATTATGTCGCGGTTGCCACGGCGCCGAAATACGTCGGCTTTCGTGATCTATACGCCGCAAAATGAAAAATCATTGCCGACTTTCGAAGTTTGCGGATGCGCTGAACTGGTGATGCCGTGGAGAGAAGCAGAAAGACGATATCCCCTATCAAAAGAAGCTTCCTGGCAGTTGGTCTGATCTTGTTCGCGTGTCCTTCGTGGTTATGTGCTTCGAGCGCGGACGCTGGACATCCCCGGTCGTATTTCTTGAAAATCCTAGGGCCATACGAGCTTCACAAGTATGTGCCGGAAGACGCCGAAAATAGAGCTCGCGTGATTCTTGTCCGACGGTTTGATTTGACCAGCTATGTTCCTGTAGATGGCGGAGCGCTAGGACCGACGATTGAGGAATATGCAGTATGGAAGGGCATTATCCTCGGAAAGCTCTCCGAAGGCTTCTTCATCGTGGAAACCGATGCACACGAGCGGGAAGCAGAGCCGATGTTCAAAACTTACAGCTCGGTGACAAGTTGGAAGGAAGCATTGAAGGAGCTTGGAGTCCCTGAGGGAATCCTGCTCCGTGATCCCGATGAAGCCGCGACGACACGACCCCAGCACGAATTAAGCCCGGAGAACTACGTTATCATGAAAGGGTTACTTGGGTTGTCTGACGCCATGTGGGCGACGTTAGTTCTTGCGCTTGGGGCTATTCTCAGTGTCCTTGTAGGTGTTTTGTTTTCGGATGTGTTGTTCCTTGTGCTCATTCCGCTTGTTTTGGGCATAGTTGCAAACATAGCGGCCAATATCGTTATTGTATGCGAAGGTGGACCAGCCCTGGCGGGCATGGTCGGATACCCGCTCATATACGTTGCAATTTCGAGGCTAGCCCTTTTAGCAAAAAGAATAATCCGGAGGAAAGGGCGCAGAGCAGGGCGTTAGCCCACTTCCGGTCGGCCGGGCATATTTGTCTGACCTCTAGCATCAGCAAAGTTTAAGGCATCCCGACGCGCCGGCTCAAGATGATCCCGAACCGGCCCGGCCGGCGGGTGGCATGGCTTGCTTGCAAGCCATGTCGCCGGAAAGGCCGACAAATACCCATACCAAGGAACACGGCTAGCGAGTCCCGAGGATTCGGGATGCCACCCCGGGTAATCCGTGTAATCAGTGGACTGAGAACTCTGATATTCCTCTGCGATCTCGGCGATCTCTGCGGTGAAACGGCTGTTGACAACTCTCGTAAGCTTTTGTGATCTTTGTGGCTAAGCACGCCAACTTACACTTTTGCGCGAGCAAAAATGCATCGTTGATCCGAAAGCGACCCGGAAAAATGGAATTTTCTTACTGCTGGCCGCAAAAAGGCTTGCCGCTTCGCAGTACCGGCCAACTTACAGATTTGCGCGCGCAAAAGAGGTAGGTCGCCCGTAAAGGTGGAGAGAGGCGCTACGCGCCTCGGAACCCGGAACTCCAAATCCCGGCGCGCCGGGAAACACGGGAAAAAACGGAAAAGTGACAGTTGAAAGAGAGAAAATGCCGATCTCGGGGCCCGAAATGCTTAACATCTTTCGCGATAGAGCCTTACAGCCAAACCAATGCGCACATTCGCGCACGAATGCGCACGTTTGCGCACACATGCGCACGCTTGCGCACATATGCGCACGCTTGCGCACACATGCGCACGTTTGCGCACGCTTCGCCATACGATTGGAACCTGCAACTCGTGCCGCGCAGTCCCGGTCCCGATTTATCGGCAGGACTGCGCAGAGCAGGATCCGCAATCGTCAATCTCCGCGGGCTCTGCCAAAGCGACCTCCACGCGGCCGGCAGCGGCCGATATGGCATGTTCCGGCGAGTGCTTCGTTCAGCCTAACCATGCTAAACTAAAGGACTTAAGTCGATGGCACGCTGGTTGCTCCCAAGCTGGAATGGAACAAGTGTGCACTTGTATCCGTCGGCATATCGCCCGGCAGGCGGCTTTGCCAGCCTGTTGAGGCCGATGCAGTGATTACTCTAACTATCAGAAAAAGAGAGACTTACGATGGCATCGCAGAAGATTGTTGGAATCGACCTGGGCACCACCAACAGCGTGGTATCTGTGATGGAAGGCACCGAGCCGAAGGTCTTGATCAACCGACAGGGCAATCGGATCACGCCCTCGGTGGTCGGCTTTACGGATCGCGGCGAGCGGTTGGTCGGCCAGCCGGCCCGTCACCAGCAGGTGACCAACCCCAAGAACACCGTCTTCTCGATCAAGCGGTTCATGGGCCGGCGCCACAACGAGGTCGCCACGGAGGAAAAGCAGGTGCCCTACGAGGTGGTCGGCGGGCCGGACGAACTTGTCAAGGTACGCGTGCGCGAAAAGGACTACGCACCCCAGGAGATCTCCGCGATGGTCCTGGCCGACTTGAAGAGGGTGGCCGAGGACTACCTCGGCGACACGGTCGAGCGGGCCGTCATCACCGTCCCGGCCTACTTCAACGACTCTCAGCGCACGGCCACCAAGGAGGCCGGCGAGGTCGCGGGGCTGAAGGTCGAGCGGATCATCAACGAGCCGACGGCTGCGGCCCTGGCCTACGGGCTGGATAAGGAGAAGAGCGAGAAGGTGGCCGTCTTCGACTTCGGCGGCGGGACGTTCGACATTTCGATCCTGGACATAGGCGACAACGTATTCGAGGTGCTCTCGACCAATGGCGATACGCACTTAGGCGGCGACGATCTGGATGAGATTCTCATCAACTACATCGCCGACGAGTTCAAGAAGACCGAGGGCATCGACCTTCGCAGCGATGCGATGGCCCTACAGCGTCTGAAAGAGGGCGCCGAGAAGGCCAAGTGCGAGCTTTCCACGGCGATGGAGGCCAACGTCAATCTGCCGTTCATCACCGCCACGGCCGAAGGTCCCAAACACTTAACGATGACGCTCACGCGCGCCAAGCTCGAGCAACTGGCCGAGCCGATCTTCAGCCGCCTCGTCGGCCCGTGCAAGCAGGCACTCAGCGACGCCAAGCTCACCGCCGACGACGTCAACGAGGTGATCCTGGTCGGCGGCTCGACGCGCATCCCCAAGGTCCGCGAGATTGTCAAGGGCATCTTCGCCAAGGAGCCGAACAAGTCGGTCAACCCCGATGAGGTCGTTGCCGTCGGAGCCGCCATCCAGGGCGCGATCCTCGCCGGCGAGGTCGAGGAGCAGATGGTGCTCCTGGACGTCACGCCGCTGAGCCTCGGCATCGAGACGCTCGGAGGTGTGATGACATGCCTGATCGAACGCAACACGACCATTCCGACCGAGAAGAACGAGATCTTCTCGACGGCCGCCGACAACCAGACCGAGGTGACCATCCACGCACTCCAGGGCGAGCGCGAGTTCGCAGCCGACAACCGCACGCTGGGTAGATTCAACCTTACCGGGGTCCCGCAGGCCCAGCGCGGAATACCGCAGATCGAGGTGACCTTCGGTATCGACGCCAACGGCATCCTGAGCGTCTCGGCCAAGGACCTAGCCACGGGCAAGGAACAGTCGATCGAGATCAAGGGCTCTTCGGGATTGAACCAGACCGAGATCGACCACATGCGAAAGGACGCCGAGGCCCACGCCGAGGATGACAAGAAACGACGCGAGCTTGTCGACCTGAAGAACCAGGGCGACGCGATGGCCTACCACACAGAGAAGATGCTCAAGGAGCAGGGCGAGAAGATCCCAAGCGAGGATCGCGGCAGTATCGAGTCGGCCATTTCCAACCTCCACGAGGCCCTCAAGGGCGACGACGCCGAGGCGATCAGCCGGGCCATCGAGAACCTCACCAAGAGCTCGCACAAGGTAGCCGAGGCGATGTACGATGCCACTAAGGGCCAGCAGGCCGCCACCGCCCAGCCGCCGCCGGACGAGGGCGAAAAGCCCTCCGAGAAGGACAAGGGCGACGACGACGTCATAGACGCCGAGTACGAAGTGAAGGAATAATCGGTACGCAAAGGGCCGATCGCCGAATATCGATCGTCGATTTGGGCTGACGGATGCACCGCCGGCGACTCTCACCCTGACCTATCCGGCCGCTGCTAAACACCAGCGACCGCCCTCCTGCTCACTTGCCGTTAAAGACAGTCGTTTCGGGAAACCAGCAGTCAGACCTATATCTTGACGAATTTAGATACGACTATCTATATTCCGCCCGTAAGTACCGCCCGCGCCGCTCGGGGCTCTGGAGGGCCCGCCCGGCTACTGATCTGGCCGGCTTGACGCTTCGCCGTGGCGGATGTAAGATGCCTGAGTGCCCAGGGTTGCTTATCGCAAGAAGGGGCGATCATGGCCAAGGGGCAGTGGAAGAAAATAGCCGCCCAGCTTATCGCCGCAATGGCGGGCGGTACAATCACCGCGGCGGTCGGTGCGCCGGGTGCGGTCGTGCCCGTCGCTGCCGCCGTCGGGCTGCTCGTCAAGGTCGTGGACATACTGGCCACACGGCGCTCGAGGCGCAAGCACTTCCAGGACGAGCTCACCAAGCTGAACGCGGAAAAGGCCTTCGAGGGCGTCAGCAAGCTTCGCGAGGTCTTCGTCCGCGCAGCCGGGATCGTCCCGGACTATAAGACCGAGCTCGAGCGCCTGGCTGAGGTGGTCCGCGAGCCGGACCGCGCAAAGGAAGATCCGGACCTCCTTGAGGCCGTGACGAAGGTTTTCGACGAGCGCCGCCGCGCGACGGATGATCCTGCGGAGTTCGCCAGGATGGTCGCATCGGGTCATCCGTGGTGGCCGGAGCATTACATCCGGCCGGGCGCGCAGGAGCACGTGAAGTTCTTTCGCGGCCGGGCCACCGAGCTTGCGCAACTGCACGAGGCCGTCGAGCGCGGCGATCGCGTCATCCGCGTGATCGGCATGGCCGGACAGGGAAAGAGCGCCTTACTGGCCAAGTGGTGGCAGGCAGACGGCCGGAAGACGCTCGCCGAAAGCGACGTCTTCTGGTGCCGGCCTTACGATACAGACTATACCTTCAGCCGCTTCCTCGACGACATCCTGCCGTATCTAACGGACGGCCGCTACGACCCAAGGGACTACCCCACAACGCAAATTCGCTCGGAGCTTCTCTGCCAGTTGCTTCGCCAGAGGCCCACGCTGCTGGTCCTGGACGGCCTGGAGAGGTGGCTGGCCCTTTGGTCGCGCGACCCGGCCGCACCCGGCCGAGGCGCCACCCGCGACGACCGCGCCGCTGCCGAGGACGGCCTGGACATGCTCCTGACCGATGCAACCGGGTGGGACAGCGGGTCGATGGTCCTCTTTAGCTCGCGCGCCGTCCCGGCCGCGCTGGACGGAAGGCCCATGACGCCCATCGGCACGACGGCCGCCGGCCGGACCCTCCTTGGGCCCCTGGAGCTCGATGCGGCCGTTAAGCTGCTGGAATCGCTGGGCGTCAATGGCGAGCCGGACAACCTCCACGAGGCTGCACGCGAGTACAACTGCCATGCACTTACGCTCCGCGTCCTGGCCGGTGAGCTGGTCGATCTGCACGGCGGCGACGTGACGAAGCGCCCCGAGGTGGACGTCCTGGCCGACGACGAGCGAGGGCGCCTCTTTCACTTGCTGGATCGCATCGCTGAGCGGCGCGGCGAATACCTGCCGATCCTCTCGGCCGTCGCCTGCTGCCTCGTAGCGGCGCCGGTCGAGATGCTGGCCACGCTGAGGAAAACGGACGAAAAGGCCATCCGCAAGGCCCTTTCGCGTCTCGATAAGTGGCAGCTCGTGGCCTTCGACGCCAAGGCCGGCCGCGCCGACCTCCACCCGCTCCTGGAGGAGTATTTCCTGGGCAGGCTGGGCGATGAGAAAAAAGCCGCCTTGCGCTGCGAGATGGCCGCGTGGTTCGGCGATCAGCCCGTCCCGGATGAGCCGCAGTCGATAGAGCAGGTCCAGCCCCTGATACTCGCCTGCCGCCACGCACTGGCCGGCCGAAACGTCGACCTGGCCACGGACTTCCTTTTTGGCACACCGCCCGGGAAGCACTACGAAACCCTCAACGCCTGGCTGAGGGCCTTCGGCCATCTGGATGAGGACGTCGCGCTGCACTCGGCCGCCATCGACCAGTACGAGCGCCTCGTCGCCGCCGGCCAAGAGGGGCTGCGAAACGACCTAGCTTCTGCCTACAACAACCGTGGCGGCGTGCTGCACCGCCAGGGGCGTCTCCATGATGCCATCGCCGATTACGAGAAGGCCGTCGAGATTCGAGAAACACTCATCGAGCAGGAGGGACACAGACAGCTGCGAAACGACCTGGCCGGGAACTACAACAACCGCGGCATTGCCCTTGAGGCCCAAGGCAGGCTCGATGAGGCGATCGCCGATTACGACAAGGCCGTCGAGATCCGAGAAACGCTCGTCCACGAGGAGGGCTGCAAGGAGCTGAGAAACGAGCTGGCCGGGAACTACAACAACCGCGGTGGCGCACTTGAGGCCCAGGGCAGACTCGACGAGGCCGTAGCCGATTACGACAAGGCCGTCGAGATCCGAGAAACGCTCGTCTACCAGGAGGGCCGCAAGGAGCTGAGAAACAACCTGGCCGGGAACTACAACAACCGCGGCACCACGCTTGAGGTCCAGGGCAGGCTCGACGAGGCCGTCGCCGATTTCGAGAAGGCCGTCGAGATCTACGAGACGCTCGTCGAGCGTGAGGGCCGCAAGGAGCTGAGAAACGACCTGGCCATGGTCTACAACAACCGCGGCACTGCGCTCAAGGACCAGGGCAGACTCGACGAGGCGGTCGCCGATTACGATAAGGCCGTCGAGATTCGACAAACGCTCGTTTACCGGGAAGGGCGCAGCGAGCTGCGAAACGACCTGGCTTCTGCCTACAACAACCGCGGCATTGCCCTTGAGGCCCAGGGCAGGCTCGATGAGGCCGTCGCCGATTACGACAAGGCCGTCGAGGTCCACGAGACACTCGTCGAGCAGGAGGCCCGCGAGGAACTCGTCGGCAATCTGGCAAAGGTGCTCTTTAACCGTGCGATGCTGTACAGCGACGATGGGAAACCCCAGGAGGCCGAGCGGGACATGCTCCGCAACGCGAGGCTGTTGGCCGAGGCCATCCGCCGGGGACGGGAGGACCTGCTGGCAAACTTCCTCCAGACGGCCGCGGTGCTGGCCGAGCTGCTGCTTTCACTCGATAAGGCCCAGGACGCGGCCGCGTGGGTCAACGAGGCCGTGGAATTCCTCTCCGCCGCCGTCGCCAAAGGCCGCGTCAGCGAGATCCTCCTCAAGCGAGCGACCGGCTTTTACGCGCACCTGAAGGATCACGTCGAACCACTCTCCGAGGCCGGCCTGGACGTCGAGGCCTTTAACGAGGTCGGAAAGGCCCTGGCCGCGCTAGCTAAGAAGGACAGCGATGAGGAAAACGCCGGGGAAGGTTAGAAGAATTGACAATCCCGGCGCGCCGGGATCCGCAATCCTCAATCCGCAATCCTGCTGCTGATCCTTACGGCCTCGCTCCCTCCGGGAGACATAGGGACGCTCGCTGAGATGACCGCCGCCCACGTGGTACTCAGGCGTGGCGGTGACAGAACGGCCCCTACCGCGGCCTCTTTCTTCAAGCGGCTAAGCAGCTACAGCGGCTTTTCCTGCGACTGCTCTGTGGAGGTTTCTTCGGACTCGCCCTCGGCCGGCTTTTCGTCGGCTGCTCCCTCGGCCTTTTCCTCCTCGGCCGACTGGGCTTCGTCTTCGCCCTTTGCTTCAGTCTCGGCCGAAGTTCCCTCGGCCTTATCCGCGGCGCTTTCGGCAGGAGGCTGTTCGGCCTTGGCCTTACTTTCCTCTTCAGCTTCGGCCTTGGGCTGCTCGACTTCCTCGCCACTGGGTGTCTTATCGCCCTCGTCCTTATCGGGGGCCTCTGGCTCGCCCTGCGTTTCGCGCTGGATCGTCTTGTCCCTTGACTCCGTGGCGGGTGCCTCGGCAGACTGCACTGCCTGGATGAAGTCGCCGGCGATGTCGCCCAACAGGCCGGTCTCGCCCTCCAGCCCGCCGCGACGTTTGGCCGGCTCGGCGGCTGCCTCGGCTCCTTCGTCCTCCTCCGCCGCCCACTGGGCGCGCTTCAGGCTCAGGCCGATCTTCCGCTCCTCGGTGTCTACGCGGAGGATTTTAACCTCGAGCTCCTGGCCGGGCTTGACGACGTCCTGCGGGTCCTCCACCTTGTGGTCGGCCAGCTCCGAGACATGCAGCAGCCCTTCCAGGTCCTGCTCCAACTCGACGAAGACGCCGAAGTTGGTCAGCTTGGTAACCTTGCCCTTGACGATTTGCCCCGGCCGGTAGTGCTCGGGAATCTGCCGCAGCCAGGTATCTTCGGTTAGCTGCTTGAGGCCCAGCGCTACGCGCATCTTCTCCTCGTCTACGGCCAGCACCACGCATTGGATCTCCTGATCCTTCCTGAGCATCTCGCCGGGATGGCCGACCTTCCGCGTCCAGGACAGATCGGTCACGTGCAGCAAGCCGTCGATGCCCTCTTCGATCTCGATGAACGCCCCGTAGTTGGTCATGTTCCGCACGATGCCTGTGATGACCGTTCCGGGCGGATACTTCTGTTTGACCAGCGTCCAGGGGTTGACCTCGGCCTGCTTCATGCCAAGGGAAATCTCCTGCTTTTCCTTGTCGATTTCTAGAACCACCACGTCGACCTCGTCGCCAAGGGCGACTAACTCGGAGGGGTGGTTGATTCGCCGGGTCCAGCTCATCTCGGAGATGTGCACGAGGCCCTCCAGGCCCTCTTCCAGTTTGACAAAGGCCCCGTACGGCATGATGTTGACCGCCTCTCCGCGAGCTCGCGAGCCGACGGGGTATTTTTCCTCGACAGTCGCCCAGGGACTTTCGCTCTTCTGCTTGAGCCCCAGTGCGATCTTCTCCTTCTGCCGATCGACGTTGAGAATCTTCACTTCGATTTCCTCATCGATCTTCACGACCTCCGAGGGATGTCCTATTCTGCCCCAGCTCATGTCTGTAATGTGCAGCAGCCCGTCGATTCCGCCGAGATCCACGAACGCCCCGAACTCGGCGATGTTCTTCACCACGCCCTTGCGGAGCTCGCCCTCCTCGATCTCAGCCAATAGCTTGGCCTTCGCCTCGGCTCGCTGCTCCTCGATGAGCCTGCGCCGCGAGACGACTATGTTGTGGCGATCTTCGTCGATCTTGAGGATCTTGGCCTCGAGCTGCCGGCCGATGAACTCGCTAATGTCGTGCGGGCGGCGGATGTCGACCTGGCTGGCCGGCAGAAATGCCGGCACGCCAATGTCCACCAGCAACCCGCCTTTGATCTTCCGCATAACCCTTCCCGAAACAACGTCGCCTTCCTTGTTGTTTTCCAGAATCCGCTCCCAGCCGCGAATCCGGTCGGCTTTGCGCTTCGAGAGCACCACCAGCCCGCTCTCGGATTCCACTTCCTCCAGGAAGACTTCCACCTCCTGGCCGGGCTCGATCGAGCTGGGGTCCTCAAACTCGTGGACGGCCACGGAGCCTTCGGACTTCAAGCCGACCTCAATGATGACTTCGCTGCCGATGACGTTGACGACGCGTCCGGTCAGAACATTGCCTGGGGAATGCTCGCCGGTCTCCTTGACCAGCTCGCCCAGGGTCTTCTCGCCGAAATCCTCGCCCAACGCTTCGGCGAGTTCCTTTTGAACCTCCTCGTCACTAACATTCAGGGATTTGATAAGATTGTGATCAACCATTGCGTACCTGTTTTCGCACCAATCTGTTGTCTCAACAATTCTGCAACGATTCTCAGAATTGCCGTTCGATCCGCTCGTCGCGTCGGCCTATTCCACGCCCGGCCGCGGGCCGGCTGGACCACCCAGCCTACTTGCCACCTTCGCCTGCTCCCGCCAGCGGTCAGCGGGCAAGCAGGCGCAAGAAACGCAGCACCTTACCAATGAGCCGCGCACAAAAAACTGCCTGCCGAATTGATAAAGTCTACCGCCCCGGCAGCTTTCTTACAAGGTTGTTCGGCAAAAAGCCACACGCGCTTTGGCTGGGTCGATTGCCCGGCGTGATTCCTTAACAACCTGCGATTTGACTGCCTTGCCAAAACCCTGCTTGCAAGTGGACTGTTTTGCCCCCAGCCGCCGCACTGAGCGCCGAAGTTAAATGAGGAAGCAAACCGGTCGAAGCCGCCCCTCAAGGGCGAGCAACCGCAGCCGATCTGCATCAGCCAGCTTCGGCGTATGACTCATCGTACTCGCGTTCGATCTCGGCGTTCATCCAGTCGTAGAGCAGCTCCAGGCCGTCTTTATCCCTGCCCTCGTCGCCGGCTACCAGATGCGCCTCGGCGTCATATATCATGACGTGCGGCATGCTGCGGATCTTCACGCCGTAGATCACCTCGTAGTCCCCCCCGCCCCACCGGCCGCCAAGGTCGATCATGCGGAAGGCCACGTCGCGACGAATCTCACTGAAACGCCCAATATGCTCCCTGAGCCTGCCGGAGGCCGGGCAACTATCGCTGTAGAAGACGAACACCGTCACACAGCCCAATTCGCAGTGCTCGGCCAACTCCGGCCCAGCCTTGATCTCGCCGACGCCCGCGGTACTGGAGTCGGGAATCGATTCCGGCCGGGCCATGAGCTCTGCCAGCGCCGGCGGGTTCTTGGTCAACTGCCAGTATGCCCCCACGCAGCCGGCGGCCAGCATCGCCAGTATCACGATGTTGCTCTTCATTCCTTCTGCTCCGTGTGCGCGGTCGTAGCAATAGAAACATACGATTCATATCGCCTGCCCGGCCAAGCGCTTGTGCCATCAGCGCTGACGAGTCGGCTGCCGCGCCGCGATCCGTTCCGACCCTTGCGCATCCTTGCGCATCCTTGCGCATTCTTGCGCATTCTTGCGCGCCGTTGCGCATTCTTGCGCGCCGTTGCGCATTCTTGCGCGCCCTTGCGCATTCTTGCGCATTCTTGCGCAAATTTGCGCACTCGATTTCGCCTAAGCCCTTCCGTCAGCGAAACTTACGAATTTCAGTGTCCAAATCGGGTGTTTTTCCGTTTTCGGCTTTTGGCTTTTTGGGTGTTTTCCAATCCCTGGCCGTCTCTATTCACTTTTCAAGCAGCTTTTCCCCAGTTCCGTTTTCCGAGTACCGGGTTCCGGCCGCGCGTAACGCGAGCCTCTACCCTTACCGGCCACCTACCTCTTTTGCGCGCGCAAATCTGTCACTTGGGCGGGTGTGCGAAACGGCAAGCCCCGGCCTGGCCGGGAGTAAAAACTTTCGATTTTTCCGGGCGACTTTGGGGGTGCGCGTGCAATTCTGCGCGCGCAAAAGTGTCACTTGGAGCAAGTAACCGCGGAACACGCAGAGAGATGGGGGAATTCTCAACAACGGCAGCCTGTGACCTGTTTAACCGTCGTCGGCACGACGATGCTTTGTTAATTCTCGCGCGGCGGGGCTCCGTCCCGCCGCGTGGATTGAGCCTTTACAAATCCAGTATTTGTGGTAGGATACGGCTGCGCGAGGACTTTTTTCCCAAAGCCCTAAACGAGGCGTCCATTCCTTTGCGCGCAGCGCTTGCGGGCGAGGCACATTGGTGGGGAGGGCATTGCGATGAGGACGAATAAATCCATCAACCTCCTGGCCGGACTTCTATGTGCGAGCCTTCTGTGCGGCTTTGCCGTTGACGGCCGCGCCGCGACGCGGGGCTGGGACAACGACGCCAACGACAACGACTGGTTCAACCCCATCAACTGGTTCCCGAACGGCGCGCCGGACTCGGCCGACCAGTTGGGCATCCTTGGCGGCTCGCCGGAGGCCAACGGGATCGTTTACGCCGACGCCAACGGGTCCATCATAGTCAGCGGCTCAGGCGCCTATGCGTCTTTCCTGCGCGAGCTTCATATCGGAGAGACCAGCGTTGGCACGCTGGCCATACAAAACGGCGGCAGCGTAACCAGCGATTGGGCCATCATGGGCTACGACCCCAACGCCAGCGGCGCGGCGACTGTTGACGGAGTCGGCTCGAGGTTGGACATCAATCAGCTGACTGTCGGGTGGAGAGGGACCGGCACGCTCAACGTCCAAAGCGGCGGCAGCGTATCGAGCAGTTCCGCCGTCCTCGGCTCGCAGTACGGCTCCAGCGGCACTATGACTGTTGACGGCGTCGGCTCGAGCTTGAACAGCAATGGGCTGACTGTCGGCGGTGATGGGACCGGCACGCTGACCATACAAAACGGCGGGAGCGTCTCGAGCGGTAGCGTCAACATCAACGACGGCGTTTTCAGCTCCACCTCCAACGGCACTGTAACTGTTGACGGCGCCGGCTCGAGCCTGGACAGCAATGAGCTGGTTGTCGGCTTTTGGGGCCCTGGCACGCTGGCCATACAAAACGGCGGGAGCGTTTCGAGCAATACCGCCTACATCGGCCTCTTGGGTGGCCCCGGCGCCGTGACTGTTGACGGGGTCGGCTCGAGCCTGGACAGCAATGAGCTGGTTGTCGGCGGCTATGGGACGGGCACGCTGACGATAGAAAATGGCGGGAGCGTCTCCAGCAGTCTCGCCGCCATCGGCATCAGCGACATCTCCGGCGGCACTGTGACTGTGGACGGCGCCGGTTCTGCCTGGACCAACAGCGGCGATCTCTATATCGGTGACGCCAATTCCGCCGGCGGAACCGGCACCGGCACGCTGACCGTCGAGAACGGCGGAACTGTGGCCGTTGCCGGCACGGTGAAGGTCTGGGGGACGGGCAGCGTAGAGCTTCTGGGCAGTGATATCGAGGCGGGTTCGTTTATCGTCGATCCCAACGGCACGTTTATTCACGCCGATGGCACGTTGACGGTTGATGGCGGGACGTTCGATCCCGGCGTGTCGGGGGGCTACATGATCGACGGGCCGACAGTTGCAGAACTGCCGACCGTGAAGCTGGCAAACGGCGCGACGGCGTCGCTCGGCGGGATGGCGATTGTCGGCAATTCCAATCGCGGGGCCCTCGAGATTCGAAGCGGCAGCACCGTCTCAAGCGGTAGCGCCTACATCGGCTTGGACGCCAACTCCAGCGGCACTGTAACTGTTGACGGAGTGGGCTCCAGCCTGGACGGCAATTGGCTGTATGTCGGCTTTGATGGGACAGGCACGCTGGAGATCCTCAGCGGCGGCAGCGTTTCAGGTGATCGTAGCTTCGTCGGCGTCTTATCCAACTCCAGCGGCGCTGTAACTGTTGACGGAATGGGCTCCAGCCTGGACAGCAATTGGCTGTATGTCGGCTGGGACGGGACGGGCACGCTGGAGATCCTAAGCGGCGGGAGCGTATCGAGCGGTGAGGGCTACGTCGGGTCCCGTTCCGGATCGAGCGGCACGGTGAATATCGACGCCTCGGCCTCGATCTGGAACATCAGCACGGAACTCTACGTCGGCGGTGACGCCAACTCGGCCGGCGGAACCGGCGTAGTTAACATCTCGGATGGAAATGGGGGCATGCTGGCTGTTGGCGGCACGCTGAAGGTTTGGTCCACCGGCACGGTCAACCTGAACACGAGAGGCTTGGTCGTCGGCGATACCGTGGAACTTGCCAGCGGCGGCGCGTTCAACACTGCGTCGGATTCGACTTTGCGAGTCAACGCGCTGGTGGGCTTTGGTAGCAACCCCTCGTTTGCCGGGAAACTGGCGATCGGCCACGCCGGCGGAAGCGGCTCCGGAAGCCACTCCGTAGGGTCGGGCCAGAGCCTTTCCGTCTCGGAATACCTGACCCTGGGTTACGATGCAGCGGGGACGCTGAATGTCCAAAGCGGCGGGAGCGTGTCGAGCTGGAGGGCCTACATCGGCTACGACGGCAGCTCCAGCGGCACTGTGACTGTTGACGGCGTCGGCTCGAGCCTCAACAGCATGGACCTGTATGTCGGCGATCGTGGGACCGGCACGCTGGACATACAAAACGGCGGGAGCGTCTCGAGCTATAACGCCGAGATCGGGCGCTACGCGCCCGCCAGCGGCACTGTGACTGTTGACGGCGTCGGCTCGAGGTTGAACAGCAATGGGCTGGTTGTCGGCTATTATGGGACCGGCACGCTGGACATACAAAATGGCGGGAGCGTCTCGAACGCTACCGCCTACATCGGTTACAAGGCCAGCGCCAGCGGCACTGTGACTGTGGACGGGAACGGCTCGACATGGACCAACAGCGGCGATCTCTACGTGGGCGGTGACGCCAATTCCGCCGGCGGAACCGGCACGCTGACCGTCGACAACGGCGGAACCGCGGCCGTTGCCGGAACGCTGAAGGTCTGGGGGTCGGGCAGCGTAGAGCTTCTGGGCAGTGATATCGAGGCAGGTTCGCTTATCGTCGATCCCAACGCTACGTTTAACCACGCCGATGGCACGTTGACGATTAACGGCGGGACGGTCGTTCCCGGCGTGTCGGACTACACAATCGACGGACCAACACCGGCGGAATTGCCGACGGTGAAGCTGTTAAGCGGCGCGACGGCCTCGCTCGGTGGGACGTTGATTGTCGGCAAATCCAATCGCGGGGCCTTGGAGATTCGAAGCGGCGGGGGCGTCTCAGCTGGTTCTACGCAGATTGCTGACCTCGGCAACTCCAGTGGCGCGGTAACTGTGGACGGGGTCGGGTCGAGGCTGGACAGCAATAAGCTGGAGGTCGGCCGTGTTGGAACGGGCACGCTGGAGATCCTGAACGGCGGGAGCGTTTCGACCGGTTGGGCCTCCATCGGCCGCGAGGCTATCTCCAGCGGGACTGTGACTGTGGACGGAGGGAACTCGACGCTGGAAGCGCATTATTTTTATATCGGGTATCTAGGCACGGGCACGCTGGACATACAAAACGGCGGGAGCGTCTCAAACACTTTCACCCGCATCGGCTACTGGAGTGGCTCCGGCGGCACCGTAACTGTTGACGGGGTCGGGTCGAGCCTGGACAGCAATAAGCTGGAGGTCGGGTACAAAGGGACCGGCACGCTGACGATACAAAGCGGCGGGAGCGTGACGAGCGATTACGCCTACATCGGTCACGACGCCAACTCCAGCGGGACTGTGACTGTGGCCGGGAACGGCTCGACGTGGACCAACAGCGGTGACCTCTACGTCGGCGGCGACGGTAATTCCGCCGGCGGAACCGGCACGCTGACCGTCGAGAACGGCGGAACTGCGGCCGTTGCCGGCACGCTGAAGGTCTGGGGATCGGGCAGCGTAGAGCTTCTTGGCAGCGACATCGAGGCGGGTTCGTTTATCGTCGATCCCAACGGCACGTTTACCCACGAGGACGGCACGCTGACGGTCAACGGCGGCACGTTCGACCCCGGCGCGTCGTACTACATAATCGACGGACCAACTCCGGCGGAATTGCCGACGGTGAAGCTGTTAAGCGGTGCGACGGCGTCGCTCAGCGGGACGTTGATTGTCGGCAATTCCAATCGCGGGGCCTTGGAGATCCTAAGCGGCGGGAGCGTCTCGGATGGCGGCGCATACATTGGTCATTCGGCCGGCTCGACAGGCCAAGCGACTGTCAGTGGGACCGGTTCGACGTGGACCAACAGCGGGAGTCTCTACGTCGGCTATGATGGCAACGCCGTGCTCGGCATCTTTAATGGCGGCGGGGTCTGGAGCCAAACGGGCTACGTCGGGTTTCATTCCGGATCGAGCGGAACGGTGAATATCGACACCTCGGGCTCGATCTGGAGCATCAGCACGGCACTCTACGTCGGCGGCGACGCCAACGGCCACGGCGGAAGCGGCGTTGTGAGTCTGGCTAACGGGGGCACGCTGAACGTCGGCGGGACGGTGCGAATCTGGAACACGGGCAAGCTTACAGGCCACGGAACGGTTGGCGGCGATATCGTCAGCGACGGCGTGGTCGCTCCGGGCACCTTCGCCGGCACGCTGACCATATGGGGCGACTACACGCAGGAGGCCAACGGCATACTCCAGATCGAGCTGGGCGGGCTGGACACAAACGATTTCGACGTACTCGATATCTTCGGCGACGCGACGCTTGACGGGACGCTGGATGTCTCGCTTATCCATGCCTTCGAGCCGAACGTGGGCGATACGTTCGTGATCATCGACGCCAATAGCGTCAGCGGCACGTTCGCCACGGAGAGCGGGACCGATCTGGGGGATGGGCTGGTTCTGGACGTCGTCTACGGGCAGTCGGACGTCTCTCTGCTGGCCATACTGATCGGCGACATGGACGCAAGCGGGAAGGTCGACGCCGACGACGTCAACCCGTTCGTCCTGGCCTTGACGGACCCGAACGCCTACATCGCCGGCTACAGCATGGATCCGAATGTGGTCGGCGACTGCGATTACTCGGGCAAGCTGGACACCGATGACATCAGTCCATTTGTCGCCCTGGTGACCGGCGGCTCGCCGGCCGTGCCCGAACCGGCCGCGCTGTTGATGTTCTGCGGCGCAGCCGCTGGTGTGCTGCTGAAGCGAAGGCGGAAATCCTGAGCCCCGGCGCGCCGGGGTCGAAGGGATCCGCCTGAGCGAAAGTCCCGACGCACGTCGGGGCTGGCGGTCGGCGGGCTCATGGCCATCCGGCGGAGAGGGAAAAGGTGGGCCGCGACTGGGCCTTGGCCCATTCTACGGAGCGTGTCGAGATCCTTCGGCGCTTAAGTGTTGACATCGAGCATCAAAAGGTTATAATACCGCTACGCTCAAGGGAGAAGCTTCTGACCGCTTCAGGGATGTTTGTGGCACACTAGCTCAGCCCCCGGCGATATGTGCTCGGGCCAGGGGAAGTGTAGGAACGTCTCTCAGGACATTCTGGGGACAAAAGGAGAAAGAGAACGCTCGCTCTGCTTAGACGCATCAGCTTACCTCGCTTCGCGCCGTTGGCCCTTGCCCTCTGCGTTCTTCTGTCCGCGTCGTCTGGGCGCATCTGCGCGCGCGAACATAGCTCTTTCCCAGCCGCCACGGACAGGAAGTCCCGGGAATCCAATGGGCGAAGGGGCACGGACGCTCTGCCAGTAGGCTTGAACGGCAGTTTGAAGCTCGAATTGCACGCTTTCAGGCTCAGCAGCGACACCGGATCGCTGACAGGATGCAGTGCACAAGGCAAACGGCGAACACTTAATGGAAGGAGGCTCAAGAATGAGGATGCTCAGAACATTATCGTTGGTGGCGACGATGCTGCTCGTATCGGCGAGCGGCTTCGCCCTGGAGGTCGGGTTCAACCAGGACATTCACAACGGGACCGGGGAGGATGCCTACGACTTCCACATTGAGGGGACTTTGAAATCCTCAACGCTCCCGGTGCTGACGCATGAGTTCGAGTTCTCGCTGCCCTGGGACCCCATCCCCGGATTCGACTGGGAGTACGACGGCGACACTATCACACCGGCCGGCGGCGACCTCTACCATTACTCCGCGAGCTGGTCCGGGGCGGTCCCCGTCCCGTCGTCGCAGTCGATCCACGTGGGGGCCTACTTCGATGTGACCTGCAACAACGTGCTCATAGACCTGCGCGGCTGGTGGACGGACCGATCGGACAATAAGCTTAACGCTCACGCCGGAGAGCCGGGCTCAATCCCCGGGACATGGATCAGCGACGTCCCGCTCGTCGGTTTCGACGTTCAGGACAGCATTCTCAATCCCGATCCTCAAGTCCCCCAGACGTTGGAGCTGATAAACGCCACGAGCATTCCGTTTCAAATAACGGGCCTGCAGGTGGCCGTTACGCACGAATCGATCCCCCTGCGGCTGCTCATGGAGAACAGTCCGGCCCTCGAGGACCTCCAGTGGAAGGACATGGACACCATCCACCTGATCGCCGCCGGGGGAAGCCTGCTCTTTGAGCTCGCGGAGGTTACCGTCACAATTCCGCCGGATGCGTTCCTCATGACGCGGGGTCAGGTTCTTGACCCGACCGACGGCGAGTACCACTTCTTCGCCCATAAGCATCAGAGTCACGTCCCCGAGCCGGCGACACTGCTTTTGGCGGGGTGTGGTCTGGTGGGGCTTGTCCTCAGGAAAAGGATGAGCTGGACGTAATTAGGGACGCGTGATTACGCAATTAGGGACGGAAACCGTTTTTCATGATGTTCGTTTTGTTTTCCGCGGTCGGCCCTCGGTGAGCGTCCCTCTATTTTTCCTGTTTTACATGCAGCCGAACCTAGGGACCTTCAGCGGCCGGGCGGCTGGTCGCTGTGAGCCGTCCCGCCAGCGGCGAGCCGGGCTTATCCCAGCCGGCCGGCAGCACGCCGGGGGCCAGGTCGTCGGCCGTCTTTTGGCGCCACGTCTTGAGAAAGCTACGCTCCTCCGCGCTGAGGAAACCCTTCGCCAGAAGGTCGTCGAGCAGCTCGTCGGTGACCAGAGAGCTCGGGGACGGCTGGCAGATGAGAGTGCCGTCCGGCTGCTCTGTGACCGGGCTGCGGGCGACAACGCGAGAGCCCTCGGCGGCGGCGACGAACTTCTCTGAGCGAAGCTGCGCCCAGGCGCTGGCGAAGTCCATCTTCGGATCGTCCACCTCGAAATAGCCCTGGCGGTCGTTGGAATCGGCGCCGACGTGCCAGATGTTCCTGGCGAAATACTGCTTGCCGTTCAGCAGGGACTTGTCGGACCAGGTGAAGTTCCACCGGCAGTTGGAAAAGACGTTACCGCCCAGTGCGAAATAGTCGATGGTATCCGTCCGTCCGCCCGTTCGATCGTAGACCGCCAGCTCGCCGCCGTAGCTTCGGATGTTGTGGAAGAGGTTGCCAAGCACACGCGACCTGCGGGACACCGGCCCTACGCTAACGCCCGTGAGGCAGTCGACGACGACGTTATACGCGATCAGGACTTGATCGACATTGAGCTCGGAGTAGATCGCCCTGCGGCCGCAATTGTCGAAGATGTTCTCGATAATCCGGATATTCCCGCACGTCCCGACCGTGGGGTCGTTGTCTATCCAGCAGCCATTGTGCGAGCAGTCCTGGACCACGTTGCGAGCTACCAGGACGTCGCTGCAATTGCCGAGGCCTATTCCCTTGCCCCTTCCATGGGCCCAGCCGCCGCCCCACGGATGCGAACGGATGTCCCGCACTGTGCAGGAGAGAATCCTCAGGCCCTTAATAGGGCTGTCTCTCCTGCCGCAGCCGATCCCCTGCTGGAGTCCATTTTGCACTACGGCGCCGACGATCTCGCTCGCGGATGATCCCAGGTGTATGCCGGACCCTCCGTAGTAGACATGGATATTGGGAACGCCTGGGCCGGGAATAGTGGGTCGGTACTTCCTGCTGCCGCCGAACTCCTCCACGATCAGGCCGTGCAGGCGGATGTCCCGGCCGCCTTTCGCGACCACGCCCGTTTGTGCCCGGCGTATCCGCAGGCCCCGCACGATCACGTGGCGGCAGTCCTTCACAAGCACGCCCACGGACTTGACCGTGTATGACAGGTCGTGCGGAGCTTGCCCTGCCGGCAGGCGCAGGAAAATCCTGTTCTGCAGCTCGGCCGGATGGCTGACGGGCGTCTCGTCGGCGTCGGCGCCGTCGGTTCGGCCGTCGTCGTACCAGATCCACTCACCCGGCTGAAAGAACTTGGCATGATACGCGGTGATATATTCCTCCGACTGCGTTTCCTCGCTGTCGGCGTGGTGGCGGTCGGACATCTTGCCGACGTTGGGGTCCGTCGGGACCAGATCAAGCCGACGATCGCCCTGGAAGAGCGCGCAAGTACCCCAGCGTGCCGTGACCTCCGGGCCGGTGGTCTTGCCGTCCCAGCTGTAGTAGCCCTTATGCAGCTTGTACGGCCAGGCGGGCTGGGTCAGCTCGTCCGGCCCGTAGTCGGTCTCGGGGTTGTGGGCCGTCCACCAAACATTATGCTCCAAGCGTACCCTATAGCGCTTGGAGACGAAGCGGCTCCAGAGTTCCGGCGGCGCAGGCCGGCTGCCGTCGATGATCACCGAGCCGGGCGGTGCGGCCGGATCTGCCTGGAGCACGATCGGCCTTTCCTTCGTGCCGCATTTGCCGACCAGCCTCACCGACTCCCGGTAAAGCCCCCTGCGGACAGTCACGACGTCTCCGGGGCCGGCTGAATCGACGGCTGGCTGGATCGCCGCGAAGTCGCCACCGCCGTTTAAATCGACGATGATCTCGCGGCCCAGGCAGAGCTGAGACGCACCCAAGCTGCCCAACAAGCATATTGACGCAAGCAGTACTCTCATTGGAATCCTCACAGATCGAATCGTGACCGGTATCACGCTATGCTTGCTCCTCTTTTATAGCATCTTTTATAGCATCGCACATACGCCGAAGAAAGTTCGAATATGAACGTGTGAACCGCTCTAAGGGCCGCGGGTCGCGGTCGGTAGCACAACTGAAAGTGAACACCAGAAACCGACGTAACTTGCAGCCGGCTGGCATTGCCTTACAATCGTCCGCACAGGCGCCGAGATCATCAACATTCTCAGGATGCTCTGCGACGCCCACGGCGTGACGGTTATCACGGCCACGCACGATCACAAGATGCTGGATAAGTCCGATCGGATCCTCTGGATCAAGGACGGCCGCACCGAGCGCCTCGAAAAACGCCAGGACCTCGATATCCGCGCGGGGAAGGTGGAGTGATCCATTGCCAATTGCCGATTTTCAATTTGAAAGCGGAAGCAGAGAAAGGCGGGGCTTTGCTTGCCTCGACCCAGCCTGCGTCTGGATCGGTCAGGAATAATGGCAAAGGAACAACTCACTTCGCGTCAACGCGTTCTGCTGACGTTGGAGCACGCCGAGCCGGATCGTGTTCCTATGGACTTTGGCGGCACGGCCATCTCCAGCGCCTCGCCGAAAATGATGGCAAACATCCGCCGATGCCTCGGCCTAAGAGACGATCCCGACCCGCAATTCCCGTATTTCGACGACGTGATCCAGAAATGCTTCGGAATCGACTTTCGGGCGATCTACCTAAAGACACCCGGCGGCGCTGAGCCAGTCTGGGCTACCGAAGACAAAACCGATGCCAAAACCCCGGACGAATGGGGCATATCCAATTACGCGGACGAAAGAGATAATCCCCTCCGCGACGCCACCAGAGCCGACCTGGACAAATACACCTGGCCAGACCCGTACGACCCGCGGAGAATCGACGGCCTTAGGGAATATGCAAAGCAGCTCTATCACAACACGGACTATGCCCTTGTCGGCCAGCACTTCGTGCACGGTTTTGTCGAGGGCGGCTGCCGGCTGAGGGGGTACGATCAATTCCTGACGGACCTGGCGTTGGATCAGGATTTCGTCCGGGCCTTCTTCGACAAAATGCTGGAGTTGATGAAGAAGTTCACCGACGTCTACCTGACGGAGATTGGCGAGTATATCCAGATTATCTGGATCGGCGACGACGCCTGCACTCAACGTGGGCCGTACATGTCGCCCGAACTCTACAGAAAGCTCGTCAAGCCGTATTTCGCCGAATACATCAAGGCCATAAAGAGCAAGACCAAGGCGCGGATCATGCACCATTGCTGCGGTTCGTGTCTCGAGCTCATTGGCGACTACATCGACATAGGAATCGACATCTTGAATCCCATCCAGCCGGAAGCCGAGGGCATGGACCCGGACAGGCTGAAACGCCAATTCGGTAGGCAACTTTCATTTCACGGAGGAATCGGCCTCCAGCAGGTTTTGACAAGGGGCTCGACGCGTGATGTCGAGGATACCGTCAAGAGCACGTTCGCCACTCTGGGCCCCGGCGGCGGATACATACTGGCCGCGGCACATTCACTCTCCGACGACGTCCCGCCGGAGAACGTCATAACCTTGTTCGAAACCGGCAAGAACTGCCTGTATCCTGTCTCGCCCATGAGACCTCGGAGGGTCGAGGCGCGGGAGTAGGCTGTCTCGAGTGAAGCTATGGCCCACCTTCCTTTTCTTTAAAACAGCTATCTCACGTGGAAAGGTGGGGCTTCGCCCGGGCCTACACAGGATACGCGCCGGGACTGCTTTGCAGAGCGGGATTGATGAGTGAAAATCGGAAATTTGTTTATTCGTGTCGCAGTGCGACGATGGGGTCGAGCTTGGCGGCGCGCATGGCGGGGTAGATTCCGCTGGCCAGGCCGACCACCACGGCCATCACCAGCGGCAGGATTAGCATGATGGGGGTAATGATGGTCGTGAGCCCCAGCACGCTGCTGACCACCCGGGGAAGCAGCGTCCCGACGGCGATGCCGATCAGCCCGCCGGCGGTGGTCAGCGTGACGGCCTCGATCAGAAACTGCACGATGATGTCTCGCTGCTTGGCCCCCATCGCCCGCCGGACGCCGATCTCCCGCGTCCGCTCGGTGACGCTGGCCAGCATGATGTTCATGATCCCGATGCCGCCGACCACCATCGAAACCGACGCGATCGTCAGGAACATGAAGTTCCACAACTGGGCCTGCTTTCTCTTCTGCTCGATCAGCTCCAGCGGCACAATCACCTCGTAATCGTCCTCTTCGTGAAACCGCTCGAGCAGACTTCTGGCGATGGCCGACCCGTCCAGCACGCTCTGATCGTCGGTCATCTGGAGTATGCACTGGCTGACCTCCACCTCTTCGATTCTCCGTGAGCCGGCAGTTCGAAAGACCATGACCTTTCCGAAGCGATCCATGTCAGTGGTCAGGGGGATGATCGCGTAGTTGCCGACGTCGCTTTCGCCGCCGGCAATTGCACGCGGCAGGTTGCGAATCACGCCGACGACGGTGAACACCTCCAGGCCCAGCCAGAGCTGCCTGCCCACGGGGTCTTCGCAGTAGAAGAGCTTCCTGGCCAGCGAGGAGGTGACCACGCAGTGCAGCCTGGCCCGCAGGTAGTCGGCTGCGGTGAGGAATCTGCCCCTGACCACTCGGATGTTTACCACTTCCTGATAGGCCGGATCGGTTCCAATGACGGAGACCTGATAGAACCGGTTGGCCACTCGCGCCCGCTTTGGCGTTCGGTGCACGACGGCGACCTTCTGTACGCCCGGTATGTTGTCGCGAAGGCGCCTGACGTCGGCGTGCTTCAGGCCGTACTCCAGCGTACGGGAACCTCGCTCGGAGAGCCCCCCCTGGGAGGGCTTGATCGACTCGACGATGATGTTGGTGCTGCCCAGTCGGCGGAGCGACTGCTGGGCCTCGTAGCTGGCGCCTTCATTGATTGCCAGCATGGCAATGACGCTCCAGACGCCGAAGACGATCCCCAGCGTCGTCAGCGCCGAGCGGGCCTTATGGACGGTCAGGCTGTGCAGCCCCAACCGGCAGATGTCCCAAATTTTGTACGCCGCTTTCATTTTGCCTAGTTGCTCGGCGTATCCGATTCGACCCGCCCGTCCCGCAGCACGATCACGCGTGCGGCGCGCCTGGCGATTTCGCTTTCGTGGGTAACCACAATAACGGTCATTCCGTCAGCGTGCAGTTGATCGATCAACTCCAGGATCTCAAGGGAGGTCACCGTGTCCAGGTTGCCGGTCGGCTCATCGGCCAGCAGCAACAGCGGGTTGTTGGCCAGCGCCCTGGCGATCGCTACGCGCTGCTGCTGGCCGCCTGAGAGTTCCTGCGGCCGGTGTGTCACTCGGTCGCCGAGGCCGACCAGTTCGGCAAGCTCGCGGCTGCGAGGATGGCGCGTGTGCCGCGGCAGGCCCTGATAGAACAACGGCACTTCAATGTTTCCCAGCACCGAAAGCCAGGGGATGAGATTGAAGCTCTGAAAGATAAACCCGATCCGGCGGTTGCGAATCTCGGACAGCTCGTCGTCGGTCATAACCGATACATCCTGGCCGCTTATCCGGTAGTGGCCGGCCGTGGGGCGGTCCAGGCAGCCGAGGATGTTCAGCATCGTGCTCTTGCCTGACCCGCTGTGGCCCATGATGGCCACGTACTGGCCCTGTTCGATTTGCAAGCTTACCGACTGCAAGGCCGCCACGCCCGGACCGACCGGGTAGATCTTGGTCAGATTCTCCAGGCACAAAAGCTCCACGGCTGCTACCTGCCCTTCTTTGCCTGCTGCCGACCGGGCGGGGCCGACTTTGCCTCCTCAAATTCAGGACCGATCAGGTCCTCCGGCTGGACCAGCAGGACCTTGTCGCCCTCCTGGAGCCCGGAAACGATCTCGACGGCCGAGTCGTTCATTCGCCCGATTTTCACCGTCACTTTCTGCCGCTTGCCGCCGCTGAGGCGCCAGCAGTATCGCTTCTCCTGCTCGGCGAAGACGGCCGCGATCGGCACCTGGAGGACGTTGTCCAGCCGGCCGAGAATCAGCTCCACCTCGGCCGTCATCTCAGGCAGAAGCTCATCTTTATGCTCCTCGTCCACTTTCACACGAATGGTATAAAACCGGGTGCTTCGCCTATCCCACCACCGCGCGGGGTCGGGCATGGGAGGCACTCTTTCGACCTTTCCTGTTATCACGAGGTCCGGTTTGGCGTCCAGGTGGATGATTACCTCCTGGCCAGGCTTGATCTGGTTGACAATGGCTTCGGCAACCTTCGTCCTGACGCGAAGCGACGTCATGTCAGGTATGATCATCAACAACTGGCGGGGTCGGATCTTTTCGCCCACTCCGACGGTTACCTCGCTCCTATCCCACGGATGTCTGCTGGTCTTGTAGATGACCAGCCCGGAGCGGTCTGCCGTAACCTCCAGCTTGGCGAAATCCTCCTCGAGTTCCTTGAGCTTGTTTTGGTGCATCTCCAGCCGGCTCTTCCTGGACGTGGCTGTTGCCTCGTCGACCATCATCTTTGTTCTGGCTTCCACTTCGGCGCGCTCGAGCTCCAACTCGGCGTCGCGAACGGCGGCCCCTTTCTTGCGGCTGTCGCGGGGACCGTCGTATTCCTTGAGCATATCAAGCTCCGACTTGATCTTTTCGAGGTCAACCTGGGTTTTATCGACGTCGAGCTGCTTGGCGTCGATCTGCTTTTGGCTGTACGGCGGGTTGTCCCTCAGGTCGGGGTCATTGTTGGCCACGTGCATGAACTCCAGATCCGCTTGCGTCAGCAGCAGGTCTCTCTCCTTGAGCATAACTTTCTTCTTCGCCTCGCCGAGCTTAATGGGCCATTCGGCCTCCGCCCAGCGCTTGAGGTCTTCTTTGGCGTCGGTGAGTTTTTGCCGGGCCTTGTAAACCTTGTTCTTCAGTTCTTTATCAGTAATCTTGAGCTTCTCGCTTGCCTCGATGTAGAGGTTCTCGGCCGATGCGAGGTCCAGCTTCTGTCTCGAGATCGCGTCGGTGAGTTCCTTGCACTCGAAGACAATAATGGTGTCACCCTTGTTGACCCTCGTGCCGTCCGGGACGACCTCTGTGATGGTGACCGACCAGCGCAGGTCGTTTTGGATTTCTTTTTTTCGTTCGGCCTCCACAGCGCCCTCTTCGATCGTATTGATCACCATGGGCCCGCGCCGCACCTTGCCGACGCGGCCGGCTGAGACGGTCTGCCCGCTGCCGGACGAAAAGCCCACGACCAGCGCGACGACGATCCCCAGCAGCACGATCGCCCCGGCCGCCACCTTGGCCCACCTGCGGGGCAGCAAGCCTCCGGCAGCCCTACCGGGCGAGGTAAGAGTACCGCTTGGAGATGCGGTCGAATCTGAATGGTTCTGCTCGCTCATGCAACATTCCTCTTTCATCCACCTCGATCATTCCCAGCGTCGCCAGGAATTGCACGCGGGTGGTGGTGTATCTGATCAGGGCGCCGGTCATGCCGTTCTGCGCCCTCAGCAGGCTCGATTCCGCCCGCAGCACGTCGTCGGTGTTGGCCCGGCCCTGCTGCCGCTCCATGGAAACCAGTTTCCGCCTCCCTATTGCAATATGTACGCTCTCCAGTTGAAGTTCGTAGCTTCGCTTTGATTCTACCAGCTCACGATACGATTGTCGCACTTCCAGCCGTACCCCGTCCAGAAACTCTTCCAGATCGCGCCGGGCCTTGTCGTAGGCAATCATCGCCAGGCGGTAATCGTCGCGGTTGTCGGTCTGATCCAGCTCGTAATCGAAGGTCACGCGGGCAAAGCGCTCGTGGCGATTAAACCGGATCCGATGGAACTTGCGCGGCAGCGTTCCCGAGGCGCTGATGCCCACTTCCACGTCAAGTTGCGGGTAGAACCGATCGGCCGCGATTTCAACGTTGCGATCGGCGTCACGGAGATTGGCCCGCTCGTTCAGCACGTCCGGGCGGACCGACAGAGCAATCGCAATTGCCTCATGCGCACCGAAGCCGATGGGTTTGGTTCCGGTCTCGAGCAGCTCGCCCTTTGCCGTCTCGTAATCCAGCTCGACGTTGGCCTGGATCGGCAGGGCAAGTGTGATCTTGAAGCTGTCCAGCGCGTCGTGGTAATTTCGATCGATCAGCTCAAGGTTGACCTTGGCGTTGAGCAGGTTCTGCTTGGCTTCGTTCTCATCGACACGGGAGATCTGCCCGGCCTCGGCCTGTACCCGCGCGAATGCGTGCGTCTGCTCCAGCCGCTTGATGTTCTGCCGCTCGTTCTCCAGCCTGTCACGCCGCTGGATCATTTCGTAAAACTCTTCGAAGATTCCCGCCGCGAAGGTCTGGCGAAACCGGTCGTACTCAAAGATGGTGAAGAGGAAATCTCGCTCCAGGCGGTACTGATCTTCGTAGGCCAGCCCCCGCCAGGCCCCGCGGAGCAGCGGCTGGGTGAGGTTCGCCTCCAGCAGCGAGCCGACCACGTTGCTGGAGCTGCCAGAGACGAAGTCCGTCGCCCAGCCCAGCGTGGCGGCCAGCGTCAGCACGCCGCCGTGAATGAACCGCTGGGTCAGCGTCGGACCGATTGCGGCCGAGGCGGCATTGTCCTCAGAGGTATCCTCCACGCGTGTATGGCTGGCTTCGGCCTCCAGGAGGCCTTCCAGCAGCGGGATGTTCCAGCTCCGTCGGGTATTGGCAAGGTTCAACGCGGATCTGTAGAGCGCTTCCTTTTGGTCCTGAAAGTCCCGGCTGTTTCGAAAGGCTATCCAGAGGCAGTCCTCCAGCGTGAGGATTTGCGGCTTGTCGCCGCCCAGAGGTATGATCTTCCGGCCGACGCGAATGCCTTCTTCGCTGTCGCCCTTGGCTTGGCGGAAAGGCTCATAGGCAACGTCAAAGGGAGACGATCCGCCGAGGGCTCCTCGTTGCCCGCGCGCCAGGGTTCTGTAGGCTGCGCGGTCGGCCTGCCCGGCATATTGCTGCTGAGTGCAGCCGCAAAGCACAACGGCCGCCGCCGAGAGTATAACCAGCCATCCTTTCAAGCGCCTGCGCATGGTGACATCTGCGTTGTTTGGCCTATCCAGCGCGACCTTTCCGGCCAGGCCGAATCGGCAGTAACTTATCCCTTCAGTCTTCCATGGAAAGAAAGGGATTGATCCCGCAAGCGAAGGCTCCACTTGCTATTATATGAGACGTCGTCGATTTCCGATTATTTCACTCTTTACGGACAAATTTTCGCCTCCCGCCGTCAAAAACAGACCGGAGGCGCCCAAAGCCCCTCAATCGAGAATCGACTATTCCCTCAGTCTTCCTCCACGTATTTTCTACTCATCAGGAAGGTTACGCGTTCGAGGATGTCTTTGCGGAGTGCCTTTCGGAGCATCTTGCGGGCCTCGGTCATGTTCGTCCGCCGGGTGACGTGGATGAGGATGATTCGCTCGTTTTCCATCCCTTCCAGGACCTCAGGCAGGTCGTCGACGTGCAGGTGCTTGCCCAGCTTGGCGCGGCGGGTGTGGTCGGCGTCGAAGAAGGTGCACTCGATCAGCAGCGCCCTGGCCTTGGCGACGTGCGGCAGCCGGCTGTAGTTGGCCCTTGCGGTATCGCCGAGGTAGGCCACCAGCGGCACCTCCAGGCGGTTGGTGATCTCGACGCCTTTGCTCTTCAGCGCGACGATCTCCCGACCGGTCAACTCCAGGTATTCGGGTTTTAACTTCTGCCGGACGTCGATCAGTGAATAGCCCAGCGAGTTGGAAATATGCCGCGTGCTGAACGCCCGGCAGATGAGCCCGCGGCGTATCTGGTAGTCATCGCCGTCGCGCATGCCGACCAGCTTGCACGGCGGGACGTGCCCCTCCACCTTCCCCCAGGCGCTCATGAGCTCTTCCAGCGGCCGGACCAACTCCGCCGGCACCAGCGCCACGCCGTCGGCGATGCCTTGAAAGTCCCGCTGGGCGAAGTAGTACGGCAGGCCGGCTACATGGTCCATGTGCCCGTGCGAGAGCAGCACGTGATTGATCGTAAGCGCCTCGCGCGGGCATTTGCCGATGTCGAATGCGCAGTCCAGCTCCGGAGCCAGCACAACCGACTCCTCGCCGGCTACGCTGTAGCCGGCCAGCATGAAATCGCCCATGTCGATCTGGGAAAGTTTGTACTGTCGGATTTTCATGGCCGCTCTCTGAAAAACCCTTGTCGGAGCATCGTATTGGGATATGGTAGGTCGGTCAAGCATAGCTAATCGCGAGCGGAAGCGAGCGGGAAGTTGCTCGCCAGAGCACCGATCGATTCGGCGCACAAGCCGCGAGCGGAACCGAACGGGTTTTCACGAAGGAATACCCTGCCGCCCCCTGCCCGCTCCCTGCCGGTCGCGGCTAGCCGGTAGCGGGCTGGTAATATGTTACGGCACCAAGGATGAAAGATTTACAGGAGAATTCGTCGTCTTCAGGCCTGGGCGAGGTGCTGCGGCTGAGCTGGCCGGCCAGCCTGACCATGCTCAACGGCACGATCCTTCAGTTCGTCGACGGACTGATGGTCTCCTTCCGCGGGCCGGAGCCGTTCAGCGCCCAGTTCATCGCCAGTGTCTTTGCCTTCGTGCCGGTGAGCCTGGCCCTTGGCACGCTGACCGTGGTCAACACCTTCGTCAGTCAGAACCTCGGCGCCGGCCGGCTGCAACGATGCGCGCAGTACACCTGGGCGGGCGTCGTCGTGGCACTGGGCTACTGGGTCGCCGTCGCCGTGCTCATTCCGCTGGCCGGACCGATCTTCGCCCTGGTCGGCCACGCCGAAAACATTCGCGCACTGGAGGCGATGTACTTTCGCTACCTCATTGCCGGGATGGGGTTTTTTCTGGTCTCGCGGGTGCTGGAGCAGTTCTTCTTCGGCATTCACCGCTCTGGCATTGTCCTGCTTTCCTCGCTGATGTCCAACCTCATCAACGTGGCGCTGAACTACGTGCTGATCTTCGGAAAGCTGGGCTTTCCGGCGCTGGGCCTGGAGGGTGCGGCCATCGGCACGGTCGCCAGCACAGGCCTGCTGGTGGTGATCCTGCTGGCGATCTTCCTGAGCCCTCGCATGCACGCGCGGTTCGCCACGCGCAGCATCCGCACGGTGAAGCGTTCGGAATGCAACGATCTGGTGAGGATAGGCTGGCCGGCTGGCGTGCGGTTCTGCAACGGCATGCTGTGCTGGACCGTCTTCGTCTCGGTTCTGGTGGGGATGTTCGGCAAGATGCATCTGGCCGCCAATGCGGCCGCACAGAGATACATGTCGCTGTCCTTCATGCCGACGCTTGGCATCGGCATCGCGACCACCGCGCTGGTCGGCCGCTACATCGGCAGCGGGCGGGCGGACCTGGCACGCCGCCGGGCGCACACCGCCGCAAGGACGGCCCTCGTGTACACGACCTTCTGCGGGGCGGTCTTCCTACTCCTGCGCCACCCGATGGTCAGCGTCTTCGTCAACCTGCCTGCCTCCGCGAAGCTTTCGCCTCAGCAGGTGGCCGACCAGACGAACGAGATCATCGCCATCGGCGGACGGATCATGGTCTGCGGGGTCGTGTTTCAAATCTTCGACGCATTGTGCATCGTCTTCATCGGAGCGCTTCGGGGCGCGGGCGATACGTTCTGGCCGATGATCGTAACCGGCCTGCTGAGCTGGGGCCTGCTGGTCGCCGGCGGCACGGCCATGGTCTTTTTTCTGCCGCAGCTGACTTCCATGGGCCCGTGGATCGTCGCGTCCGCCTACATGTGCGTCCTCGGACTGGTGATGGC
>SDBT01002281.1_pt1 | contig 34164 bp, 21 predicted proteins | sample 2277101 | NCBI WGS metagenome assembly SDBT01 (sample SAMN10404973, study PRJNA504765) | marine sediment metagenome | isolation source: marine sediment core GS10_PC15, 103 cmbsf | place: Arctic Ocean: Southern Knipovich Ridge | collected 2010
ATAAAGTACCATAGTGCCTGTTAAAAGAGTGATGACCGATATAATTAGTACTAGCGCGGCTAAACCTATCACTTGAGATGTCACATCACTATAACTCTGCTCTACAAGATATACTCCAATATGAATAACTCCCACTAAAAGAATTAGAAGCAGTATCGGTATAACAAAAAGGAACAAGCCCAACTTTGGTTTTTTTTCGTTCTTCTCGCCTGACTTAGTGTTGTTAGGTTCCATTTCCTTTCTCCTTTCACGAAATGTCGCAGATAAAATTTGTCCATATTTAACATTTCCAAATCAATTCCTGCAAAACTCCTGGATATTATACTAAAAGTAAATCAGGACACAATAAAAAAAATAAAAAATATTGTGCCCCGATTTCTAAATAAAATAATCTATTTATCTCTATACGCAGGCTTCGCAATCAGATAGTGCGTCATCTGCAGCATCGAGAACGTCTAATGCGTCTGAATAATCTTCATTGTCTTCATCGACAACATCCCATGCTTCATCCTCAGCATTAATTGCTTCGTCCAAATCATCTTCAGCGTCATAGTAGTCATCGAAAGCAGATGCCAATGTGTTTGTACAAGCGTTTATAAGAACTAAAGAAACTCCTATCGCAACTGCTGCTATCACCGGCATTTTTTGACCGGACACGATACAGACAGAGGGGGGGGGTATATATATGAAAAAACAGGGCAAGGATTGTCCACATAAAGGCGTTAAGCGTCCCTGTTCGCTAAACGTAATGCGAAATGAATGTGACCCACGAAGAAAAAAACAAGCCCGGACATACGATATACGAGAACGACCAACCGGGAATGCTAATTCTCCGGATCCCAGCCCCAGTTTTCGGCAAAACGTGCAAAATCCGCGACATCAATTATCTCAGGAGGAGGAGCAAGATTCACCGAGGACTCATTCTCAAGCCAGTAAAGACACAACTTAGCCAAATCGACAAAATCAACATCGCAATCTACGTCGTAGTCACCTGCGACAGAAACAGTACTAAAAGACCACACCGGACCGACCGTCTGACCGCAGGCTTCCTTAGTCACCACCTGCCAGTAATAACGCCTGCAGGGATCAAGCGATGATCCGGACAAATGCTCCTCACAAGAAGGAACATTCGAATCACTACATACAAGTTCCGTAGGCGGATCGTTCGTATCAAAATAAACATCATATATCGGAACCGGAACAAGTGACGAAAATTCCGTCGCACGAGTCACATCCTCCCAATCAGGACACCCGCTGTCGGGACAAACACTCGAACGGTCGCAAGAACCATCCTGAACAAAATCCGGATTACCTCGATCCAGTATCCCTTCAACCACATACGTATTTGCATTAACAACTGCCGAGCCCGAGTTTCCACCGTAGGCATCGAGGTTCGCCTGGAAATAGGCCGACTCACTATTGTCCTTAACCGTAGCTCCGCCTGCGTATTTACGTGGTAGCCCCATGGGATGACCAATAATAACCAGGTCCTCTCCATCGGCAACTTTACCCTCGGTTCGCAGACTCAAAGGCACATGGTCCGGCACCACCCGATCAAGCTTTACCAACGCCCAGCCGGATTCCGTTATCTCGCTGGCGACCACTCCGCTGCAATAATAAATCTGAGACTCATCTATTGTCACTACAGGAGTATTCGAATCCAACATCACAAAACCAAAAACTGCTACCATTTGCGAGCAGTCGATACTGCACGCGCAGTGACCCGCCGTTGCGATCATATCCGGAGCTACAAGAAAACCAGAACACCAAGCCGGATTCGGCTGATCGCGATAGGGCTCATCCGCGCATAGAGGATTACCGCTAAATATCGGATTCGCAAGATCATACCATTCAGCGAAAGTCTCAAGAGGCACAGAGTAAGTACCGTCACCATTATCAAAAAGCTGCGATGGGCTTAACAAAGCCACCGTCGAATCACCAACCGCAAGCAGCTCCGAATCCACTACCTCGTACTGCTCGAGCCGATCATCACTGCCGTAAATAGCCTTCGGCATCGCGACATCCTTCGGTACAGACACATTACGATTCTTACCCGCAGCCTGACCGACCAGACCATTCCACGACAAAACAACATCAAGCGCAACACCATTCACATCATCGGCAGGGTTCGGATCTCTCGCCTCAGCGGGAAGTTCACATTCACTCGATGTCACCGTAAGCGTATAATCACCCGATGCGTTGTTGTAACCTGCAACCCTGATCAGGTATGTGTTAGCATCCGATACCGGCATAATAATTTCGGATTGAAGGGAAAAGCAATCATCATCATTGCAAGCAAGTTCAGTACCCACGCATCCATCGAAAACAGAAACCGTCGTATCGAACGAACTGCCCGCAAGGCTTATGAAAGCCGTCCCCTGAACCGGTGCCGTATAAGAGTGCCACACGTCTTTGGTATCTGACAAACCGCAACTGCTCAGGCCGTCCTCTGTAGCTCCTACCGTCGAACCCGAATATGGTACCCCGTCGCTGACCGCTATCGCATCGGCGCAATCGTCATTAGCCGGATCGACTATTGCCCCATAGTAAACTTTAATCCACCACGTATCGATATAACCCGTATCCTGATTCCAACAGTCCTGAGCCCACAGTACCCATATCTGGTCAACTATTTCGCCTGTAAATGAGGTGATTCCAGTTTCGGTTTCATTGAGATTCGCATCCGTCGCAAACTCATCATCATAGAGATTATACAAGGTCGTCAGATCATCATCGCTAAGATCGATAATCAAATCACCAACATACGGATGGATGATCTCGTAGTGAACATCTACACAGTTTACCGTCAAACCGCCCGGAACACCGCTAAGATCGATCTCGCTCCAGACCAACGACCCGCAAAATTGGGGGCTCGCATCCGGAATAGACACATTGCTCGAGTTTGATCCTGTATGATATGGACCTGAACAAGTCGCCAAAACACCCGCATCCTGCTGGCCGCCAACCTTCTTATTGATACCACCTTCCACAAGCAAAAACTCCCTCAATACTCGAACGCTAACTCCCCGCCGAACCAGCGACTTAAACGCTTTGCCCGAAATCTGAACCTCGACACCTATGCCGTCTCCCAATACAGTCGCCTCACTACCGGGCGCAAGCGCCAGATCAGCAACATCCGCCAAGCCGAATTGCTCATCGAAAATAATCTCCACTTCCGCAAATCCCTTACCAGAACCGCAACGCTCGCCTCCTGCAAATACCCCAACGGACAAAAAGCAAACTAAGGCTAATACCATCGCAACCATCGGCCTCGAATCCTTCATCTCCAACTCCTTTCCCAATGATATCCAATTTCTCCTCAAAACAAAAAGCCTTCCTCAAATGCACATAAAAAAGCTTGACGGTTCTATGGACCGACCTATCAAACAATTATAGACAAATCCCATCATTTGTCAACCCTAAAATCCAGATTGACCTGAACATATCCGCCGCATTCCTCTCTAATTTGAACTCTTCAACTCAAGACCAGGTAATTCGAAGATAAACTCGTTAGCCATTAGGACTTTCCCATCGAACTCCACTCGCACCTTATCGTCGTGCACATCGACAACATATTTCTTACCCGGGGCGCTCAGTGTTGCTTTGCCGTCCTTCGCCTCTAAAAGCAAATCTCCTTTTTCGAGCTTGAGTTTCTCTGCCACGCCGAGAAGATTCTTGCTCCGCCAGCACTTCACTTTGTCCTTATGAACCTCCACCGCCCTATATCGCCCCTTCGGCTGATCAACGAAATCAAACCGCAGATTCCCTTCCTTGACACGAACAGTTACTCTGCCCTGATCCGGCATCTCCGTTGTCATGCCGCTTGGAATCTCCCATTCCACTTCCTCCAACCTCCCTGCTTCGTCAAATACGGCTCTCTGATACGAATCCAGAGATTCATATACATCCATCGCCTCCTTGAACGCATACTCTGGATTGTCATTTGTCGGGTAGAACTGCAGCACTCGCCATCTACCATCAGGAAACTTCATCAGCCACAGCTTGCTGTATCTTTGCTTGCTGCCCTCGGGCCTCGCAATGAACACCACTGCAATACCTCGCGCCGTCCCCACACGCACTATCTCGTCCAGCAGTTCGTAATGTCCCTCATAGTCCGTGAGAATCTTCTGGGCCCGTTTCAACCACTCTCCCCTGGCGTATTCTCTACGGCCCGACGTCACATGCATCAACGCCTCGTCATCTTTCTTAGTTATTGCCTCAGCGAATTCCTTAAGAGTCCCTTCGAATCTCTTCTTCAAGTCTGCGAATCCAGGCTCTGCATATTTAGCCAGCAGTTCAACCATCTCTTTGCTGCCATCATCCCTTGCGATCTCAAGAACCGTCCTGTTGTTGCCGGATATCTCTTTTGCAGCCAGCGGGTCCGCTCCCGCCTCCAATAACAGCTTGGCAAACTCCAGATTGTCCGCACGCCCTGCACACATAAGAGCCACCCCCGCTTTGCGTTCTTTTCCTCGCGCGTTCACATCCGCTCCCTCTTCTATAAGCAGCTCGAAGAAGGCCGTGTTGACGGATTTGTGTTCGTAGCTTCTAAGGTTCTGACCGGCTCGCAACAGCGGTGTTGATCCCCTTGCGCCCTTGGCGTTGACGTCAGCCCCCGCCGCCATCAATAGCTTCGCTATCGCAATGTATCTCTCTATGGTGTCATTAGGCTCTGGTCTGTCGTACACTGATTCAGCGGCCTTGTACAATGCTGCGCTGGCGTACACCTGTGCTCCACGTTCCAGAAGTATCCTTACCACTTCCACTTGCCCCTCCCCGGCTGCTTCCAAAAGTCCATATTCCATCAGTTCGGCCTTGATATCTCTTTCCTGATCGACCAAATGTGCAACGATATTGCTGTGACCTTTTGGGATGGCTGAATTCAGTGCCGTACGGTAATAGTATATCTCCCGATCTCCAGCACGCATCCGGTCCTTGTATTTATCACGCAACTGCTCGAGCAGTTTGAACATCTCCAAGTCGCCCACCAGCGCAGCGTATCGAAATGGACTGTCACTCACATCACGGGTGAAAACATTGCCCCCGCGCTCGACAAGCAGCTTGACCGTCTCCTGATGACCACCCATCACCGCCATTTGCAGAGGCCCCCAACCGCCGAACTTTTCTCCCTCCACTGCGCTCGGATCCTCATCCAGAATCGCTGCCACCCGCTCAGTATCACCCAGACCCGATGCCGAGAAGATGTCCTTCTGCGCCCCGCTTACCACGAGAAGTTCAATGGTCTGATCAAGAGATTTCAGACGCGATTTGGCCTGTTCCACACCCGGCTGGCCCATCCAGTAGCCCTTCATCATCAATGCCATTGTAAGAGCAGTCAACCCCGATTCGCCCCTCCCATTCACATTGGCCCCGTTGTCGATAAGATGTTCCACAATCGCATTGTCAGGCTGAATATTCGGACCGGGTTTGACACGTAATGCCGCCTTTGCCAGCGGCGTCAATCCGCGCCCGTTAATCACATTAACATTGGCCCCGTACGATACCAGCAGTTCTACCATCTCTCTTGTCCCGTATTCGGCCGCTATATGAAGTGCCGTCTCGCCTGCGAACTGTTGATCCGGTCCTTCCACTTTAGCATTTAAATCTGCTCCCTGCTCCAGCAGGTATCGCATTATTTCAATATTACGCACAAGCGTTGCTTCAACTAATGGCCCGCGACCGTCCGTACAAAGACAAGATGCCTCCAGCAAATTACGATTCAGCGTCAGCAGCTTCTTAACCTTCTCCAGATCCCCCGCATCAATGCCCTTGACTAAAAGTTCACGAACCGCAGCACTTCCCAATTCCAGTTTTTCTGCTAATGCAACCGCCTGCTCTTCGGTAAAGTCACCTGTAATGGTTGCCCGTGGACCTTGCTCTTCCTCTATTGCAAACACCGAAATCATCTTACCGTCAACCACAACGCCCATATTATGTCCCGCATACCGTTTCGCTGCATGTTGCAGGCTCCCGCCCGCCTCGCTGCAAAGCTCAAATTCCACCGCCCACTTGCCTCCATCGGTATTCACCGCCTTGACATCAACCAGCCCGGAACCATCCTTCGAATCTCGCCCCACGGTCACACCCCGCCTGCCCGCAAGCAAGTATTTCTTACCATCATAAGTCTCGACCATCGCAATATCCGGAAGTTCGATGCTCGCTTCATACCACTGACAACTCTTGTCATCCAAACCTGGCATAGTCGGACCACTATTCGCAAGAGCTTCGACAAATTTCTTCCGCTGTTTATCGAACATCACCAGTTTAAGCCCTTCGACCCTCTCCTTCGGAATAAGCAAACGCAATCTCATCTGACCTTGACCGGCCCACTTAGCCGCTTCTTCTCTCGCCACCGACCTCACTTCATCTGCTCCATCTTCAACCTCCACAGCAGCTTTCAAGTCGGTCTTTTGCTTAATTGACCCTGTTTTAGCAAGTACTGCAACACCATCGCCAAAAGCGAGCCGGATCGTACCGTTGTCGTATCGGGCGGACTTGATGCCCAGCTTCTTGATCTTCTCGCCCAGTAAACTGATCGTGTTCTGCTCTGCAAGGTATGCACCTTTAATAGGCTCGACACTATCTGGCCCTTCGGTTTGCAGAGTGAAAATTGAATCGCTGTTAAGGTCGAGGAAGATTGCCGTCAGCTTCTTGCCGGCAAGTTCGGAGGCATCTGTCATTTTCCACGAACCTAAAAATTTCTGCTCGATCTTTACACGATTGAATATATTTATAGGCTTGTCTTTGTTGTCGATGTCCGTTACTCGCATAATGTCACCGTTTAGCTCCGCAAAATATTTGCTGTTGCCGTCGTCCATTATTAAGCGACCATTTTTTGTTTGCATCCGACCTTTTGCGACATCATTCTTATAACCATCAAGACTGTATGCATTTATAACTCCGTTTCCGTCGATAACGAATACGCCGTAACCAGACAACAGCCATGTACCTGTGATCTTTTGAAGTAAAGAACGGTCAATATCTTTAAGATTCGGATCAGATGTCAGATTATTCGCCTCTGATTTAACAGCGGTTTTTTCAACTTCGATCTGTACATCGGTCTTATAATCCGGATTCAGAGAGACGTTTTTGAAGGTCGTCTTGTTGTATTGCCGGGTTTGCAGCTTAATCAAATCTACCCGTTTCAGCGGTACGGCAAACTGGCATGACGTAAAGCTACCGTCCTTGAAATTTCGCGAAAATGTCCCTGGCCCTCCATGGCCAAACGGCTGTGTATGCTCCTTGCCCTCCGTGTCGATGACGACAATACGTACATCCCTGTCTGTGATCGAATGCGAAAATGAAACGACTGTAAGCCCGTCAGCTTCGGCCAGCGGCGATATCGTGATCCATTCCTCGAATCCATCGACATTCTTCATTATCAGGGATTTACTTCCCGGCTTTGCGGTCGCGCCAGTGACCCACTCGCCGCTTGCGACGCTGACCTCGAGATCGCAATTTGTCAGTGACTTATCAAGAACCATCCACAGCATACGAAGATCCTTCGTATCTTTACCGGCTACACTCGGCTGCGCATGAGCCGAGTACACACCTGGATTAGGCACGGTATTCATGCGTGTATTGATCTTCGCACCTTCCTTAACCCCGCCGATCCGCACCAAAAACTCATACCCCACCTCATCTTCCTCGCAGGCATACCTTCCCTCCTGCTCATGAAAAGGAAGCATCTCATCGAGCAATCGCCCCTGCGGTCCCCAACATCGATCAGGATTTGAAAAATCATACAACCCAACCAACTCAACCATTACACCATTAGGTAAAGCCTTCAGCCAAGTCGACAGCTTTTCTTTCCCGATCCCATCCAATCTATGTTGTGCCTGTCTTCCCAACTCTGTGACTGGATAAGATTCTGCAAGATTCACCAAATCAATATCGGATACTCGCTCAAGAATGTGGTCTTCATAGTTCGCAATCCTTGCAGGGAAAGTTGGCTTGGTACGCCGATAGAAATCTGCTCTTTGTTCAAAATCAAGTTCAGGGTGGTATCCCTCGGTACAGAGAGCAATACTTCGAATTGGATATATGTCTTTCGGTCCTCCGTTACTGTAAAAATCTAACAAGTATTCGTAATAAACTTTTCTTGCCTCTAAAGAGTTGTCCACAAGAAAAGACCGTGCCGCATCAGATTGGGCAGTAAACAAATCTCCATAAAGTTCAAGGGCTTTTCCGAAGTACTTTTTCATCAAAGCTTCATCTCCCGTTTCTCCTCGTTTGTGGTTTCTATTATTGCTATACATAGATCCGAGTCTGTAGTAAACTTCAGCCAGAAAGACACTATTCGGATTCTTCTCTATATATTCATAGAAAAGCTCAACTACGTGTTCTCTGTCCCTGTTATCCCAGTCCTTATACTTCAGCCACGCCTTCTTAAGAAGAGGGTCTATCTGGTAAGGCTGAGTATTCTCAGGAGGTCTTCCAAATTCATGTCGCTCTTCCTTTTCAATCTCCACATCCGTTTTCACGCCCGACCGAAGTGGCACATTATTAAATTCTATCCATTCAACCGCATCGTCAGCTCGATCGGTTTCGTATCGATAATCGTTCTTCCAATCACCATAACAAACGCCAACTATAATATCGCAATTACCCACTTCGTTCTCAAAAGCCGCACCAAGCCATACTATTTCTTCATCAAGTGAACCTTCGACATATTTTGTATTTTCTTTGCCGTTCTTCTTACTGACACTAAATAACCGTCCGCCGTTCGTGGTCTTCCAGTTTGTCGGCATTACACTGACATCGAATTCTCTTCCCGCCATACCACTGAATTTGACTGCAAATTTAAGACCCTTCTCGCCATCTTTCGGAAAAGCCCTCCCAAAATCATCATCGTACGGAGAATCTTCCAACAAACTCCCATCCCCACGCCACCACCGCTTACCAACACTCGGATGCTCACAAATCCCAACCAATTCAACCGTCACACCATTGGGCAGTGTGGCCGAGTATGGGGATTTCGTCTTTAGATTATATTCTTCATCTGTAACAAGCATTGTCTGATTGACAACATCATCGTTTTCAACCGGTTCTTTATTCAAATCCGTTGTTGGCCAATTAATCTTAACCTTCTCGGGATAATGTAAACCTGTTCCGTGACCGTTATTTCTACTGATTTCAAAAGTATATCCCAAAGATGTCTTCTTATATCTGCCAAGAAACACAAAGAACTCTCTCGTCACGTTTTCCTGTGAAGCAGTACTTCTCAAGTGAAGACGTACGGGACTGGATAACTCCGTTTTGCTGTCGGGCGTGATATGATATATCTCCCACGAGAATGTATTGTTAAAGTTGACGACCTCGGAATCGGATATCTGTCCATTTCTTTCAATCTGGATGCGACCTTCTTTGGTGTCTATGACAAGGTACGTATTTTCAAATTGAGTCTTTTCGCTCACACTGTTTTTCCAGATTCTAATCAGATCGATAAACTGTGTTTCAAACTCCGCGTATTCGGATTTTATATCAGATTTGTTTGTTCCACTCTTCGCCACAGGCATGAGACCGACTTTACTTTTACTCTTAAACCAACCCAGTTTGGGATAACTTATATTGTAGCCTTCGGGCAAACTCGCAGAGGTCAGGCGGTACACAGTGTCATACACAGGAACATAAACACATCCATCTTCGTCGGTGACCAGATCACGAAATTTGACCACAAGGTCAGGATTAAGATAACCTTTCTTAACCCTGTTGCATTCAATATTATAGTTCTGTATTTCAAGCCCTGCTATGGCTTCTCCATTTTCATCCTGATATTTCTGCACAAGGATAACCGGTGCGTGTTCACATGCCTTTTTGATAAGTTCTTTGCCGATTTCTTTGTCACCGTGGTCGCGATGCCACATTCCAAGCAGAAATTCGCAATAGAAAAACTCGGGATTTTCCGAAAGCACTGCTTCAAGTTCTTCACGGTTCTTATTCGTCCGATTGGCATCCATACTGTGCCAGCGAGTGAGAATTGTTATGCATCTCTTTACAACTTGTTCTTCGCCAGGGCTTATCTCAAAGGGCAGATTCTTCCACCCGCCAAAGAAGGACTCCAGAGAAGTCCTCTTTATGGCTTTCGCTTTCCATCTTTCTGTTGGCTTTGTCCAGTCGTTCTTGTCTTTAGCAGAACTTCCCTTCGCCATTGGCAGAAGAATAGCGGCGATAACCACAACCGCAAGCAAACCAAGCACCCCCAACTTCGCGCTCTTCGGAAACGGTCTGCTCACCATGTGTCTGATCCTGGCGGTAATTGTCTTCTTCGATTCGACAACACCTATTAACCGCAGACTCAGGGCAGGGCGGCTAAAGGTCAATTTGGAAATATTCAGCAGCGCAGCCGGATAATCCTCCGCATCGCTGCCCATCGCAACCAGAACCGTCTCATCGACCGCCTGCTCCCGCACCTTGCGAATAACAGCGTTTGCCACCCAAAGAAGCGGGTTATAAAAATACACAATCTGCAAAAAAGTCTGAACCAAACTGACCCACAAATCACCTCGCTTGATATGAGCCAGTTCGTGCAGCAGCACCGACCTTAAATGCTGCGAATCAAGTTTACCAATTATACTCTCGGGGATCAGAATTATTGGCCGAGTCAGCCCGCAAACAGAAGGACTCGCAGAAACAGGAGAAAGCCTCAACCCAACTCGCCTGCGAAGTCCCATCTCAATGCGGTATCTTTCAAGAACAGCTTTCATCCTCTCGCCCGCATCCTCGGATTGAGCAATCAAACCTCGAACAAAGAACATCCGCTGCACCAACAGCAGAATCATCGCCGCAACCGCCACCAGCCAACCTGCAAACAAAAAGCCCTTCCACGTAATTATCGACCCGGCATGAGATGACTCTGTCACCGTATCAGATTCAGCGGGCAATATCGGAGAATGCTCGGCAGGTCTCTCTCGCACTGGCACCCTCGATACAACAGCTGGCCGCTCTTCAACAATGACCCTATCCGAATATGCAACAACCGCAGGTTCTATCTCACGCTCTTCAACAGCCGCTGGCTTTTCAATCGAAATCACAGGCATCGTGTCACCGAACCAGTAACCCAAACTAGTAGGCGACGAAAGTGAAGGCGGAAGTACCAGTTTCACCAATACCAGCATCCAGATCCAATAGCGAAACACAGCACGAACTTTTCTTCGCAGAACCATATCCAGCAATAACAAAATAACAATCAGCACACTCGATTGCACCAGCATTGCCAACGAAAAACCAGCGAACGACTCACCCGCCTCGTTCAAAAACGTCGTAACAGAATCCATAAATATCTCCCGTAAGATCTGCACTTACATTAGATTCACTAAATCATAACAGACACACTACTTCTTTCCCTTCGAAGCCGACTTCCTCCGTTTTCTGTTTTTGATCATACTGCCGAGTTTGAGGTATTCCTCATCGGATAATTCCTCATTCTCTATCAGAAACTGCATCATAGGAGTAAAAGTACCGTCGAAAGCCCTCTTTAAAGTTCTCGCGATCTCACCCCTCTGGGCCTGACTCCGGGTAACCGCCGAACTGTAAAGATAAAGATTGCGAATCTTCTCGGCCTTGAGTAACCCTTTCTTAACCATCCGGTCCATCATCGTCTTTACGGTCGTATACGCCCAGCCCTTTTCCTTCTCCAGAGCCTCCTGAACCGTCGGAGCCGCACAAGGTTCCAACTCCCAAACAACCTGAAGAATTGTCCATTCACTATCGAATAATTCAAAACTCTTGCTCACCATAACACATCTCCTAAAATCTACTGCAATCAACAATACTCTACTCCAGTAGATACTGTCAACATAAAAATAAAAATATTTTCATTTTTTTCTCTAATAACCTCTCTCGCCCCAGTCGCCTTGTCGGGGACATTAGGAACACTCACCGACCTGAAAACGCTTGATCTTAGCGATAATAATTTCGATTCAAAAGATAAGGACAGGATAAAAAGTGCATTGCCGGATGATTGTAGAGTTTATTTTTAGAAGCGCATATCCCGAAAGACTTACGCAAGTGCCCGTGGACGCGAGTTCCGAGTCAAGAGCGACGAGCAACGACTTTCGCCGCTTCTTTAGCATAGTATGTGATAATAATATCAGCCCCAGCTCGTTTGATACAATAGTGGGCTTCCATCATGGCGTCTTTGCTCATCAACCCAGCATCAACAGCCGCATTGATCATCATGTACTCACCGCTTACGAAATATGCCGCTAATGGACATAGGACGTCTTCGCGGGCTCGTCTTACGATGTCCAGAAAGCATAATGCGGGTTTTACCATTACGATGTCGGCGCCTTCTTCGATATCCAGTTCGATCTCGGCCATTGCCTGGTCGCTGTTAGCCGAGTCCATCTGATAGCTACGCCGATCACCGAACGAAGGCGATGATTCCGCAGCATCGCGAAACGGTCCGTAAAAAGCAGAAGCAAACTTAGCTGCATAAGACATTATAGGCAAAGAACTAAAGCCGTTCTTATCAAGGCATTCACGAATAACACCAACGCGCCCATCCATCATATCAGACGGAGCAACAATATCAGCACCAGCCTGCGCATGCGAAAGCGACATCTTAGCCAAAAGTTCGCAGGTAGCATCGTTATCGACAGTCTCATCCTTGATCTGACCGCAATGGCCATGATCGGTAAATTCACACAGGCATACGTCTGTGATTACCAGCAGTTCCGGCGTTGCCTTTTTGATTTCCCTTATAGCCTGCTGCACTACACCGTTTTCATTCCACGCCTCAGAACCAATCGGATCCTTCTTAGCCGGCAGCCCGAAAAGAAGCACTGCCGGTATCCCGAGCGACGCAACTTCTTTAGCTTCAGCCGCGATGGTATCGGGCGAAAAATGATAACAGCCGGTCATCGATTTGATTGGCTCTTTTATTCCACTACCTTCGCGGACAAACAACGGATACACCAGATCGTCAACGCTAAGCGACGTTTCGCGAACGAGCCTTCGCATTGTCTCGTTAGTTCGAAGTCTTCGCATTCTGATTTTCGGAAAACCCATTTCAGAACTCCTTGCACAACTCTATCTAAATACACAACTTAAGTATCGGCATTTTCCATAGCTTCAATTAGCCCATCAATCGTATGCTCAGCCGCCTCAAGCCCTATTTTAACCTTAATTTGCCTAAGCTTTTCACTGGTAACCGGGCCAATAGAAACGACTTTAGCAATGCTCGAATTCACAGCATCGGCCGATACCTGCTTAAAAAAGCTATCCACTGCAGATGGGCTCGCAAAGGTGATAAAATCAATCCGGCCTGCGGTCATATCCTCTGTAAGTTGTTTCGTATCATTTTTGACCTCAAGGGCATCGTATATGGCGACATCATCAACCTCCGCACCGGCTTCTTCAAGTAGATTTGGCAATTCTTTGGAAGCGATTTGCGAACGAAGCAGCAATATCTTTTTGCCACTGACGTTGTTACCCACTATCAACTGCTTCGCAAGGTCGGCGCCTGTAAAAACATCGGGAACAAAATCGGCGCAGATTCCAAATTCAGCCAGTTTTGCCGCGGTTCCCGGACCAATTGCCGCAATCTTAGCCCCGGCGAAAACACGACAGTCCCTTTGCATTTTAGATAATGCCTCAAAGAATATGCCAACACCGTTTTGGCTGGTGAATATCACCCAGCGGTATTCATTAATCTTCGCCAAAGTCTCCAGGAAAACTCTTCTTTGTGTAAGTGACTTTATTTGTATGGTATCCAGTGACACAGGACAGCCGCCACGTTCTATGATGCGAGCGGAGAAGTCCGCATTACCGGAAACATCACGAGTGACAACTACTCTCTTGCCAAACAGCGGTTTGCGGCAGAGCCAGTCAAATCTCGTATCCGAAGTCGCCGCGTCTCCGATGATTATAATCGCAGGAGGCTTTAAGTTCTGTTCAACGCAGGTCTCAGTTATACGGTTCAATGGTGCTCGTACCGTCCTTTGGCCCGGCAATGATGCATTCGCGACAACCGCCGTTGGTGTATCTACTGACATGCCATTTTTTATCAGCTGTTCACTGATATGGCTCAGTCCGCCCATACCCATATATAAAACGATAGTGCCAGGTGATTTTGCAAGCCAGCTAAAATCAACACCGCTTTGCTCTTTGTCCGGCGCCTCATGCCCGGTAACAAAAGTGACCTGCGAACTGTATTGCTTATCGGTAATCATAATACCGGTATATGCCGACGCCGCACTGGCTGCCGTGACACCGGGTACTATCTCGAATTCAAATCCCGCTTCGATCAGGGCGTTTAACTCTTCAGAAGCCCTGCCAAAAATTCCGGGATCGCCACCTTTTAAACGGACAACCGTTAGTCCAGCGGCGGCTTTTTTGATAAGTATCTCGTTAATTTCTTCCTGCACAAACGAGCGTCCGGCGGTCCTTTTTGGTACATGTATGATCTCGGCATCCGGTCTTACAAATCGCAGAAGGGCGGCATTGGCAAGTTTATCGTATATGATACAATCGGCGGATTTAAGTATTTCAGCACCCCTGACCGTAATCAACTCCGCCCGTCCCGGTCCAGCACCAACCAGATATACCTTAGGTTTTTTCATATCATCTGTTGCTTTCGAGTTGATCGAGAATTTCTCTGCCACCGGCCCCGAGAAGTTGATTGCCGATTTCTTCAGCAACGCCAAGCGATTGCCCAACCGGCCCGGTTACTTCTCGCCGGATAAAGTTGCTACCATCCGGATTAGCTATGAACGCAATCATAACAATCCGGTCGCTTTCGATCTTAGCCGTTGCACCGACCGGAGCGTGACAGCCGCACTGCATAACGTCAAGTACGTGTCTTTCAGCGTCAGTGACAGTACGTGCGTTCGCGTCGTCGAGCGTGCTGATAATCTCATTAGTGCTATCGTCATCGGCCCGAGTCTCAATACCCAGAGCCCCCTGGGCCGGCGCGGGTATAAACACAGTCGGATCGAAGCAGAACGATATTTTGTCGGCAAGAGACAGCCTTTCGAGGCCCGCCCGCGCCAGAATAATAGCGTCGTATTCACCCTCTTCGAGTTTCCTCACACGCGTCGGCACATTACCTCGCAAAGGCACAGGCTGCAAATCGGACCGTAGGTGCTTCAACTGGGCGATGCGCCGAAGACTACTGGTACCGACTTTAGCCCCTTCGGGCAACTCATCGAGCGAACTAACCGCCTTAGTGGCCAACAGCGCGTCTTCAACAAAATTACGCTGCCATATAGCCGTCACCGCCAAACCTTCGAGGTACTTGGTGGGCAGATCCTTAAAGCTGTGAACCGCAAAATCGGCCTCTTTAGCGACAAGAGCATCCTCGACCTGCGAGGTAAAGAACCCTGTACTCTTCAACTTCCACAATTCGGTAACACGGTCTTTATCACCGCTGGTCGTAATCAACTTGATCTCAACATCCAGCCCCGGATGCCCCTTTTTCAGCTCAGCTATTACACTTTTAGTCTGAGTAGTAGCCAAATCCCCAGCCCGAGTCGCAACTATAAGTTTCTTTGCCATATTCGTATCTCGTATATCCTACTGTTTTCACTTCAATTGTACTACGAGCCACAATTATGCCAGTTCAAGGCCCCAAAGACAAGGATAATGTGTAGTTACAGAAGACCAAATGCTATGCCGGTATCCTTAAGGGAAGCTGTTTTTAGAAGTTGAACAGCCATCGAGAAATCCTTATACTGAAAAAGCAAGTCTGTTTTTGTTGGTCTTAGGAATAGGATAGATTATATGAATGTACTTAAATTACTGCCTGTTATTCTAAGTTGCTTACTACTTGCTGCCCATTTCATGCGGGCGGGATTGTTTCCGTTGGTCGTTCTGAGTCTGGCTTTTCCGGCATTGCTGCTATTTAGGCGCCCCTGGGCTGCGCGTCTGGTGCAGATCATTCTTGTCCTGGGGGCACTCGAATGGATCAGAATACTTATGGTCCTTGTCGATGAACGACGAACAGCCGGACAATCCTGGACGCGACTCGCAATCATCCTGGGGCTGGTCGCGGTCTTCACCGGCGGCTCGGCTTTGGTCTTTTGCTGGGATTCGCTGAAAAAGAGATATATGCTTGGCAACTGAAACTGAGTGGCGTCATAGATAAGATAAGGATCACCCTCTATACCGCTGCCTGCGCTAATGCAATTACTTCTGGTTCTGTTCTTGGAAATCTTGCCAGTTTAAAAATCCTTTGCTACTCTGCGAAGTAGCGACTTCCGGCCTTCGTAGCCGATATGGCGGAGTAGGCTCGCTACGAAGCACGAGTCAATAAAAAGTTATATTCCTTTTTCCCCGGTATGGTGTCCCCAGATTGCCACGTTGAATTGAGTAAGGTGTTCCTGGAATTCGAAGGTCATGCTTGCGCCAGCTTAACAGCTATTTCATCGAGTTCGATTACTCCTAAGGTGGGTTTCCTTCTCCCGATGAAAGAACTACGATCAACGAGCTCTGGGGCGCCGCTTTCCACTTGATGGATGAATATTTGACATATCGTAGTTCCTGGCTTTACCTTAATCGGGATTTCGCCCACATTTGATAACTCAAGCGTCAGGCATCCGGTAAAACCTGGATGAACTCCCGTGGCAGTGGCAATAATTAGACCATGTCGCCCCCAAGACGAACGACCAATAACATAAGCACTAATATCGGCGGGCAGCCTAATCCACTCCATGGTGATTGCAAGAACAAAAGACTTGGGGTGAAGAACGAATCCCTCACCGAACGGCACATAATAGGATTTCGTCAGTTTGGTCTCATTGGGCGCATCTGACTGCTTTTCGTAAACATCTAAAAGCCCTGTACGACTGGGGCGACATGCAAGAAACCAACAACCCAATCGAATATCAACAGAGGCAGCACCGGACTTCTGGAGATCCACAAGATTTGGTTGAGGGGTAATGATTAGCGGATCCTCCTTGTTCGTAGGCTTCTCAAGCTCCCGTGCAATTTGGTCCGCTTTAAGGATCATGATGATTTCTCCAGACGTTCGTAAATTTCAGCAATTTCCATGCTCTTGAGCATAATGTCCCGCAGAATGCGATCCCTGTTCTTGGCAAAATCCTCCTCTTTTTTTCCCTTGATCTGAGGAACGTTCTTCCAAAAATGCTCTTCCATATTACATTCCCAACCTGCATTCAATATGTCGACCAGAGATGCCGGTTTCCTGGCTGGAACAACCCATTTTCGAAAAGATTCGCCGATTTCTTTAACCTTATCGGTGTCTTTCCTTGGAACTTGCTTGCTGTCTGCAAAGTCTTTTGCCAGAGTAATCAACTCATGGACAAGTGAGGTTGAGACAGTGTCGGCAATAGAAACGAGCAAAGATGTTGCCAGATCGGCGGGCTCGGTTTCACTTAAGAAACTGGACTCGAATTCAGATGAAACCTCCACATGCATTATTTTTGCCGCTTCCGTAAGATGAGCCACGCGACGAGTGATGTTGGGGTACTGCAATGAGCGTTGCCCAGATAAGCCTGGAGATAGCATATATGTAAAGGCATGCAGGTATGATTCTGCAAAAAGACGTAATCCGAAAAAATCACAGAATATCTCTTCTGTCTGCAATGATGCCCAATCGTAAGCAGGGGTCCATGTTCGCTGAACAAATAGTTTGTCAAGGAGATCTGCCTTTTTGTATTGTGGGTAGAGGGACTTATACTCTTTCCACCGCTTATTCGTCAGTTCATCCAAGATGCCATCTGTGATTTGCTTTTTGAACTTCGCCGAAAAGCCTTCTGCCTCCCAAACCGAATGTCCCAGTTCATGCCCCGCCAAAGGGACAAGTAACGGATTGGATGATTCTGGAGCGGGTAAGCCGATAAGAACGAAACTAGGCAAGTCGATTATGGCCCGGTAAACAAAGGGTGAAAATTCCCATTCTGACGACACAATCAGTTTTGTATCGGTTCCCATGATGCTTTGAGCAAGCCGCAGGAGAGGGGAATAAGCCTCGAACGCATTGCGAACATTTGTCGAACGAAGGAGAAAACCGAGAATTGGAACATAGACATGTAGTTGGTATAGATATGCGCTGCACACATTATGAATCATGTCGGCTGTCGCGTTTGGGGACATCTTTTCCAAAACGGATTGCGCAGTCTTGAACATCGTATCCAAGAGTTCCATCGCAGTGCGTGGATGTGTGTAAGGAAAGTCAGATTGCTTTAGCTGATCTATCTCAGCGAGAACGCCAGCAATCCGCTTCCGCGAATAGTCTATTGTGGACATCCTTACCTCCGAAACGGATGCGAAGGGCGCAGGTCGCGAATTGACTTGTGGTAGGCCATTACAGCCCTTGACAAACTCACGCAAAAGTCTCTCGCCTGTTTAATTTCTTGAGAATTTTCCTTTGGGTTCTCTTTGGATAGTGTTACGGCTATCTTGTCCGCTTCTTCAAGCAAATCTTCAATCGTCTGCAATGACTGGCTTCTCACGGTATCCACCATCGCCTCGCCAAGCACAGTTAGAGTAACCGGATCCATAAGTGAACGCAGGGGACCACCGACGCTATCCTTCACGACAGAATTATTCAGTCGTTCAGCCAAACGCCGCATAGCTGTTAGATCACGGGGTGGTCTGTCAGATATTAGATTGTCGATGTCAACCGCCGCTTCTGATGCCAAAAAGGGTAGATTGGGATCGAGAGCGTAAAGCCCTTGGTTACTTTGAGTTGGTACCAATGCAGAAGACATAATATTGACCTCCATCTACCTATAAGTTACTGAGATATCGACAACATAGCCGGAACACCTTTAGCGTTTTCTGCGTAATCAAAATAATGACATCCTCACAGCACCACCAGTCTTGTAGGATTCGTCGGGACGCATCGTATATATTTAATACCTTATACCAAACACCCTACAGAACCGCAAGGACGGTATTCGACAGTTCGCATTCACCGGCCTTGTTGACGGCCGTCAGGCCCTTGACCATTTCATAGATCAAGAGTCAGAATCGCCAGTTCGGCTCGAGGAAAAGTATTCATTTTTAATAACCCGACACTTCCCATATTAATCCGCCAGAGGCGGATTAAACGCTTGGCTACGCAACCAAGCCTCTCAATTACGCAATTATATCAAAATCTTCGTGGTTTCCAAATCTTTTCTTTGGTTTTTTCGCCTTTTTTGCGATTTTTCGCCTAACTCCATTAAAAACAACGACTTATCAGCCTTTTTGCCCGTTTACAATGCCTCAATGTAAGCCGACAATGCCACGATGTAAACTCACAGCACCACCATACCGTATTACTGGCTGCGCCTTCGCCGGATTTATTATCATAAAGTAACCCGCCCAAGGCATCAAGTCAACTGATTTTGTGGACAATATTGTGGCTGAAATATCTTCGATATAAAGTTAAAAATCTTGATTTTTAAAGAGATAAGTTTGGTAGTCTATTGGAAATATGGCTCAGCGACGTAGCTGAGCAAAAATATGCAAGGTTATATGGGAAATCCGGGTTAAGTTAACATCGAACAAGCGATTGCCCGATCATGCCAGGTTAAACTATATGATAATATTCTCATCTTAAAATTGTCAAGTAAAATCCTTCAAAAAAAACTATGTTTGCCCTCGAAATGTCAAATCCAATACCAAAATGCCGTATTTCATGCCTGATTGATGCCGGTATGGGCTGCTGTCGGGCTTACTAAGGAGGGCTGATAAAAAAAAGTTGCAAAAATTCCTATAAAGAGTATAATTCTTAACTTCGTGGTAGAATCCGGGAGAAAACCGCTTATTTTGGTTCTTCCGCGTATGTTTTGGGATATGAATAGTAATTTCAGGAGTAAAATATTGATGGAATCGACTATGGAATTGCAGATAGACATTTTTGGCCAGAACCTACCTGGTATAGATGAACTTGACCAACTCTCGAAGTATGTTCATTCGAGCGAAAAGAGCCAAATCGAATTTGCCGAACTACTTGAGCTAAAGATGTCAGAGACTGGTGCAAAGGCAGCACTGGCCCAGGGGATAGCGCTTTATATTTTAGGCCGTGACGAAGAAGCGATAGAGCGACTTGCCAAGGCCGAGGATTGCAGGCAAAAGTGCATTTTCGAGGCATTTGCCCTGAGACGAACCGGCAAGCATAAAGAGGCGCTTGAGAAATTCGATGAAAGTCTAAAGTACGAGACCGACCCATTGCGGGTGGCGCTTGAAAAAACGGAGACATATCGATCTTCGGGTGACCTTGACGCGACACAAAAGGAACTAAAGAACCTCTCGAATTATAAAAACGTCAGTGCAGAGTATCATTATCAGTTGGGGCGTCTTCAGGAGGACCAGGGGCTCTATGACCAGGCTATGGATAATTACACGGTGGCGCTGGATCTTTCGCCGGAACATTCCGAGGCAATCTTCCGTCTTGCCTTTCGTTGTGATATCTCAGGTGACGAGCAAGCCGCGATCGATTACTATAAGCAGCTTACAATGAGCGTGCCTGTACATGTCAATTCACTCTTAAATCTGGCAGTTCTTTATGAAGACATGAGTGAGTATTCAAAGGCCGCTATATGTGTTGACAAAGTGTTGGAATATCATCCGAATCATCAGCGGGCGATACTTTTTAGTAAAGACGTTGAGAGTTCGGAGACCATGTTCTATGACGAGGAAAAGGAGAAAAGAATAGACCGAAGAGTGCAGGTTCTCGAGACTCCGATTTCTGACTTCGAGTTGTCGGTAAGGAGCCGAAATTGCTTTAGAAAAATGAATATCAGAACCTTGGGAGATCTTTTGCATATCAGTGAGTCGGAGCTTTTGTCCTACAAGAATTTTGGTGAAACTTCACTAAAGGAAATTAAAATAATCCTCGAATCCAAGGGTTTGAATCTTGGTGGTACAGAGGAGAATGCTCAACTTATTTCGACAGAAATGGATATAGAAGATGGGCAGGTTGACGAGAATGAGGAGTTGCTCAGTAAATCTGTTGAAGATATCAATCTTTCGGTCCGTGCACGCAAGTGTCTTCAGAAGCTGGAACTGACGACTTTGGGAGAGGTTGTCCAAAAGACCGAGGCCGAATTACTGGGTTGCAAGAACTTCGGTTTAACAAGTTTAATCGAGATCAAGAAGGCCCTGACTGGTGTCGGCTTGTCGCTACGAACGCTTGAATAAAGAGACAACCGTAGTGTTCCAAAAAATAACGAGAGTTGGCCCGCGACGGTGTTTGATGAACTTTCGGAGAGAAAGACTGACAATCTTTGTTCTGACTTTAATTGCCGTTATCTGTGGCTGTGGAAAGAGGGAACACAAACGCATTACTCTACAGATGGATGCCGAGGAACGATTCTGGATCAGGGTATTGCTGCTCGATGATGTCAAGCAATGTAAATTAGGCGCGGACGCTCCTTGGAATATTTCAATCGCAGGGAGAATCGAGTACGCACTGGATACTAAACAGACTCTAAGCATAAAGGTATCTGCCGAGGGTTTTGTGGTATCAGGAAGGATTCTAAAGAGCCGCGAGATTATTATCAGCTCCAATGAGCCCCATATACTTAGTCTAAACCGAAGAAAGTATCGCGGAAAGCTAAAACTCATATTGAACGAGGACCGCACCAGTTTCGATGCTATTAATTTTGTGCCACTTGAACCTTATCTTGCCGGTGTGGTCGGTGCCGAGATGCCCTATTACTGGGAACCAATGGCACTCCAGAGCCAGGCGATAGCGGCAAGAACATACTGTTTATATATCAAACAACGCTTCGGTATCAAGCGTGATTGGGATGTTCGCGGAACACAGGCACACCAGGTTTATCTTGGTATTGCAGGTGAATCCTCACAGGTCTGGGATGCTGTAAATAAGACAAACGGATTAATTCTCGTATTGAATGACTCCAACGATGAGATAACTTTTCCAACCTATTACAGTTCTGTCTGCGGAGGACATACTGAGCAGAGCGGAGAAGTTTTCGGTGATTCACATGTATCGCTCAACGCTGTTGTTTGCGATTACTGCAAGTATGTTGCCAGACCCGAATTCTTCTTCTGGCCTCAGTTTGCTATCGAAAAGCGAAAGGCTTCAGACAAACTGATTGAAAAATATTCGTCTCTAAAGAAACTGGAAAGAATTGACGATATTGTTGTGACCAAACAGAGCGATTATGGAACTTTTTCGCGTATGACAAGAATTAAACTCGTCGGCTCGAACGGTAAGACCGATTCACTCAGAGCTGAAGATTTAAGACTCAGCCTTGATCCCAGCGGTAAGAAATTGCGAAGTACCATCTGTCGGATAGAGACTGTCGCCGGCAAATGGGTCTTTGTCTCCGGAAGAGGATTTGGACATGGAGTGGGGATGTGTCAATGCGGAGCACAGGCTCAGGCCCGAGCAGGGAAGAGCGCCACAGAGATACTAAATTATTATTACCCAAAATCCATGACTGTCTCGGTATATTAGTATGAGCAATTTCGAGATATTAAAGACAGACGAAAAGTCGCACGCCCGAATGGGTGTTTTGAAAACAGCGTACGGTAATGTCAGAACACCTGCCTTTATGCCCGTCGGAACCGCCGGAGCGGTAAAAGGTATTTCACCGAGTCAGGTCGAGCAAACCGGGGCAGAAATAGTGTTAGCTAATACCTACCACCTAATGCTCAGACCCGGCATAGAGACCGTTGAAAAATTGGGCGGATTACACAAGTTAATGGCGTGGGATAAACCTATACTTACAGACAGCGGAGGATACCAGGTCTTTTCACTGGCTTGCCTTACAAAAGTTGACGAAAACGGCGTCGAGTTCGCAAGCCATGTGGACGGTGCGAAGTTGTACATGGATCCACGGATCGCGACAGATATTCAGATTCGATTGGGAAGTGATATAATCATGTGTTTCGATCAGTGTACCGCTTACCCATGTGAGCATGATGAACTAAAAAAAGCCGTAGAGCGAACGATACGATGGGCCGCTATATGCAGAGAATATCACAAATCACCAAAGCAGTTGCTCTTCGGCATCGTACAGGGCGGCGTTGACCTTGACATGCGAAGCTACTGTGCCCAGCAATTAGTCAAACTCGATTTTGACGGCTATGCAATCGGAGGCCTCAGTGTCGGCGAAGGCCACGAAAATATGATAAAAACCGTCGCTCACACAACAGGTTTTCTCCCCGAATCAAAGCCGCGCTATCTTATGGGCGCCGGTATGCCAAGCGATATCCTCGCTGCCGTTAGGGCCGGAGTTGATATGTTTGACTGTGTTTTACCGACACGCAACGGTCGCAATGCCTTTGCTTTTACAGAAAATGGCCCTTTAAGACTGCGAAACAGCAAGCACATCGATAGTACCGAGCCTGTTGAGCCGGGTTGTGACTGTTACTGCTGCAATAACTACAGCACCGGGGCAATACGCCATTTTTTCAACGTAAAAGAAATGCTTGGTCCTATATTGCTGTCGATTCATAATCTGAGGTTCTATCAACGACTTATGTCACAGATACGCAATTCGATCGAGAATGGTGATTTTGCCGATTGGTCCAGGCACAAAATGGATCAATACCGGGCTGGGGGATTATAAAAAATGCTGAAATTATCGCAAATTCTCTGTAATTTCCGTAACTTTTCGGTTATAAAGCCATGTTTCAAGAGTTTTTCAGGATGAAAGGATAACAAGATGGATAGTTTATGGATATTAGCACAGGCTGGGCCAGATGGGACACCTGAGAGTGTTCCGGGCAAGGATCTAAGCGAAACCGATGTTGAGCCACATATAGGTACTACTCAGGAAAGTTCCGATACCAACGATCTTGGCCCACCACGCTCCAAAGGTTTCCTGGAAGGTCCACGGGGCTTTATACTACTTATTGGATTTACGGTTTTGATGTTCTTTTTTGTTTTAAGAGGTCCGCGAAAGCAAAAACAGCAGCACAAAAAGATGGTATCCTCGCTAAAGAAAAATGATAGGGTCAGGACAATAGGCGGAATTATTGGGACCGTGGTTGATATAAAAGACGATGAGATAGTCCTCAAAGTGGACGAATCAAACAATACGAAAATTCGTATTGCGGTTTCAGCGATAGGAAGGAATTTGTCGAAAGAATAAAAAACAACGGTTTATGAATTTGTCTTTAGGGTATGTGATAGATATCTTGACATGCGAAATTTTGAAAAGCTAAGGAAGTAATTATGGGTAAGAATCTGTTTACAAAGGTAGTATTTATTGTTGTATTGATTGCTGTTGCGATTCTAACTTTGTATCCACCGGATAAAACTCTTATACCAGGTATCGATCTCGCTGGGGGTACGAGTTTTATATATGAGATAGATACACAGGGTTTGGCTCTTGACGAACAGAGAGATCTATCGGGGAGAATGATAACAGTTCTAAGGCGTCGTATAGATCCTGCGAATATTCAAAATCTTATCTGGCGACCGCAGGGCAACACTCGTTTTGAGATACAGATGCCGTTGGCTAGCGCAGAGGTACGAGAAAAAAGACAGAATTACGAGAACCTAAAGGAAGAACTGCTTGACCAGAATATCAATTCCGGGGCTATTCTTGGATTGTTAAATAAGTCAGCACAGGAAAGAGACGCTGATTTTAACGATATTGCACAGGGTATCGAAAGCAGATTTGAGATACTTACAAACCTCGCGACAGCATACGATGAGCGACAAGCACTTCGCAGGGAAAGAAAAGAAAAGACCGACGCATTAAAGATTCCAGAGAAGCCTGTTAAACTCGCCGGTATTGATCTTGTCCAGGTAAAGAGAAACCTTGGTTCCTGGATGCTTCTGGATGAAACCGAATTAGAAACACAATTGAAGTTGTATGCCTCTTCCGATGTCAATATTGATATGCTAAAGAGATATGTTGCAATGTACAAGGAATGGGCCGATGTTGTCGATCAGCTTACAAATCCGGAAACCGGAAAAAATATTGCATTTGATGATGCAAGGAAGGAGCTTGACAGGCTTAATTTAACCGAGGACCAGATTGATCTGGTTCTGGAATTCGAGCCCAAATCAAATCGCAGAAGTGAGGCACTGGCCAAGCTGATCGATGAGTTTCCGGATCGTACCCAAAAGATTATAGAGTTGATAGAGACACACAATGACTACCGGCCTTTCAGGGGCAGGCTCGACGATCCAAAAGACCTGCAGCGGATGCTAAAAGGAGCCGGTGTTCTGGAATTCAGGATACTACCGACAATGGGGCATCCAGAAGTTGACAGCGATGAGATGGTCGGATATGCCGAGAGACTCACCTTAAAAGGACCTCGGTTTGCATCGGACAGCAAGTATGTCTGGTGTGAAATTGAAAACCCTGAACTCTGGAGGGCTCAGGATCCTGATGGCGGAACTTCGATTGTGTCACAGTTTGGAAATAAGAACTATGTTCTGGCCAGTAACCTCACTGATCAGAAGTTGGTGAAAAGCGATTCAGAGCAGGCTGGATGGAAGCTCGAACGAGCAAGACCATCTCAGGACAAGATGGGAAGAAGAGCTATAGCCTTTCTTCTAAATGAAAAAGGGGGAAGGTTCTTCGCGAGAGTAACAGGGAGAAACCTTCAGAGACCCTTGTGTATACTTCTTGACGGTATTGCTATTACCGCTCCGAATATCCAGAATATGATTCGTAGAGATGGTGTTATTACTGGAAACTTCACACAGATTGAAGTCGAAGATATGGTCCAGAAACTAAACGCCGGTTCTCTTCCTGCAAGATTAATAGAACAGCCAATGTCGGTCAAGACTATTGGCCCATCGATTGGAGCAGATAACCGCGACAAGGGTATAAAGGCCGGTTTCGTTGGCCTTGCTGTTATTATTGCATGTATGGCAGTGTATTATATGTTGGCAGGTGCGATTGCCGATATGGCGCTGTTGTTGAATCTTCTGTTTGTGTTGGCAATTATGGCATTTGCAAGGGCAACCTTTACCCTGCCGGGTATCGCAGGTTTTATTCTGACGATAGGAATGAGCGTTGATGCCAACGTGCTGATATTCGAGCGCATTCGGGAAGAGCAGGAAAAAGGCTCCTCGCTGAGGATTGCGATAAGGAACGGTTATCAAAGGGCCTTTAGGACAATTTTAGATGCAAACCTCACTACATTCATAACCGCCGCGATTTTACTCTGGGTGGCCTCCGAAGAGATAAAGGGATTTGCCATCGTACTTATGTTGGGCATCGTTTCAAGTATGTTTACGGCACTGTTCGTGACACGTGTTGTATTTGATATTCTTCTATCGAAGAGAATCATAAAGGACCATCTGTTGATGCTGCGATTGATACGCAGGCCTAACATAGACTGGATGAAGCTGCGACCGGTATTCATGACGATCTCGACTATTCTGATTATTGCGGGCCTGGCAGTGTTCTTCACAAGGGATGACAAGGTGAACAACAAGTACGATAACGAGTTCATCGGGGGAACTTCGGCTGTATTAAGTTTTAAAGACGGTGTTGAGATGACACGTCAGCAGGTAGCGGATTTAATCCATCAGACCGGAGAACAAAAGGATAATCCGGGGCTTGCCACGGCGAATGTTTATAGCGTAGGTAAATCCTTTGGGCTTTCAGAAAATGGAGAAAAGCTGTTCAAACAGTATGAAATAAATACAACTGAAACCAACAAGACAACTACTATTGTCAACTTCGCTCAACCAGACGCACAAAGCACACAAACCGTCGCTGATGCAATACGAAAGGCCCAACTAAAGATCAGTGGAAAGCTAAACAATCTGCGCGTTGTCAAGAAAGGCGATACCTTCGAGGTTATGACAAGTCAGGTAAACACTTCACTGGTTTCAAATGTCCTAAAGAGTGCTTTTGCAGATGCGCAAATTTCGGAACCTCAGGTCGATGAGATTGTAAATAATGCGATTATGACGGCTTTTAGCGGAAAACTTGAGATACAGGAGAACCTTCATCCCGAGATAACTTCAGCAGAAAAAATTGATGCAGTTATGATCGAACAGTTTCCAGTGCTAAGTGGTTTTCTCGGGGGTGTTAAGATAACATGTACACTGCAAACCTCGGTAGCCGTTGATGAGCTTGATTTGAGACTAAAAGAGTTGAAGTTTAAACCAGACATGCAGGACTTACATTTGTATTCCTTCGATCTTTTCAAGAACGACTTGACTAAGCCTGAAGATGAAGAAATGCTGGATAGCTTTGTTTATGTTAGTGCCGATGCCGAAGCCAGTTTTCGGGAATTTAGCACGGACGAATGGAAGCAGTTTCTTGGGAATGAGACACGCCGTGTTACTCAAGCCACACAGCTGGAAAGCTCGCTTCCACGTGTTACTCAAATAGATCCGTCTGTTGGAGCAGAAGCAAAAACAAGGGCTTTGATAGCTATCTTTTTGTCGCTCTTTGCAATTATTGCATACGTCTGGGTTCGCTTTGGAGATGTGCGGTATGGTGTGGCCGCTATTGCCGCACTCGTCCATGATGTCTGTATTACATTAGGCGCCGTTACAGCATGTACATATATAGCTGATACATGGATTGGAGAGTTTCTCATGATCACCGATTTCAAGATTAACCTGGCTATGATAGCCGCCTTTTTGACCCTGATAGGTTATTCGCTAAATGATACAATAGTTATTTTCGACCGGATAAGGGAGAATCGAAAGAAGGCTCAGATCAGTCCTCGAATAATTACTGATAGTATAAATCAAACGGTTTCGAGAACCTTGCTGACTTCATTTACTACCTTCATAGTCGTATTGATAATGTATATTTTCGGGGGACAGGCACTGAGAGGTTTTACATTTGCTATTGGATTGGGTGTTCTCGTGGGAACTTATTCTTCGATTGCCATAGCTGCACCGATACTATTGATAGGTGTCAAAAACGGACAGAAGTAAAAGAAACAGCCTGATCAATAGAACTATCTGAAAGACAAGACAGTCGTTAGGGCTCAGATTTCGAGGGATTACAGTGCCGAAGGACTTCAAGATAGGAATGGCAATAGGTCTGCTGATAGTAGTTGCCGCTATGCTGTGGATCGCGAGCCGCTCAACTTCTAACATGGATTTGAGTGTCTCTTACGAGAATGAACAACCGGATGATCGCAGTCTTTTGATTGATAGACAGATTCCGGCACAGGATAATAAGAAAGATGAATCTTTGCTTGATATTTTAGAGGCCGAGGCAAGAGAGAAAGGTTCACCAAACGCTTCGGAGATGCAATGGCCGAAAATTCATGTAGTCCAACAGGGACAGAGTCTTTCGCAAATCTCAAACCAGTATTACGGTACACCTGCCAACTGGAAAAAAATCATGGATGCAAACCGATTACGCCTGAAGAACAAAGATCAAATCAGACCTGACATGAGGCTCGTGATTCCTGAGTAGTAATATTTGTCTGATTCGGCTAAAGCTGTTGTGCCGCGGCGTTATCGACCAGCCATGTCACTCTATCGAGAATTGGCCAGAGGATGTGGATGGGGTATTTAATTTCGTCAGGCTCACTGAAGAGCACTTCCTTGAGAATGACCGCCTTTTCCGATCCCGATACAAGTACCGCCACATGACTTGCTGCGCAAATAACCGGTCCGGTCAGGGTAATTCGGTTTAACTTTTCGTCCAGAACATATACTACACATGCAAGATCCTCTTTGTCGAGAGAGGCGAAGGAATTAGGAAATAGAGATCCGGTGTGTCCCTCAACGCCCATTCCCAGAATGACCATATCGAATTGAGGCATCTGGCCTGGTTCGAGATTAAATACATCCGTTATCGTTCGTTCATACGTTGCTGCTGCGATCTTAAAGTCCGAAGACTCGGTTGGTATCCGATGAACGTTATCGGGATGTATCGGTACTTTGCTTAGAAATGTATCGGCGGCCAGCTTATAATTACTCCATTGAGAATCGATGGGGACATATCTTTCGTCAACCCAGAAAAGATGTATCTTCTCCCATGGCAGGTCAAGGGCCTGAGGCAGTTCGCCCAGCAACTCGAAGAATCTCTGGGGTGTATGACCGCCGGAGATGGCTACACGAAAAACACCTTTTGCTATTATACTTTTGCCCGCATCACTAACAAAAAGATCTACACAACGACTAGCGAGGTTTTCCGCATCGGAGACAACTTCGATGTTAGGTTTGTTCTTTGCCACAGTTTCCATACCGGGCTCCTTTCACAAACTCATACAAGAGCATTATTAAATCAATTATCCAGCTTAGTTAATGCCATTGCCAGAAAAAAATTTAAATACCCAATAAATTGTCATAAGTCTCTTTATTGCATATACTTGCAAAACACAGAAGATGTGCGAACCAAAGACGCCAAATGGCGGTTTTAACGTAAAATCAGGACTTTGGCTCAAGCTATTGACTTGGATTAAAAAGCAAATTCTTGACATCCTCGATAATAACGTATAAGGACGGAACCAGCAGCAGGGTGATACACGTTGCGAACATTACTCCGAATGCAAGGCTTATTGCCATTGGAATAAGGAATCTTGCCTGCAAGTCACGTTCAAGAAGCATTGGAACAAGACCGAAAAATGTAGTGAACGTGGTCAGCATAATAGGGCGAAATCTACGTACCGCACTGTCACGAACGATTTCGTAAAGGGATATACCGGCCTTTCGCTCGCGATTGATAAGATCAATCAGGATCAGGGAGTCATTGACAACAACGCCAGACAAAGCTACGATTCCAAGCATCGAAAGCAAGCTAAGATTAAAAGTCGTATTGAAGACAATACCCATTAATATGTGACCGATCACCGCGCCTACAATACCAAATGGGATTGCCGACATAACTATCAGAGGCTGCATAAAACTCTTAAACTGTACCGCCAAAAGTGCATAGATTGCGAACATTGCCAAAGGAAAGGTGACCCTGAGACTACCGAAGGACTCATTTCTTTCACGTTCTTCTCCCGCAAAATCATACTGCAAGCCTGGATATTCCTGTATAAGTCCTGGCAAAACGTTGCTTGTCAGATCCGCGTTGATTTCACGAGCATTAGCTATGGCTTCATCGACGTCACCGGTGACATTAACAACCCTTCTTCTTTCAGATCGGCGAATTGTGGCGTAACCCCTTCCAAACTGGACATGAGCTACTTGATCGAACGGTATTTCGGTTCCGTCTCTTAATCTGATTCGCATATTTTCAATGTCAGCAAGACTCTTGCGCTCACTCTCAGGGTAGCGGATCATTACCCGTATGTCATCACGCCCTCGCTGAATGCGCTGAGCTTCCTCACCATAAAAGCCCTGTCGGACCTGACGCGCCAGATCCAACAGAGTAAGACCGAGAGTACGCCCCGTATCTTTGAGCGATAGTTTTAACTCGGGCTTGCCTTTTTCGAAGCTGTCGGAGATATCGCTGACGCCGGAATATTCTCGAAGGACAACCTTCAATCTTTCGGCTGCGGACAGGAGCGTATCGAAATCCTGATGTGAGAGTTCGATGTTTATCGACTCGCCGTGACTCATGGCTTCTGCGAAGAACGTCAAAGAAGATACTCCGGGTATCTCACCGACAAGTTGACGCCAGCGATTTTTCAGGTCGATACTCGATATACCAGCCCTCTGTTCGGCGCCGACTAATTCGACATTTACCTCTGCCATGTGGGAATCACCGAAACCACCGAGACCACGAACCGGTCCGCCTCCACCGGACATAGGCTGGGATCCGATTGTAGTGGCAACATGCTTTATGATCGAACTTTCGACTGGCCTGCCGTTTTGTTCCTGTATGGCTTGTAGCTTGATGTCGAATTCTTCTCGAACCTGTTCGACTGCCTGTTCAAGCTTGCGGGCAACGTCCTCGGTGTTCTTCGCTGGTGTTCCAAGAGGCATTGTTATCATTGCAACCATGTTGTCGGCCTCGACAGGATCGAAGAAAACGATTTTGATATATCCCCCTTTGATCCATCCGATGGTAAGCGTAAAGATAAAAATTGCCACGGCGATTGTCACATATCTCCATTTTACGGCGCGAAGAACTATGCGAGCAAACCTGCCATTGACAAAGGATTCGAGCTTGCGTTCGACAGCATTTTGAAGCAGATCGATAAAGTGTATTATCAGTTGCAGCAATCTTACGAAGCCCTCTAAAATCCACCCGAAAATGGCCAACAGCAGGGCAAGGAAAAAACTTAGAACGATGTAAACCCATCTTAAAGGTAATAACAGGGGCAGCTTTGGAAAGCGGGTATCACAAGGCTGACGCAGTCGTCCCAGAATCCAGCATCTTAGCTTTCTTATCAACGTAAAAATACGAAGCTTCTTCCAGGGGCCTTCCGCTGAAAGATGTGCAGGAAGGATCAAAAGTGCTTCTACAAGACTGACCATCAGAACGCATATAACCACAATGGGTATCACACGCATTATTTTACCCATCGTACCGGTGAGAAACATCAGCGGGACAAAGGCGAAAACTGTCGTTAGTACCGCAAGTGTTACCGGGGCCGCCATCTCGCTGACACCTTTGATAGCGGCCTCTAATCTTGGCAGCCCCTTGCGACGATAGGCGAAGATGTTCTCGCCAACGACAATGGCATCGTCAACAACCAGACCCAGAGACATAATAAAAGCGAACAGGGAAATCATGTTTATGGACACATCAAAATTGGGTAAAAGCCAGAACGCACCAAGGAAAGAAATCGGAATCCCTAACGTCGTCCAGAACGCCAGACGCAAGTTCAAAAAAAGTGCCAAACAGATAAAGACCAGAATTAGACCACGACAAGCGTTCCTCGTTAACAGATTGATTCTGCCTCGCAGTATGAGCGACTGGTCCTGCCACGTAGCCAGAGATACGCCCTGAGGGAGTGTTTTTTTTCTGTTCTCGACGTATTGTTTCGCCGTGTCAGCGACGTCGAGAGCGCCCTGTTCTCCTACACGAAACACTTTGATCAGCGCCGCTCTTTCACCGTCGAACCTCGAATAGAGATCGGTATCCTCGAAATCGTCTTTTACCGTCGCGATGTCAGAAAGCCTAACGACGCTACCGTCGTTTTTCGTCAGAACGATGATCTGCTCGAATTCGGGACCGTAGTATTTCTGACCTTCTGTTCGAAGAAGGATTTCTCCCCTCGAGGTCTTAATCGAGCCCGCAGGAACGTCAAGGGAAGAGTTTTTTACTACCGTAGCTATCTGATCGAAAGTCAATCCGTAACGTCGAAGATTTCGTTCCGAAATCTCTATCGCGATCTCGTAGGGGCGGACACCCGCGACATCGACCTGGCTGATATTGGGCATGGCCGTTAGTTCGTCCCGGATACGATCGGCTAAGACCTTGAGAGTCCGCTCGGATGTGTCACCGTAAAGGACGATAGTTAATACCTCGTAACGCGTGATAATCTCCGTGATTATTGGTTTTTCCGTTTCTTCAGGGAAAGTTATGATTCGATCGACCTCGGCTTTTATGTTGTCCAGTGCCTCTTTAGTGTCGGCATATTCCTCGATTTCAACCGTGATCACACCGGCACCCTCGGCCGCAGAAGATCTCATGCGCTTGATACCATCGACGCCCGCAATTGCCTCCTCGACACGAAGAACAACACCCTCTTCGACATCCGTCGGGGACGCGCCGCGGTAAGGAACAGTTACTGTGATAGTATTGAGACTAAACTCAGGGAAGAACTCGACCTTAATAGTAACTATCGTCAGTACACCTGCTGCGATGATCAAGAACATCAGGAGGTTGGTTGCGACATGATTCGAGGCAAACCAGCTTAGCAGACCGCGTTGTTCTACGCTTTTTTTCATTACGTCTTTCTCCGATACGTCGAATAACCTTAAGACTTTAACTCTTACTTCTCGGACTCTCTCTGCCCTGGCGTTGTTGTAACTTTGCTTTCTGTTCGAACACTCATTCCTTCTACCGCCGCGTCGAGTGAACTGATTACTATAGCGTCACCATCCTGGAGAACCGAAGTCGTATAAGCGAAGGTATCTTCCGTGCGAACGATCTCTATTGCCTTGATATGTAATGTGTTGTTGTTAACGATCCAGACCTTATTTGCGCCATGAATGGCTTCACGAGGGACCGCAATGGCATCTCGTAGCGTGTTACCTTCGATGATTACTTCGACGAACATTCCAGGCAAAAGTGGAGACCTGCCGTCCTGAACGCTAAATGGTTCGGACACTTCCACGACAACAGATACCAGCCTTGAAAAGATGTCAATCTGACCGGTAGTCCGGGTGACATGGCCGGTCCAGGTTTGTTCGCGACCGGCAAACTCGCATCTTACCAAAGCCGGCGACTTTTTCCCGTTAGTTTCTTTACCGTTGACAGGTGCTGGACTCGAAGGTATCTCAAGCCACGATAGTTCCTTGTCATCAAGCGGAACTTCTATTTCAACTAATTCTATTCCATATCCGGCTCCCACTGATTGACCTATACCGGCGTACTGGCCCAAATCAATCTTCTCATTCAATATAACGACATCTATCGGAAGTGAAACGACGCTTCGTTCAAGATTCAGTTCTGCTTTGGATAATTGAGCCTTGGCCGATTCCAACGCAGCTTCTGACTGACGAACATAAGGTTCTCGAAAGACCAGGGGAGATGGAGGATCCTTGTCAGGATTCAACTGCTGCCATTCAACCCGGGCTATCTGGGCCTCGGCTTTTTGAAGGTCAAGCTTCACATGTGCATCGGCTACTACCGCCTTGGCCTGCTGAACCGCAAGTTCGTAATCACGGGGATCGATCTTGATAATGGATTCTCCGGATTCAATAAAACCGCCAGGCTTGAATTGATCGTGGACAAAAACGATATTACCAGAGACCTGCGGAACGATTTCGACCTGGACCTTCGGCTTGACCGTTCCATAACCTCGTACTGTCATAATTATATCGCGCTTGAGCAGTGTTTCTACCTCGACCAGAGGAGATATCTTTGGCTGACTCATTTTGACCGGGGGCTTTTTAGACTTGATCAACAAACGTGCGCCATAAATACCAGCAGCGATAATTGCGATGGTAAATAACAACTGCAAAATCGAAAGCCACCGATTACTGCTGCTAAGTTCTTGTGCTACATTAGTCTTATTTTGATCCATGATTTAAACCTGTTCAAATTTATTCAAACTAACCGTATTTCTTTATTTATTAACTTAAATAATTACGAAAATTTCAACCTGAAGCGCAACATATCTTCCCACGCCAGAAAACCTCGGCGGGTGTCCGATAGTTCAAACATTTCCTTGGTCGATTATTTAACAACTTCTCAACTTTGTCAAGCAGCCATTGGCTGATTTGAT
>SDBT01002282.1_pt1 | contig 34141 bp, 32 predicted proteins | sample 2277101 | NCBI WGS metagenome assembly SDBT01 (sample SAMN10404973, study PRJNA504765) | marine sediment metagenome | isolation source: marine sediment core GS10_PC15, 103 cmbsf | place: Arctic Ocean: Southern Knipovich Ridge | collected 2010
GGTTTTGATTCAGGGCGTTGGTTTTCAGAAGGACATTAGCTACTCAAAAGTTCAAAAGCCAGTGACTAATGTCGTTGGTTCGGGAACAACAAAAACTACCACCACGCACTATGAGATGGTGGACGATCCCGAAACCCGTCATGAGGTCTTGCCTGCTATCTCGACAAGCGCGCCAGGGGTTGTGTTTGAGGACGTGCAGTTTATGTCTTCTACATTACTGAAGGCGAAAGTGACTGTGCCAAAAGACCCTTTACTTTGCCCGCACGGGGAATATGACATTATTGTCACCAACCCGGACGGCGAGCAGGGGGGAGGACAGGGGATACTGGAAATTCAGGCTATACCTACTGGCAAAGTTCCATGCTGGGCTTGTAAGAAGCTCACTACAAAGTATGATTCTAATAAGCCATGGACGCAGTTTTGTGACCATTGTAAACGGAGTCAGTTGCGCCCAGAGGCAGGTCGGTACGTAGTCAATAGTTAATTCAAGGGCGGCGTTGAGAGATTCACTCTCTTTGCGCTGCCCATACTATCTTTTTCAAGAATATTGTTGTGTTGACAGAATTGGTTCTGTTAACTATCAGTATTGTTGGAATGTCCAACAATTAGTATTTTTCAAACTTAATATCCTGTATGGCAGGAGGAGGTTAAAAATGGCAAGAGCAATTAGAGACAAGATAGATAAAGCGACGGACAAATTCGATGACATTGGGCATGCAATTGATGGCGCTGAAAAAACAGCCGCAGGCGCGACTAGAGCTGCCAAGGTTCTGGTTGAGGAGTTAAAGGGTTTGGGGGATCCGGAGAAGAAAAAACGGACTGCCAAAGCGTGTTGGCTTTTTACTGAAGCCACGGAAAAAGGTATTTATCCGAACATTGTTATGTTTCGTGATGAATGCGCTAAGCCGTGGACACAAAGGAAAAAGCGCAAAGACGGCAAAAGAAGATACCCAGGCGAGAACTTTCTTGCCCTGGGCATTGTCAATGCAGCAGGGATTCCTAGCGAGATTGCGGAAGAGCTTGAGACCGAGCAAGAAAAGATGTATCTTGGTAGGGTTATGGACTTGCTGGATATTTGGGAGGTCCGTTATCTTCTTCAAGATGGTAGTGGTAATCCCAAACAATTGTCCGACGAAGAAAGGGCGGACATTGATGAGAAGATTCTCAATGCCATTGATACAGCTGTCCATGATCCGGGCAGTGATCTCGTCCAGGATATCTGGTTGGCTCTTATTGAGGCGCCAAACAGTGTCAATGGCTGGTTCGAGTCCTTAGCTGATGTGAAATCTAATGAGGCGCTTCAGAAATTTGCTGACGCGCAGGTAGAGGCCTTGGCAAAGCCCATGTCGATAACTAGAGTACTCTGGTGGCTAGGCGGTAGAATTAAGGCAAAGGTTAAGAAAGGAGGTAATTCATCATGTACGGAATAGAACACGTGTGGGGCTGGATTCTTCTTGGGCTTCTGGGTCTAAACGCAAATCTCCGTAATGCAGTACAAGCCAAGGGTCAGGATCTCTGGAATATAGCCAGAGGCACGGCTGCTTGGAGCTTGAGAATTCTCAAAAACTATTGGCTGTGTGGTTTGCTCTGGATCCTGGTAGGCCTATTTCCTTTTATGGTTATAGGTCTGAGAGTACCTTTCTGCAGGGCTATAGTGCTCGCGGTCCTCATCGTCTGGTTTGCAGTTTTGGTGCTTGTACTGCGGGGCATAGCCAATGCTTTGGCAGGGATTCGCGACATTCCTGCTGTAAAGAGAAAGCAGAGCGACGGAACAGAAGTAGAGATTGTTCCGCCAATTCCTCTCGACGGCATTGGTAGTGCGCTCGCCGATTCGCTTCGTTTCGGCAGCAAACCGATATTGTACATAATCGGGCTACTGGGTAATGGCATTTTAATGACTTTGTCTTTGCCAAACATACCCGGCACGGTTGCCATGTTTATTCTTGGGGTGTTCGTGGTGCGGACAGCGGTAGGTGCTTACCACGATAAGCCGTTCAGTATGAAGCACTTCTATGTATACATGGCAATTTGCATCGTCGCGTTCGTGATTCGGATGACACCGAATGCCAACAGCTTGATTGGTGAAAACTGGAGAAGTTTTGCCGGCTATCTGGGCGGTCAGAGCCATCAATGGAATGTCAATAATGAGATGTCGCGGAGATTTTCCAGCCAGCGGTATCTTAACCATTGGGGATTGAGCGCTAGAGACCAGATACCGATTTTCTCCACCGATGGCAGAGCACTTACGATATATGAGGTAGATCGGCTATTAGACAGGATTTACGAGGAAATTGTCTTGGTTATTGACCTAAAGGCGAAACTTCCAAAATCTCTACGAGGCAAAATCGCAGGGATTGAGTTTTCGCTTATCCAAGAGAGTCCTGGAGCAATCAGGAGCCGCTACTACGTGCCGCGGCGATGCGTGGATGCCGAGACGCGTAAACCCGCAGAGATATTGCAAGCCGTGGTTCAAGACCGTCGAGAACGCGTGATTGCAGAAGCCGCGGCTGGGTATGCGCGGCTTCGGATTTGGCAGGTGGTAAGCAATATCGCTCAGTTTTGGCCTTATAGGCCGGGTACGACCGATGTTGGGACTATGGTTCGTCCGCCAATTGGGAGTTGTTGGGAGGTTATTAAAGAAATTCCAGCAGCGAGTTTACCGGCAGGCGTGCCAAGAGTTGGGGCCAGGTTTTTGGAGGTTCAGAACCTCAAGGACCCGGCCCAGAAAGGTATTCTACGGGGATTAGGAGGAGGTGAAATCCCCAACCCATTTGGATACGGCCTGTAGGCCGTATCCAAAAACAGAAGTGGAAATAAAGTTCGCCAGTCCGACAAGGTGTCGTGACTGGCGAACAAGGGAGCATATTTATATGCTCCCTTTGTAATTGGCAAAATTATTCTATTTGTTCCCGATAAGTATCTGGTTTTTTGGGTCTTTCTTTGGCTGGTCCTGCCTTGGCTGGTGTTTCAACCGTTGCTTCTTGCGCAGCCCCGGGCTTGGCCGGCGCTGGTTTGCCCGCTGCAGCGCCGATCTCCACCTTGTAAAGTTCAGTCAAAAACGAACGCACTGGAAAAAATATATGACGATGAATCTCCTGTGCTACCTTCTTTGCAACTGGTTTTTTCAAACCCGTTTCTTTTTCCAGGGTTTTCTGAAACTCGTCAGGAGGCAGAATGCCCAGCAAAACATAGCCCACATATTCAGTGATTTGAGGAATTACCGTTCTATCAACCTTGTTCCTTTGGCAGGCATTCCAAATCGCGTCTGTTCCTTCTTCAGACCACATCGCTTCTTTTAAGTCCTCAGGAAGTTTTTGGTAAAGCTTCCACAGTTGTTCTTTTGTGTATTTTTCGGGCATAGTTTTTAGGGATTCCTTGAAAAAGTTCCTCCGCCTCTACGAAAAAGTTCCTCCGCCTCTACGAAAAAGTTCCTCCGCCTCTACCGGCTTTTTTTGTTGTGGTGCCAGTCGCTTTCGCTCCCTTTGCTTTCTCTACTTTAATTTTTAGTTCAACTTCTGACTGTTGCTTGCGGAATTCTTTTATAGCATCATCCATTACTGGGCTAATGTGCTCTCTTCTTTCAAGCTTAAATCCTCCCTCGTCAGTAAATGACCTAAGATACATTTGGCCGGCTGGAGTGGTAGACGCCCTTATAAATGTGGGATTGGTTTTGAGAATGTTCTTAACCCCAATATTTTCGCTTTCGACCATATTTTGTAATTTTTCTCCATAATCCAGGCCTTTTTCGTCTATCAATTTGCGAATAAAGTTCCAGGGCTTGAACCTGACCACCATTTCTTGGAAGTCCTTATCTTGTATAGTATCTTCACTTAAGGTTTCTATATCAATTGGTTTGAGCGCGTCAACTGCTTTTTTAAAGGCAGCTTTTTTCACTGCATCAGCTGTATCTACCCCAACCGCTACTAATTTTTTTACATCTTCATCGTCTAAGCCGTCTGAGACCATATTATTTATGACAAGCTGACCAATGTCTTTATCGTCAATTAAGTCGGGCATGTGCTTAACAATGTCTTCTACTTTGGCGGGCGCGTATCTGTTCGCTAATCTTATCACGTCATTGAGTTCCTTTTTTTCGTATTTTTTAATAAATTCATTTAAACCCTTGGCTCCTTTTTTCTTTGTGGCATAGAGTACTGTAGCAAGCCGTTTCTTCCAATTGGAAGGCGCGATAGTGCCGTAGTCGCTTATAGCATCTTTATAATAAACATTACTATTATCAAGTTTCTTTACTTCTGCGTCAACCAGCTTAGGCTGTTCTCTTCCATATTCTAATCCTTTTTCAGCTGCCTGTCTGGTTGCCCACCTAAGACCGAGAGTGGCAGGGGCGAGCCCAGTACGGGCAATCATTCCGGCTTTCCCAAAGATGCCTGTCTTTTTGAATTTATCTTTCCATTCCGTCCTTCCTTCTTTGGTAAACGGTCTATTTGGAAGTCCGAAGCCAAATCCTCTTATTTTCTTTAGCGCGCTTTTGCCTTTGTCAGTAGCGGCAGCCCGACCAAGCGTCCGGTCTGCGATTGCGTTTCTACCTTTTCTCATACCCTTTTTTGCAAAAGCAAAAGCGCTAGAAGCAAATTTGGGAGCTAAACTCATACTTAATCCCATGCCAAAAATTAATATGACTATGGCTGCTATAAAGGCATAACTCTTACAGAGCATCGGGCCCAGGGCAGAAGCGATTGGTCCTTGTATAAAACTAGGATATTTGGCGAGGTCAATTGTACAGACGGTCATACCTGCGGTCATACCTGATTGTAAAAGCAGGCCCGCGATATAGAGAAAAAAGAGCATGGGAATGCCAATGATTGCCCAGAGGATAAATTGGTTCCACCACATATTCCACCATTTTTTGCCAGCCGGGATAATATAGCCCAGCCAAGCAAGTGGGGCTAAGATTACCAGAATCCAGATGACCACCACTCTTATTAAAAAGATCAGGGCATAACCAATAAGGATGCCAAAAGAAATAACATTAAAAACGATTCCGGCGAAAGATTGAATAGCCATACCTGTTAATCCGCCTGGAGCAGAAATGATATTGCGCCAATTATCGCCTATTGTGTTTTTTATGTTCTCAATAGGGTTTGCAGCCCATAGCCATTGACCTGCTCCTGAGCTTTTCCCAACAAAAAAGCCGGTAATTACCCCGGTTATATCAAGGATAACACCGGTAATCACTGGGATGAAGTTGATTAAAAGAGCAATGATAAGCAGTTTGGGTAGAATTTTTTTAACCTCATAGGTTCTGATTCGCAGAATAGTAGCAAAGGCGCTCCAAGCTAAAATAAGTACAAAGGTTATATTAGCCAAATTCCTGGTAAACTGCCAGCCAGCTACCAGAGCCGGGTTTGGATCGGCATGAGCAGGCGTCAGACCAATATTTTGGGTAAATATTATAACCGCGCTTAAAAATTCTGAGCCAATCAGTGGACCGATTCCAGTTATAAACTGGATGACCATAAAGGCAATTCCAAAAAGTCCCATCACAATATCCATACTGCCTACCAACACAACTTGAATTGCGCGGCTAAATATTGCTTCAAGGCCGCTTTGCACTTGTACTTGGGCTTGGGCGAATTTTAAAGGAACCAGAGTTGTCAAGACAACAAAAAACAAAAGCAGAGCAAGATATTTTTTGTCGAGTTTTTTAATTCCCTCCAACATACTTCTTATTTTAACATAAAAGTTTTGGCAAGACGAAGCCAGTTTTCAACAGTTAGGGTCTGGGCGCGCTGAGTCGGTTGAATGTTGTTTTCCAGAAGCCAGGTTTTGGTTTTTTCTTTGTCTATTTCTAGACCTATGGACAGATTATTAATCAGCTGCTTCCTGGGATGCGCAAATCCTGCTTTGACGATTTTGAAGAATAACATATTCTGAGCAGTCGCTAAAAATTTGTTAGTTTCATGGGGAGTTATTTTTATTATGGCGCCATCCACCTTGGGTCGAGGCCAAAAAGATTTTTTGGAAATATAACTTATTATTTTGGGCTCGGCATAGGCCTGAATCGATACAGCCAAGATGCTCATTTTGGGCGGTTTGGCGCAGATTCTCTGAGCCACTTCTTTTTGCACAAGCAAGATCATTATTTTGGGCTGAAGCTTTGCTTCCAAGAATTTCCTAATTACAGGCGCAGTGATATGGAAAGGCAAATTTGCCACGATTTTATATCCAGGTTGTTGACATCCGATGTCAACAACCTTCAAGATGTCACCTTGGACAATTTTTACATTATCAAAACCCTTTAGCGTTTCTTTTAGAATTTCTACCATCCTTCTATCTTTTTCCACAGCAATAACTTGACAGGATTTTTTTGCCAGTTCTTTGGTAAGGGTTCCCAATCCAGGTCCAATTTCTAAAACCGTGTCTTGCTTCTGAATTTCAGCGGCAAATATCAATTTTTTAACAATTGTTTTGTCAAGTAAGAAATTTTGGCCCAGCCGCTTCAAGGGCCGCGCCTTGTGGAAAAATGATTTGACGTTTCGTAAGTTTTTGTTTAACATAGAATAATGTCTATAAAGCTGGAAAGCGAGAACCCGCTTGTTTATTTGGGAGTGTTTTTCATAGTTTTGTTTATTCTCGTCTGTTTCAATTTCTCTTTGCTGCTGCCCAGCCAGGCAGATTTTGAAACTGATCTTTTTGCGAACAAAAAAGAGAATGCCTTGCTGCAGAAATTGTTTCTTGGTCAGGAGGATTTCTCCCCATTGGAATCGCCTGATTTGCTGATGGTGGGTCAAACCGGGATTATGCCGGCTTCTGCCCCAACCACCTTAACGTCCAAAGTGCTGGGTAGCTTAATTGGCACTGAGGCCGGCTCAGAAATTAGACGAGATATTGTTGAATATATTGTGGAGCCGGGTGATACTCTTTGGAGTATTGCCGGGGAATTTGACATCTCTTTACAGACCATTCTCTCGGCAAATGATTTAACCAGAGCCACACTTATTCAGCCAGGCCAGAAATTAATTATTCTGCCGGTCTCGGGCATAATCCACCATGTTAATAAAGGAGACACAGTTAGTGGTATTGCCAAAACCTACAAGGCAAAAACACAAGAGATTGTTAGCTTTAACGGGCTTCTGGAGCAAGGAGACATTTTTCTTGGTGATATTTTGATTGTGCCGGGCGGGACAATGCCAGCGCCTTCAGCGCAATATGCTTACAAATGGGTGCCTTTGGCCTCCAGTTATTTTATTTGTCCCATCGTTGAGCCCTGTCGTATTACTCAAGGGCTTCACTGGTATAATGCTGTTGATTTCAGCCATGGGACGTGCGGCGAACCGATTTACGCTGCTGCCGGAGGCACAGTGCTTAGGGTGAATCTGACTAGCTCTCGCTCTCGTTGGGCATTTGAGGGCGCGGGTAACCATATAACTATCTTACATCCTAATGGAGCAGTCACTTTCTATGGTCATATTGCCAATGCCTTGGTTAGTCCTGGCGAGCGAGTTTCCCAAGGCCAGCCCATTGCTTTGGTAGGCGGTCAGCCAGGCACAGCAGGGGCGGGCCGTTCCACTGGCTGCCACGTGCATTTTGCAGTACATGGCGCGCGTAATCCTTTTGCTCGATAATTCAATAATAAACTATTTGTGGATAGCCCTGTCGGGCGTTCTATCGGGACAACTTCCCGATATTTTTTATCCCTCTTTATTTCTCTTCCCTGCGTAAGCGATAGCTTAGCGCTTCGCTGATGTCTTGGAAGGCAATTTTGTCTCTTTGTTTTAAGTCAGCAATGGTTCTGGCTACCTTTAGTATTCTGTGGTATCCACGCGCCGAGAGTTTACCGGAGTCAATATACTTTCTTAGGATGCTTTGAGAATCTGAAGGAACCTCGCAATATTTTTTAATATGCGGGATTTTCATTTCAGAGTTTGTTAAGATTGTTTCATCTTTGAATCTTTGCCTTTGAATGTTCCTTGCCATTGCTATTTTTTGCCTGGCTTCGTCGCTTGCATTGCCCTTCTCGGGAGCAATAAGTTCTTCGTATTTCAGGGAGGGTACATCGATGAAAATATCAAGGCGATCCATCAGGGGCCCTGATAGTTTGCGGCGATAACTGGCTACTTGAGAAGGAGTGCAGGAGCATTCGCGCTCTGGGTCGTTGTGGTAGCCGCAGGGACAAGGGTTGGCTGCGGCAATCAAGGTAAAGTTCGCTGGGAAAGTTAAATCATATCTGGCTCTTTGTATGTTCATAGTACCTTCTTCTAAAGGTGTTCTGAGCGATTCTAATAAGTCCCTGTGAAACTCTGGGAATTCATCAAGGAAAAGAATGCCCCGGTGCGCTAAGCTTATCTCTCCTGGTCTTGGCGGTTGACCACCTCCGATCAAGGCCACCTCGCTACAGCTATGGTGAGGGTTTCTAAAAGGCCGCTGCATTAGAAATTTCCCCTGTTTTAGCAAACCAGTAATACTGTAAATTTTAGTAAGCTCTAATAATTCTTCAAAAGTTAATTTTGGCAGAATAGAAACAATTGACTTGGCCAAAATGGTTTTTCCTGCTCCTGGAGGTCCCTGAAAAAGTAGGTTGTGGCCGCCAGCTGCTGCAATCACCAGGCCTTTTTTAGCGTGATATTGACCTTTTACCCAGCCAAATTCAATTTCAAAATTTTGCAGAGGAGTTTCTAATTCATTAAGGTTTATTTCTAACGGAATAATTTCTTCTCTTTTTTCCAAATGCAATATGACTTCTCTCAGACTGTTAGCTCCGATTATTCTAATTTTTGTTTGATTTTTTAAGATTGCGCTCAAAGCCGCTTCTTTGGCGTTCTGTTTAGGCAGAATTATCTCTTCAAGGCCTTGTTCTTTAGCCAGCAGAGCAAAAGAAAGAGCCCCCTTAATGGGCTTTAATGTTCCGTCTAATGCCAATTCTCCTAAGATAATTTTGTTTTTATAATCAAATCGCGCCTGTTCGTCAGCTAAAAGAAAGGCCAAGGCAATAGGCAGGTCATACAAACTGCCTTCTTTTTTCAGGTCTGCTGGGGCTAAATTCACTAAAACTCGTTTTGCCTGATGTTGGGGCGCCTTTAACCCAGCGGTTTTAATAGCAGCATTAACCCTTTCTTTTGCTTCTTTAATAGCTGTGTCTGCTAAACCAACAATGTTGAATGCCCTTAGTCCTTGACTGGTAGCGACTTCAATCTCAATGATGCGCGCTTCCAAACCTTGCAACGCCGCTGAGTAAATTTTTGACACCATATTTTACTTTATCAAATTGACAAGGAGCTGTCTATGCGCCAGACAACAAAAAGTGGCCTTGGAGAGAATACCTCCTTGAGCCACATTTTTTAATTCAAGCAATCTTGCGTCTATGCTTTGCACCTCTTGCAGGTGCGGGCTTCGGGGTAGACGTTGAGTCGGGCTTGGATAATGGGTTCTCTGCATTTCTCGCAATTCCCGTATTTGCCTTTTTTAATTTTTTCAAGGGCAGAGCCAATGTCTTTTAAACGGAGTTCCAAACTAAACTCAACTGGCAAACGGTTAGAGTATTCTTCTACTGCGTCAGCCGCTTCTTCTAAGGATTGGCTTCCCGTCCCTTCATTCAATTTAGGGTATTTGGTATCCCAGTCGCCTTCTAATTTTTTATCTTTTTTAGCGAATTTCTGAAGTTCTTGCTCAAGAGAGACCTTTTCTTCTTCCAATTTTTCTTTGAATTCTTTAAGTAAACTTTTTTTCATAGTTAAACGATACTTAACAGATTAGACACATTTTTTCCACAGGCTTGCCCGCCTAAATCCCGCCTATGTGTACGAATCTGCGGAGGGTTTTGGCGGGTTATTCACTTAGTTTATCAATGGTTTTTAAAAGGGACTCCCAAGAACTGGTCCAGACAAGATAATCGTTAAATATAGAATAACAGATGCCCAAGTCCTGCCGGGAAAACGTCTGATAACGGAGAAGAGCGTCGTTATAGGGAACTTCCTTAAAATAGGAGACAAGGGCTGGTTCTTGTTTTCCAAGAGAGGTAAACAAGCCGTCAAAACTCTGTTCCATGTTTTGTTCCCAGGACTTTAATGTGGCGATGAGCTCTTGTTTTTCAGTAATTTTAGCTGCAAAACCAAGGCGATTTCCCTGCTCCTGCGAAAACACGAATAAAGTAAAGTCATTGTCTAGTTTCTGGTAAAACCCTTCTGGAGCAACTATTTCAAATGCGCTAAACAATTCTTTCAAGCCTAAAAATTCATTTTTTTCTGTGTTCTGTATTAAAACACGGGTGTATCCTTTAGTTAGGTCTGTTTCCAGCAATTGGGATAGGCCAGGGGCTATATTCTCTGTGCTGGTTGTTTTCAGAAAGGTAACCGCGCCTATCGGGAAAAATGCAGAAGGCGTAATTATTTCTGGAGGTGTTTCATCTTCGGGCGGCACCACATCTTCGGGCGGAGTTTCTTCTTGGGGCGGCCCTTGTGGGCTTTCTGGCCCTGTTTCTCTTAGATACCAATACCAAAAAAGAAACATATTGGCAAAAACCAGAAGAAGCACAAGAACAATGCCTATGCGGACAAAAACCTTTTCAGAGCCAGAAGGTTTTTTAAGAGGAAAGGCCGGCTTTTCTCCTGCTGGGTATGAAGGAGAAGGAGAAGAAGGAGGAATTGAGGGCGGCGGCGTGGAAGGCATCTCTTGCCGCTGACTTGTTTCCTTTAGTTTTTCTTCCAATGGTTTTCTCTCTTCTGCTTGTTTTTCTGCTGGTTCCTGTTCTTGCCTTGCTTGTTCGTCTTGCGCGGGATTTAATTCAGATATTCTTTGTTTTTCTTGCTCTGCTTGTTGTTCTCTGAGACCGGAGATATCTTTTTGCATTGTTCTAATATCCTTATGCTTAAAAAATTCCTTTTTTTCTTCTTCCATAGGGCTTATTATTTGCTAGCGATTTAATGATAAGTTGATTCGACTTTGTGCGTCAATAGAGCTTATTTTTACAGAAACAGTTTGTCCTACCTTGAGAGTTTGTCCTACCCCCCTAACTAATCCTTCCTGTCCCGGAAAAATTTCTACCATAGCGCCAAAATCAAAAATCCGCGTTACTTTTCCTTCAAACTTCTCTCCTATTTTGGCTTCTCTGGTAATATTTTTAACCCAGTCCAAGGCCTTGTTCCCTGCTTCTGCTTTTTCCGCAGTAATAAAAACATTGCCATCTTCTTCAATATCAATCTCTACGCCGCACTTTTCAGTAATTTCTCTGATTACTTTGCCTCCCGGCCCTATTACTTCCCCTATTTTTTCCGGATTAATCTGTAAGCGCAAAATACAAGGCGCGTAAGGAGATAACTTGGGTCTTGGTTTGGCAATGGTTTTTTCCATCGCTTCTAAAATCTTTTTTCTGGCAGTTTTTGCTTGCGTTAACGCGCGTTCTAAGATTTCTTTGCTAATGCCATCAATTTTAACATCCATTTGCGCAACAGTAATACCCTGGCTTGTACCGGCTATTTTTAGATCCATATCACCGTGATGGTCTTCTGGTCCTTGAATGTCAGTTAGTATTTTATAACCCCCATTTTCATCTTTAATCAGACCAAGAGCAATGCCGGCGCTTGGTCGCTTGATGGGTACACCAGCATCCATTAAGGCCAGAGAGGAGCTTGAGATAGAGGCCATTGAGCTTGAGCCATTGGAAGAGACAATCTCAGAGACAATTCTGATAGTATAAGGGAATTCTTCAAAGCTTGGGATTATAGATAGGAGGCCCTTTTCTGCCAACATACCGTGGCCAATGTCTCTTCTTGCCGGCCCTCGGAGCGGCTTTACCTCGCCCACTGAATAGGGAGGGAAATTATAATGGTGCATAAACCGTTTTTTGCCCACAACTTCCATGCCTTGCAATAATTGTTGGTCTCCTGGCGCCCCTAAAGTAAGGATTGACAGCGCTTTAGTTTTTCCTCGACTAAAAAGACCTGAGCCATGGGTTCGGGGCAGAAGCCCTACTTCGCAGTCAAGAGGCCGAAGTTCATTTAATTTTCGGCCGTCTGGCCGTTTTTCTTTCTTAGAAATGCTCTCATGTAATAACCTGTCAGTTTCTTGTTCAAAGAAATCTGCGGCATATTTTGTTTTACCCATTTCCGGGTATTTGCCTTCAGTGAAATAGGCAAGTTCCTGTTTAAGTTCGTTTAGTCCCTCTGTCATTGCTGCTTTTCCGCCGCAAAATAGCGTCTCTTCCAATCTCTCGCCCAAAAACTTCTTGATTTCTTTTTCCAATTCCGGTTCTTCAGGGGTTGGCTGAACAACAAGTTTCTCCTTGCCGATTTTTTCTTTAATTTCTTCTTGAAATGAAATTAGTTTTTTAAGAGGCGCTTCTGCTTTTTGAGCCGCTTCTAAAAATATCTCCTCATTTATCTCTTCTGCTTTTGCTTCAAGCATATTGATTAACAGCTGCTTGTCTTTTTCAATACCAGACAAGAATAAATCTAATTGCGACTCTTCTCGTTCTTTATAAGTAGGATTGAGCACAAACTTGCCGTTCATATAGCCTATTCTTGCCGCAGCCAAAGGTTCCTGCCATGGGATGTCTGATATAGAGAGCGCCAGAGACGCGCCCAACAGACCTAAAATATCAGGGTCGTTTTCACCATCCCAGGAAAGGCAGGTGATAATGACCTGCACTGCTCGTTTAAGTCCTTTAGGAAAACGAGGCCTAATAGCTCTATCAATGAGCCGGCCGTTTAGGATTGCCTTATCTGAAGGCCGTCCCTCTCTTTTCATATAGCGGGAGCCGAGAATCTTGCCAGCTGCATAGTATTTTTCTTCAAAATCAACAGTTAAAGGAAAAAAACCAAGGTCGTCCCGGTCTTGCGCTGACATAACAGCAGTAACCAAAACAGTGGTATCACCGTATCTAACCAGGACTTCGCCATTGGCTTGCGCCGCTAAATTACGAATTTCAAAACTTAATTCATTGGCTCCGAGTTTTAGTTTGTATTTCATTTTTTAAGTAGGTATTTTTTTAAATTTTGCTCCAGATTAATGAATTCATCGGCCGCTTCCTTGAGTTTTAAGGAAGCGGTTTTAGCAAAAGCAATGACCTCTGCTCTCTTGCCTTGATTTTTTAAATAATCAACCAAGGGCACAAAGTCGCCGTCGCCTGAAACCAGAACAATAACATCAACGCCAGACCTAGCTGTTTTGATAGCGTCAACAACAATGCCAACATCCCAATCCGCTTTTTTCATACCCCCGTAGAATTCCTGAAGGTCCTTTACTCTGGTTTCAATACCTAATTTGCTTAAGGCATCAAAAAAAGGTTTTTCCTCGCCGCTTTTGGTGCGTACCACATAAGCAAAAGCCCGGATTAGTTTTCGCCCAGACACGCCTGTTTTCAGAATCTCGCCAAAATTCACTCTGGATTGGTAAAGATTTTTAGCCGAATGATAAAGGTTTTGCACATCAATTAACACAGCCACTCTTTGTTCTTTATGTTTGATTAAAGTCATGCTTTCGCGGTCTTTAGGTCCAATTTTTTAACAATACTATTGTGTCTTTTGACGTTCTCTTTTTGCAGGTATTTTAAAAGAGAACGTCTTTTGTTAACCATTTTCAAAAGCCCTCTTTTGGAATGAAGATCTTTGGAGTGGCCCTTCAGGTGCGCTAAGAGTTGTTTTATCTCTTCAGTCAACAGAGCAATCTGCACCTCTGGCGAGCCAGTGTCCATATCATGCAGTTTATATTTTTTAATTATCTTAGTTTTTTGTTCGTTTGAAAGCATGTTCTTTTCTCATCTTACCAATCTTCTTGCTTAATGGCAAGTTCTATTGCCAATACTGCTTTTTCAATACTTTCTTTTTTAACTTTGTTTTCAGTTTTTGTAAATTCTTGTAGAACAAATTTGTCAACATTTCTTGGTTTTATCTCGGGTCTTATACCAAGCCGTAACCTGTGAAAATCTTTTGTGCCCAGGGCGTCAATAATTGACTGCACGCCCTTATGTCCGGCCGCGCCACGATTTTTAACGAGTTTTATTGTGCCTAATGGCAAATCAATGTCATCGTGAACAACCAAAAGATTACTAATTGGTAATTGATGCTTAGCAATTAATTTCTTCACTGCTTGGCCGGATTCATTCATAAAAGTTTGCGGCTTGAACAGAATAATTTTCTCATTCTTAATTTTGAGAGCGTCAATAACCTGAAAACCAAAGTTATGCCGTGTATTTTTGTATTTTTTGCCTGGATTGCCCAGGCCAACGATTAAAATCATAGTTTATGCTTATTGCGTTTATACTATAATATGCTATAATGACGAATTATGAAAGGCCTTGCGCGTTCTTTATGGGAATTAATAAAAATTGCCATTATTGCTTTGGTAATTGTCGTGCCTATTCGCTATTTTGTTTTTCAGCCCTTTTTAGTCAAGGGCGCTTCAATGGAGCCAAATTTTCAAAACGGAGATTACTTGATTATTGATGAACTCTCTTATAGATTCCGAGAGCCGACAAGGGGAGAAGTAATTGTTTTTAAATATCCCAAAGACCTTTCCCAGCGCTATATCAAACGGATTATTGCTTTGCCAGGGGAAACACTTGTCCTGAACCAGGGCAAGCTCACAATATATCCTGCCGCAAGCGAATTTTTTGCTTCCATACCTTTTGAATTAGATGAAATAGATTATCTGCTTCCAACTGTTGTTACGTCTGGCAAAATACAGGTTAAACTATTAGAAAACGAATACCTTGTTTTAGGAGATAACAGAAGCGCTTCTTCTGATTCCAGGCGCTGGGGCTCGCTGACAAGCGAAAATATTATCGGCCGGGTACTCCTGCGGCTTTGGCCGCTCAAAGCCATAGCCAAAGTGGAAGCGCCGGTATATTAGAAGCGAGGCAAACTACTATTCTTAATTATGAGAAAACCCAAATTTCAAGTTCCCACAGGAATGCACGATATTCTGCCCAAAGACCAGCCATATTTTGATAAGGTCTATGATGTAGTTAGCAAAATTGTTGATTCCTACGGGTTTAGCAAAATTGTGCCGCCTGTTTTAGAGCAGGCCGAACTTTTCTCCAAAGGCATTGGTTTGGCTACTGATATTGTGGAAAAAGAGATGTACACCCTTAAAACCAAGGGAGGCAATGTTTTAGCTATGCGGCCAGAGTTCACAGCCGGTATAGTCCGCGCCTACATTGAGCATGGTATGTTTAACCAGCCCCAACCCCTTAAACTTTTCAGTTTCGGGCCGGTGTTCCGGGCAGAACGGCCCCAGGCCGGCCGCTATCGTCAGTTTCATCAATTTGACCTTGAGGTCTTTGGAGAGGCAAGCCCGGCTGTTGACGCTCAGATTATGCAGATTTGCTACAATATCTTGCAGGAGCTTAAAATCAAAGATGTTATTATTGAAATAAACAGCATTGGCGACAGCCAGTGCCGGCCTTACTACAAGAAACTTTTAGTTAATTATTTGAGAAGTCATCAGACAGCGCTTTGCGCTGACTGTAAACGTCGGCTGCGCAAGAACCCTTTGCGTATTCTGGATTGCAAAGAAGAAAAATGCCAGAGAGTGAAGGCCTCTGCCCCTCAAATAATAGATCATCTCTGTCAGGAGTGCAACAATCACTTCAAAGAAGTTCTGGAGTTTTTAGATGCGCTGGACCTGCCTTATCGTTTAAATCCTTGCTTAGTCAGGGGACTTGATTATTATACCAAGACAGTTTTTGAGATTTTTAAAGAGGGCCCTGCAGGAGAGAGCCAGGTTGCTCTTTTGGGAGGAGGCAGACTTGATAACTTAGTTAGGCTTTTGGGAGGCAAAGAAACACCTGTCTGTGGAGTAGCTGGAGGCGTAGAAAGGATTGTAGGATTGATGAAGGCAAAAAAGATAAAACTTCCTGTTATTGCTCCGGCTCAAATTTTCTTAGCCCAGATTGGTATCTCAGCCAAAAGAAAGAGTTTAGGGCTCTTTGAGGATTTTAGAAAAGCCGGGATTAAGGTGGTTGAGTCGTTTGGTCGAGATTCCTTGAAAGCGCAATTAGGCAGAGCACAGAAACTGGGTGTAAAATACACTTTAATCCTTGGCCAGAAAGAAGTGATAGAGGGCACAGTGATTATCAGGGATATGGAAAAAGGCAGGCAAAAGAGCATTAAATTAGACAGGTTGGTGCGGGAAATAAAAAGAAAACTAAAAACTTAGGAGCAAAAAATGCCAAATTGCCTTTTTTGCCAAATCATTAATAAGCAAACTCCGGCTGAGATTGTGTATGAAGACGAGGAGTTTATGGCTTTTAAGGATATTCGACCTAAAGCGCCGGTTCACCTTTTGCTTGTGCCCAAAAAACATATTGATAGTGTTGAGCATTTAGAGCAGGAGGACCAAGAATTGATGGGCGGATTAATTTTATTAGCCCAAAAAATAGCCAAAGAAAAGAATCTCACGGGCTACAAACTACTTATCAATGTTGGCCGCGATGGAGGCCAAATTATTGACCATATCCATATGCACTTGCTCGCTGGCCGTCCCATTCACAAATCCGAGATAATAGCAAACCTTTAATTATAGAGAAACCGCCCAGCAACGGGCTTTTTTTTGTTTTGTGTAGAAATTTGATTAGTCGCAATCATTGTGATATGGTAAAATATCATATTAAATATGCTGCAGTCAGAGCTTTTTACCAAGACATACAAGGAAAGACCAAAAGGGGAAGAAAGTATTAACGCTATTCTTTTGCAAAGGGCTGGTTTTATCTATAAAGAGATGGCAGGGGTTTATAGTTTTCTGCCTTTGGGTTTGAGAACTTTGAAAAAAATAGAAAACATTATTAGAGAGGAAATGAACAGGATAGGAGGCCAGGAAGTTTTAATGACTGTGCTTCAGCCAAAAGCGCTTTGGCAGAAAACAGACAGATGGGATAAAGGTATTGGTAAAGAAGTAATGTATAAGTGTAAGGACGGCATAGAAGTTGGTCTAGGGCCTACGCATGAAGAGATGTTCACTGATATTGTAAGCAAGTATGTTCAGTCAGAAGATGATTTGCCTTTGGCGATTTATCAAATTCAGACAAAATTCAGAAAAGAAGCAAGGGCCAAGTCAGGTCTTTTGCGGGGCAGGGAGTTTCAAATGAAAGACCTTTATACTTTTCATAACACAGAGCAGGATTTTAAAAGATATTACGAGAAAGTCAAAAAAGCTTATTTGCGCATTTTTAAACGTTGCGGGCTTCAAGCCATTATTACTGAAGCGTCAGGAGGGGATTTTACCAAGGAGTTTTCCCATGAATTTCAGGTATTATCAAAAGACGGGGAGGATAATATCATCTATTGCCCTAAGTTTGACTTTTCGCAAAACAAAGAGATTGCAAAGTATAAAGCAGGGCAGAAGTGTCCGGTTTGCGGAGCTAAACTGAAACAGGGGGATTCAATTGAAGTTGGGAATATTTTCCCGTTGGGCTGTAAATACTCCAAGGCATTAGGCGCTTTATTCACCGATAAAAAAGGCAAGAGAGCGCCAATTATTATGGGCTGTTACGGAATAGGTATTTCCCGCTCAATGGGCGCTGTAGTTGAGATGCATCACGATGAAAAAGGCCTGATTTGGCCCAAAGAAACAGCTCCTTTTGACGCCCATCTAATTGCTTTGCATAAGACCAAAAGACAGGCCGACAAGATTTATGCTAGTTTGGCCAAAGCAGGATTAGAGGTTTTGTATGATGACAGAGAGAACAAATCAGCTGGTGAGAAATTCGCTGAGGCGGATTTAATCGGCATTCCTACACGAATCGTTATTAGCGAAAAAACATTATCTAAGGATAGTGTTGAGATTAAAACAAGGCAGGAAACAAAAAGTAAATTAGTAAAAACAAACAAATTAATTTCTGTATTATGTCATTAGAAGTAAAAAAACAAGGTAGAGAAAACGCTCAGACATTGGTTCGCCGCTTTGGCACGCGCCTTCGACAAAGCGGAATTTTGCGTCGGGCCAGAGCGGTTCGTTATTGGAAGAGACCAAAGAGTTCTCAGGCCAAAAAAAGCACCGCCTTGAGAAAGGAACAATTGAAAAAAGAATTTCAGAAACAAAAGAAGCTTGGCAAGATAGTAGAATCACGAAGGCGAAGAAGGTAAAGTCATGATAGAAATCAACAACCTAACCACTAATCCTGTTGATGAGGTTTTTTTAAAGAAAATCGCGCTCAAAGTTTTAGAAGAAGAGAAGAAAGAACAACAAGAACTCTCTATTGCCTTTGTCGGCCAGGGACGGATGCGTAAATTAAACAAGAGGTATCGCGCTAAAAACAGGGTAACTGATGTGCTCTCTTTTTCCGGCCAGAAAATTGGCAAAGACAAATTCATTATACCCCCAAAGCAAACACAAGGGCTAGGAGAAGTGGTTATCTGCTTAAGAGAAGTCAAGAAAAATGCCAGAAAACTTAATAGTTCCTTTGAAAAAGAATTGACTGTTTGTTTAATTCATGGAATTTTGCACCTTTTAGGTTATGAGCATGAGAAAGACATAGAACAAGCCAAGAAAATGGACGACAAACAGAAATACTATTTCTCACAATCTTTTTAAGTTCAATTTTAGACCTATGGCCAAAGCCCGTCTCATTACTGGTTTTGATATCGGCACCGCCTCCGTCAAAGCTCTGGTTGCCTTAAAACAACAGGGTTCTTCAGATTTTCAAATTATTTCTCAAATAGAAGAACCGTGTTTGGGAGTGAGAAGGGGGGTTGTCATTGACCCGGATGAGGTTTCCCAAATTGTTTCCTCCGTACTTGCAAAGGTTCAAGAAAAAACCTCTCACCCGTCTACAGGTAAGTCAGGGAAGATTAATTCGGCCTACGTTAATATCGGCGGTAGCCATATTTTTATTACCCCTTCGCACGGCGAGGTGGCAGTGTCTAGAGCTGACCAAAAAATTTCCCAAGAAGATGTAGAGAGAGTTCTTCAAGCAGCTCAGACTTTCCCTCTTCCTGTCAACAAAGAAATCCTTGATGTTTTCCCCAAAGAATTTATTGTTGATGGAGAGCGAGGCCTCAAAGAGGTTTTAGGTATGCAGGGAGTAAAATTAGAAGCAGATATTTTTGCTCTTTGCGCTTTTTCTCCCTACTACAAAAATTTAACACAGGCCCTTCTCAACGCCGGCCTCCATGTAGACGATATAATTGCCTCTCCTTTGGCTTCAGCCAGGGCTGTTCTTTCTTTAAGGCAAAAAGAGTTGGGCGTGGCTGTTTTGGATATAGGGGCAGGCACTTCTGATTTGGCTGTCTTTGAAGAGAGAGATTTGATTCACACGGCAGTTTTGCCCATTGGTTCCGCTCATATTACCAGTGATATTGCCATTGGCCTGCAGACAGATATTGATACAGCCGAAAGAATAAAAAAAGAATTTGGTTCCTGTGTTCTCGGAAAGACGATTGAGATTGAAATCCCTCAAGACGATAAGGAAGAACCATTGGTAGTGCCCCAGAAATTGCTGGTCAAAATTATTGAAGCCAGGGTTTCTGATATTTTTGAGCAAACAGAAAAAGAACTAAAAAAAATCTCTCGTCAGGCGCTTTTGCCAGCCGGCATTGTTTTAACTGGAGGCGGCTCCAAACTGCCAGGCATTGTTGAGTTTGCCAAAAAGAAACTCAAACTGCCAGCTCAACTTGGTCAAATACAGGACAGCTTTACCGGGCTTCAGTTAGACCCGAGTTTAGCCACTGTTTGCGGTTTAATTTTACAGGCGGCTGATACTGAAGACGAACCTCCCTTTTTAGTCAAAGGCATTTTTAGCAACATTTTCAGCAAACTAAAGAAAACATTCAGAATTTTCATTCCATAATGCAAAAGTTCGCCCAAATAGAGGAAAAAATTCTCCGTTTTTGGAAGAAGAATAAGGTATTTGAGAAAAGCATTAAGGCGAGACCAGTGTCTCGTCGATTTGTCTTTTACGAAGGTCCTCCCACTGCCAATGCCAAGCCCGGGCTTCACCATGTTTTGGCCCGCGCTTACAAAGATATTATCTGCCGCTACAAAACAATGCGAGGACTTCGGGTTGAGCGCAAGGCCGGCTGGGACACGCACGGCTTGCCAGTTGAATTGGAAATTGAGAAGAAATTAGACCTCAAATCCAAAAAAGACATTGAAAAACACGGCATTGCTCCTTTTAACACAAAATGCCGCAACTCGGTCTGGGAGTACAAAAAGGACTGGGAAAAATTAACAGAAAGGATTGGTTTTTGGTTGGATATGAAAAACCCCTATATCACTTATGATTTGGACTACATTGAAACCGTCTGGCATATTATCAAACAGATTTGGCAGAAAAACTTATTAGTTCAGGATTACAAAGTAGTACCCTGGTGCCCGAGATGTGCTACGGCTTTGTCCAGCCATGAAGTTGCTCAAGGGTATAAGAAAATAAGAGAGAAATCAATTTATGTTAAGTTTAAGCTCAAAAACAGGAACAAAAATCTGATTGTTTGGACAACAACGCCTTGGACTTTGCCGGCAAATGTTGCCTTGGCTGTTCATCCTAAAGACAAAAGGTATAAAGATTTGATAGGTCTGGAATATGAGCCGCCTTATGAGAATGAGGGGTTGCATAAGGTAGTTGCCGCTGATTTTGTTGACCCAGAAGAAGGCACTGGTATTGTTCATATTGCTCCTGCCTATGGTGAAAACGATTTGGAATTAGCAAAGAAAGAGGATTTCCCTGTGGTATATGTCAAAAGACAAAAGAACGAACAAATAATTGCTGATTTGAAAAAGCGCAATCTTTTGGAAAAAACAGAAATGATTGAACATGAATATCCTTTTTGTTGGCGCTGTCATAAATCCTTAATTTATTACGCTCGCAAGACCTGGTTTATTAAAATGACAGCGCTCAGAGATAAACTGCTTAAAAACAATCAAAAGATTAATTGGAAGCCAGAGCATTTGCAACAAGGCCGTTTTGGCGAATGGTTAAAAGGAGTTAAGGACTGGGCTTTGTCACGGGAAAGATACTGGGGAACGCCCTTGCCAGTTTGGCAATGCAAGTGCGGCGGTATTAGGGTAATCGGATCTATCAAAGAATTGGAAAAGTTGAGCGGCAAGAAAACCAGAGACCTGCACAAGCCATATATTGATAAAGTTACTTTCAAGTGCGATAAGTGCAACGGCAAAATGGCGCGCGTGCCAGAGGTAATTGATTGTTGGTTTGACGCAGGCAGTATGCCCTTTGCCCAGGCGCATTGGCCGTTTGACCAGAAGCAGAAGACAAAACCGCCAAAGTTGTTTCCAGCTGATTATATTAGCGAGGCAATTGACCAGACGCGCGGCTGGTTTTATACTCTCCTGGCCGTTTCTACGCTCCTCGGATTTGGTCCTCCCTACAAAAATATTATTTCATTGGGTCATGTCTTGGATGAAAAAGGAGAAAAGATTTCAAAATCTAAGGTCAATGCAATTGACCCCTGGCAGGCGATTGAAAAATACGGCGCCGATACTATCCGCTGGTATTTTTATACCCTGAATCAGCCAGGCGACTCTAAACTCTTTTCTTCCAGGGACATCGAGGACTGTCTTAAACGATTTATAATGACCCTTTGGAATTGTTATACCTTTTTTGAAATATATGGTTCAGCATTGCAACCCTCCGGGGAGTCCGCTTCGCGTCCAGCAAATTCCAAACATATTTTAGATAGATGGATTTTGTCAAAATTAAACAAGTTAATCCTAGAGGTTACTGAAAAGTTGGATAATTATGATGTAACTTTTGCGGCAAGGGTTATTGAGAATTTTGTGATTAATGACCTTTCACTTTGGTATATCCGGCGTTCGCGCCAGAGGTTTCGCGAAACAGAAGCAATAAAGGTTCTGGGGTTTGTGTTGCTGAATGTAAGTAGATTAACAGCGCCCTTTGTCCCGTTTTTGAGTGAAGAGATTCATCAAAGATTAGGAGAAAAGAAAAGCGTTCATTTAGACGATTGGCCCAAAGTGAATAAAAAAGCCATTGACGAGCGTTTGAACAAGAGTATGGAGAAAACAAGAGAACTCGCCAGTATGGGCTTAGCAGAACGGGCTAAAGCGGGAATCAAAGTCCGGCAACCGCTGTCAAAATTGAAAGTTAAAAGCGTAAAGTTCAAAGTTGGCGAGGAGTTATTGGATTTAATAAAGGACGAAGTTAATGTCAAAGAAATAGTTTTTGACAGCAAAATCAAAAAAGCAGTAGAATTAGATACCAAAATTACTCCGGAACTAAAAGAAGAAGGCACAATACGGGAAGTTGTCCGCTATATCCGGGCAATGAGAAAACAACTCGGCCTGAAACCAAGCGATAAAATTTCAATTAGATATTCCTGCTCGCCATCGCTGGACAAGATAATAGCCAAGATTGAGATGGAAGACATCAAACCAAAAACAACAGAAAAGAAATTTGCGCTTGAAAAACAAGTCAAAATTGCCGGACAACCCCTTGACATTTATATAAAGATATGATATGCTTTATACCAAGTAAGTAGATTGGAGTACAAAAACTTGATGTGTCTTTTGAGAAAAGATGCGTCACAAAAGAAGGAGATGTGTCATGGATAACAATGTGTCTTTGGGATTAGCGCACGAAACCGAGGTGATGCTGCGCAAGGTGGGAGCGACTCGTGAGAATTTTTGGATTCCCATCTCAAAGGATGAGGAATTTGCGCGGCAGCTCGTTGAAATTGCTATTGCCAGGCCATCCTACGATGTGGTAGTTGACTACAGTTGTACGCTTGCCGAGATGATTGAGACAGGTAAGTATGACTGGGTCAATGATAACATCACAACAGAGCATTTCGCTGTGGAAGGCGATGACAAGCATGAGGTTGTTGTAACCCTTTTCCATTTCAATCGCTATATTGAATTAGACGAGGTGATTGCGGAAATGGAAAAGCAGGGTTTCCGGCAGGTCAATATTGCGGAACTCCTTGCTTTTGGCGAACAGCACCCAGAAGTCCAGAGAGATTTCCCAATTGTTGGACTTGGTTCTGTCTGGCGCCGCCCGAACGGTCACTGCTACGTGCCTTGCCTGTCTGGGCGTTGGGCTGGCGAGCGTCGCCTCCCTTTGGATTGGCTCGGCAGTGGCTGGGCTGGCGTTTACCGGTTCGCTGGCGTCCGCAAGTAGCACTTAGTTCCTTTGGAGATTGTATCTTTCTTTTTTGTCTCAAGGATAGATACGGTTCAGTCAAGCGCTCACATTTTTGTGAGCGCCCTTTTATTTTTGCTCAAAAATGGTAAAATTTACTATGGCGCATACGCATTATCGTACCCAAGGCATAATTCTAAAAAAACAGAATCGCAGGGAGGCAGACCAGGTTTTTACAGTGTTTACCAAGGATTTTGGCAGGATTGAGGTCTTAGGAAGGGCAATTCGCAAGATTAAGTCAAAGTTGCGTTCAGGCGCAGAGCTATTTTATCTTTCAGAGATTGAATTTATTCAAGGGCGGGCTCACAAAACCTTGACCGATGCTGTTTTAATTGATAAGTTTAAAGCCATTAGCCAGGATTTAGAGAAATTAAAAACTGCCTATCAAATTGTTGACGTTTTTGATAAACTGATAACAGGACAAGAAAAAGACGAAAAACTCTGGCAATTGCTTAAAGAAGTTTTTTGCAGATTAAATAATGCGGCCGCTAATGAATTGACCTTGTTATATAAATCCTTTGTTCGGCACTTTTTAACTATCCAGGGCTATGACTCAAGCCCGCAAACACTATGAAAGGTAAATTTATTCTTTTCATCATTATTGTCAGTATTATTGCCGGTCTAATCGGCTATTGGTATTGGCAAAGAAACATTTATTCTGGAGATGTTTTGCGTTTAGAGATTTTAGGCCCTTCAGAGGCAGAATTGGCCGAGCAAGTGGAATACACAGTTAAATACAAAAACAATGGCAATATAACTTTGGAGGAAGCCAAACTGATTTTTGAATATCCAGAATATTCTCTAAAAGAGGAAGGTTCCTTAAGAGAAGAAAAGACAATTGGGGATATTTATCCCGGAGAAGAAAAAACTTATCAATTTAAGGCGCGGCTCTTGGGCAATGAGAACGACATAAAACAAGCAAAGGCAACCCTTATTTACAAGCCCAAAAATTTAAGGGCTTCTTATGAATCAGAAACTACCTTAACCACAGTGCTAAAAGAAAGTTCTTTGAATTTTGAACTTGACCTGCCCTCAAAATTAGAATCAGGCAGGGAGGTCAGAGTCGCCTTGAATTATTTTTCCAGTTTGGATTATCCTTTAGCTGAGTTAAGGGTGAAAATGGACTATCCTTCTGACTTTGAGTTTATTGAGAGCCAACCTGTTGGTTTGGATGAGAAAGAATGGGAGATTGGGGTTCTTAACAAAGCAGAGGGAGGTAGGATTGAAATTAAAGGGACATTGTCCGGCCAATTAGATGAGGAGAAAAAGTTTCAGGCCTCTTTGGGTGTTTGGCAGGAAAATGAGTTTGTCTTGCTAAAGGAGGCAACGCGAAGCGTTAAGATTATCAAGCCCATGCTCTCTGTTTTTCAGAGGATAAATGGAGAAGAGGATTACTTTGCTGAACCCGGCGAATGGCTTCATTACGAAATTTTCTTTAGAAATATGGGCGATGGACCATTCCGACATTTATTTTTAATTAGCAGATTAAGCGGCGATGCCTTAGATTTTAATACTTTAGAACTTGAATCCGGCCAGTTCAATCAAGGAGAAAAATCAATTATTTGGGACTGGCGCGATATTTCTCGCCTTCAATTTTTGGACAGAGGAGAGGAAGGAAAAGTTGAGTTTTTGGTGAAACTGAAAGAGGCGGAAGTAGGCGGCTTTAGAGAGAACAGAGGACTGGTTCGCAACAAAGTTATTATTTCTGAAGTTAAAGAGGAATTTGACACCAAAATCAGTTCCAAATTAGAACTCTTGCAAGACGCTTATTTTGAAGATGAAGTTTTCGGCAATAGCGGGCCTGTTCCCCCAATGGTGGGGACGCCAACTACTTATACTATTATCTGGCAGGCAAAGAATTGCTGCAATGAGGTTGAGGATATAAAAGTGAAGGCAACCTTGCCCTCAAACGTGAAAATGACTGGCCAGATTTTTCCCGAAGATACCAGGTTAACTTTTGATTCTGGGTCCAGAGAAATTATCTGGGAAGTCGGAGATTTAGAAGACAACACTGCTTTCCAGGTTTCTTTAACGCCAACTCCGGTTCAACGAGGCAGAAAAGCAGTAATTATTAGGGAGGCCCAGATTAGCGGTGAAGACCAATGGACAGAGCAAACTATTGAAACTACAACTGAAATAATTACTACAAACGAAATTGTCCAATAATCATATGGTTTCAATGCAAAAAATCATATCACTCTGCAAACGCCGCGGATTTATATTCCCCGGCTCTGAGATTTATGGCGGCTTGGCTAATACTTGGGATTACGGGCCTTTGGGAGTTGAAATAGCCAATAATGTTAAAAAACTTTGGTGGAAAAAGTTTGTTGAAGAAAAAGAGGATATAGTCGGCATTTCCAGCAGTATTTTAATGAATCCCAAAGTTTGGCAGGCATCTGGGCATTTGAAAGGTTTTGTTGACCCTCTTGTTGAGTGCAAAAAATGTCATGCAAGATGCCGCGCAGACCATTTGAAAGAGGATTATAATAACAAATGTCCTGTATGCAACGGCAAAGAGTTTACCAAAGAGCAACAGTTTAATTTAATGTTTAAGACGTTTATTGGCCCGGTAGAAGACAAAACTTCTACTGTTTATCTTAGGCCGGAAACCGCTCAGGGCATGTTTGTTAATTTTGAAAATGTTCAAAGAACAATGCGGCTAAAACTGCCTTTTGGCATTGCCCAGATTGGAAAAGCATTTCGTAACGAGATAACCCCGGGCAACTTTATTTTCCGCGTTTTAGAGTTTGAGATGATGGAAATTGAGTACTTCATTCAAGAGAAGGGCTGGCAAAAGCATTTTGTGTTTTGGCAGAAAGAAATGGAAAAGTGGCTGCAGGAAATTGGCATTAAAAAAAGTAACTTTGTTGTTAGAGAGCACAAAAAAGATGAATTATCGCATTATTCCAAAAAAACAATTGATTTTGAATATAAATATCCATTTGGCGTAAAAGAACTTTATGGCTTAGCTTATCGCACAGATTATGATTTGAAAGCGCATAAGTTGTCTTATAATGGGGTTGTCCCTCATGTTGTGGAGCCAACTTTTGGGGTTAGCCGGACAGTTTTGGCGCTTTTGTGCGACGCTTACACTGAAGAAAAAGACAGGACTGTTTTGAAATTAAAACCAGCGCTTGCGCCTTACAAGGTAGCGGTTTTCCCGCTTTTGGCTAACAAGCCAAAATTAGTTAAAAAAGCAAGAGAGGTGTTTGACTTGCTTAAAAATGAGTTTGCTACTACCTGGGACGACCGCGGCAATATTGGTAAACGTTATTATTCTCAAGACGAAATCGGCACGCCTTTTGCTATCACAGTGGACTTTGACACTCTGAAACAAAACGATGTCACCTTGCGCGACCGCGACACAATGAAACAAGAAAGAATAAAAATCAAGGATTTAGTAAAAGTTCTCAAAGAAAAGTTAGAAAAATAGCGAGAATCGTTCTCACTAATACGATGTTCAAAAAGATAATCCTGCCAAATGGTTTACGGATTATTACTGTCCCTCAAAAAAGCACTGAGGCAGTGACGGTTTTGGTTTTGGTGGGTACTGGTTCTAAATACGAAACAAAAGAGATAAGCGGTATTTCTCATTTCTTGGAACATATGTTTTTCAAGGGCACCAAGAAAAAGCCCTCGGTTACAGATGTGGCTGAAACTTTAGACAGGGTTGGCGGCATTTACAACGCTTTTACTTCAGAAGAATACACTGGCTATTTTGCCAAAGTGGCTGCCCCTCATTTTGATTTGGCCCTGGACTGGGTTTCAGATATTTACTTGAACTCTTTATTGCCAGGTCCGCAAGTCAACAAAGAAAAAGGCGTGATTATTGAAGAGATTAATATGATTTATGATAACCCAATGAGTTATGTTGGCGTTTTGTGGAACAAACTTTTATACGGCGACCAACCAGCCGGCTGGCATATAGCAGGCAGTAAAGAAAGCGTGTCTGCAATTTCGCAGCAAAATTTGCTTGATTATAGAAAGAGCCACTACACGGCCCAAAACACAATTGTTTGTGTTGCCGGGAATATAACTACAACAGAAGCAAACAAAAAAGTTAAAAAATATTTTTCTAAAATCAGTAAAGGCGATTCACAGAAAAAACCGCCAGTATTTGAAAGACAGGGAAAGCCGGCTTGTCTTGCGCAGAAGAGAAAAACTGACCAAACCCATTTTTTGTTAGGGGTTCGGGGCTATAATCTTTTTGAGCCGCAAAAATACGCCCAAGAAGTTTTAGCGGTTATCTTGGGAGGAATGATGAGCTCAAGATTGTTTATTGAAGTAAGAGAGAAATTAGGCCTTGCCTATTATGTCAGCGCAACTTCGCACAGCGACACAGACACCGGCTGTTTGGTTACGCAGGCTGGTGTAGATAATAGCAAAGCGGAAAAAGCCATATCAGTAATCGTTAAAGAGTACAAAAAACTCACACAACAGAAAGTTCCTTCCAAAGAACTTAAAAAGGCCAAAGATTGTATCAAAGGTAAAACAACTTTACTTTTAGAATCTTCTGATGCCCGAGCTTCTTTTTACGGACTTCAGGAACTTCTCAAAAAAGAAATTTTAACTTCAGAAGAAATTTATGCTAAAATAGATAAAGTAAGGGCTGATGATATTTTGAGAGTGGCCCGGGATATTTTTCAGCCCCATAAATTGAACTTAGCCATAGTTGGGCCAATAAAATCTCAAAAAATTCTATGGGAGACACTCAAATTTTAGATATTTCCTGGCGCACCATTTTGAAAATAACCATAACCGTTATCTGTTTTTTTCTTATCTTTCTAATTAGAGATATTTTAATCTGGTTTCTTTTTGCTTTGATAATCTCTATTTTGTTTAACCCACTTATTGATTTTTTGCACAGAAAACGGCTGCCGCGAACTTTATCAATTATTTTTGTTTATGTGGCTGCCTTTGGACTTATCAGTTTGTCAATTTATGCAGTAGTCCCCTTGTTTATTCAAGAAATTCAGCAGTTTTCTCAGCTGGTGCCTCAATATTTTGAGAAGATTTCTCCTCCCCTGAAAGGACTTGGACTTCAGGCATTTGACAACGTGGAAAGTTTTTTAACTGCTTTTGTTAAGACATTAGAAAGCATGGCTAGCAACATTTTTAGCGCTCTTTTTGCTATTTTCGGAGGTATTTTCTCAACTATCTTTGTTATTGCTGTGGCTATCTTTCTTTCTTTGGAAGAAAGAGCAGCTGAGAGAACTCTATCTCTTTTTTCTCCGAAAAAATACGAAGCATATATCCTTAACCTTTGGAAAAGGTGTCAACGAAAAGTAAGCGGCTGGTTTCTTACTAGGGTATTGGCTTGTCTTTTTGTCGGAGTTGCTTCCTATATTGCTTTTTTGCTTTTCAATGTCAAATACCCATTTTCTTTGGGTCTTCTGGCCGGTATTTTCAATTTTATTCCTATTGTGGGCCCAATTATCACAGGATTGCTCATTTTCATAATCGTGTCCCTGGACTCTTTTTTGCGGAGTATTTTTGTCTTGATTGTTTTTGTTTTAATCCAGCAGATTGAAGGTAGTATTTTAACCCCGATTTTAAGCAAGAAATTCATGGGCATTCCACCAGTTTTGGTGCTGGTTGCCTTATTTGTCGGCGCTAAACTCTGGGGCTTTTTGGGAGCTATCTTGGCAATTCCCTTGATGGGTATCTTATTTGAATTTTTACGCGATTTCTTAAAGCAACGCAAGGCTGCCCGGCAGGACTCCGAACTAACATCAAATTGGCCCGCTCAATAGGGAAGGGGAAAGTTGATGTTAGTTCGGTCCTGCCGGGCCAAAAAAGAAAAAGCCGTTGTTCTATAACTATGCCCATTCTTTATATTGTTGCCACGCCAATAGGCAATCTTGAAGATGTCAGCGCCCGAGTCATAAAAACATTGAAGGGCGTTGATTTAATTTTGTGCGAGGATACGAGGGTAACAAGAAAATTGTTAGACCGTTATAAAATAGACACTCCTACGCTTTCTTATCATCAGCACAGCAAACTCAAAAAAGTTGATTATATTTTAAAACTTTTAGACCAAGGCAAGGACTTGGCCTTAGTTTCTGACGCTGGCACTCCGGGCATTTCTGACCCGGGCAATAAACTAATTCAAGAGATTGTTACGAATGCTGCTCTCGTGAAAATTGTGCCAATCCCTGGGCCTTCGGCAGTAACTGCTGCAGCAAGCATTTCTGGTTTTCCAATGGATAAGTTTTTGTTTTTAGGTTTTCCACCGGCCAAGCGCAAGCGCAAAAAGTTTTTTGAGCAAGTTCTCGCCTCAAAATACCCGGTTATTTTATACGAGTCGCCGCATAGAATTTTGAAAACCCTTAATGAATTGGAAGAAATATCGATATATCGACATATCAAAATATCGATCGTCGTTTGCCGTGAACTAACCAAAAAATTCGAAACAGTTTACCGCGGCATGATTGAAGAAGTTATTAAAGCAATAGAAAAAGACAAAATTAAAGGAGAATTCGTGGTTATCGTCAGTGGAAATTCCCAAAAAATGTGATAGAATGGATTTAATGAAAAAGTTCTATATTCCTACAAGTATTGTCTACACCAATCGGATTCCTCATATTGGTTTTGCTTTGGAAATTATCCAAGCAGATGTTTTGGCTCGTTATCATCGGATTTTGGGGGAAGAAGTGTTGTTTTCCACTGGCACAGACGAACATGGCACGAAAAATGCTCAAGCGGCAAAACAAGCCGGCAAGAGCCCTGAGGATTTCACTGACGAGATCTCAGCAGAGGTTAAGAAATTAACTAAAATTCTAAATATTTCCAATGATATTTTTATCAGGACAACTGACAAGAAAAAGCATTGGCCAACAATGAAAGAAGTTTGGCTAAAATTAAAAGAAAATAACGATATTTATAAAAAGAAATACAAAGGACTGTATTGCATTGGTTGTGAGGCCTTTATTACAGAAAAGGAATTGACAGATGGGAAGTGTCCAATCCATAAAAAAGCCCCTGAAAATATTGAGGAAGAAAATTATTTTTTCCGGCTTTCCAAATATCAAAATCAATTGAAGAAAATAATTGAGACAAAGGAAATAAAAATCATTCCGGAAGCTCGGACAAACGAACTTCTAAGTTTTATTAACCAGGGCCTGGAGGATACGAGTTGTTCCCGGTCAAGAGAAAAATTGAAATGGGGTATACCGGTTCCTGGAGATGACAGCCAGATTATTTATGTCTGGTTGGAGGCCCTTACCAACTATCTTTCAGTTGTAGACTATGCTGGCGATAGGAAGAAGTTTAAGGCATTTTGGCCGCCTGATGTTCATTGTATTGGCAAAGATATTTTTGTTAGATTCCACGGCTCGCTTTGGCCAGCTATGCTTTTGTCGCTTGGGTTGAAATTGCCAAAAACTATATTTGTTCACGGTTTTATTACTTCCGAAGGTCAAAAGATGTCCAAGAGCTTGGGCAATGTGGTTGATCCGTTTAAGTTGGTTGAGAAATACGGGACTGATCCGGTGCGGTATTTTCTCTTGCGCGAGATTTCGCCGACTGAAGATGGGGATTTTACTGTGGAGAAATTTGAGGAAAGATATAATGCGGATTTGGCATCAGGCCTTGGCAATTTACTTAGCCGTGTTTTAACTTTAGCCGAAAAACACAAAACACAAAACACGAAACACGAAACCACAAGTCAAAAGCTAAAAGTAAAAATTGATGAAACTTGGAAAGAATATAAAACTTCTTTAGATAATTTTAAGTTTAATGAGGCGTTGGCCGTGGTTTGGGGGTTGATTGGTTTTTGCGACAAGTATATTGAGAAGGAACGGCCATGGGAAGAAAGCAATAATCAATCATCAATTATCAATAATCTGTTATTTGCTTTAGCCGAGATTGCCAAACTACTTGAGCCGTTTTTGCCGGAGATATCAGAAAAGATACTTGCGCAATTAAAAACAAAAAAACCAAAAGCGCTTTTCCCCAGAATAGAGGGTTGACAATGGCGCTTGGTTGATATAAGTTAAAAACGATGATTAGAGTATCAACAATTCAAACATGGTGGTGGACTTTGTCAGAAGTTTCGCAAAGTCCTATTTTGAGTTGTTGAAAGTAGTTAGTAGTTAGTTATTCGTTTCCCTCTCCAAGGACTTTGCGGAGAGGGTTTTTTGTTTTAGTTCTTGATGAGCAATACAATTATAAAAAATGATGTTTTAATTATTGGTGCTGGATTTTCAGGGCTGTATTTGGCTAAGATTTTATTGTCTTTGGGTTATGACAAGTTTTTAGTTGTAGCGCCCAATACGAAAACAGTGAGCGATAAGTCGTATTATAATTTTCGCTCTAGGGGGATTCGTCAAGATTCATTAAGGTATTCCATGATAAGGACTGGAAAAGGCAAGAATAATTTTCAATTAGTCAATGTAATGGTAAATCATATTGATGACGAGTTGACTTATTTAAACCGTCTGGCCAAATTAAAGCCTTCTTTTATGGGAGTTCAAGTAATTGACCCACAGAGTTTTCTGAGACAACTAAAAAGGTGCGTAAGGAAATATAGAATATATGGGGAAGTTGAGAAAATAGAAAAGAAAGGGGGCTATTTTATTATTAAAGCGCTTAATCATACTATTTTTAGTAAAAAATTAGTTTTTTGTTCTGGTGGCAATAGGGCAGATTTTTCCAAAAGTTTCAGTGATGAACATGTAGCGCATAATGCACTTGAGCTCGCTCAAAGCATTGGTTGCGAAACAAAACTGCTAAGTAAAATAATGTATCACCCGTTTTATTCTAAAGCAGTCTGCATTCCAAGTGATAGCTTGGCTGATTTTACTGTTGTAAATGAGAAAGGGAAGGTATTAACCAAAACCAATAAGTTGTTGCAGGCACATAATGCTCACCACTGTTTTGAAGACATCTTGCGTGAATTCAAGCAGAATGGTCGCTGTTTTGCAGTGAAGGGCAGTACGAAAATAGAATTGACTCCACAGCCGCATTATCGTCTTGGCGGTATTCAGGTGAACAAGCATGGCCAAACAAGTATAAAAAATGTTTATGCGCTCGGAGAATGTTCTTCTGGCATGCACGGCTACGGCAGAATTGGCGGTTGCGCTTTAAGCGAGATAATCGTTATGGCGCGCGTGATAGGCAAAAAATTAGCTGGACTTGACAAAGGTTTTTGATTGGTGTAAGTTTAAGATAATGATGGCGATGCGAAATTTAGTTCTTATTCTCGGACTTTTGGTCCTCGTTGAATAGCGGGCTGGATTTCGTTAGTTGTCAAAAAATAGTTGTTTCGTCCAGCCCAAACAGGGCTGGATTTTTAGTTCATTTCAACAAGAGAGGTGAATGCTTTGGAACTACGAGAAGAAAAGGACGAAGAGTTGAGAGGGACAACATACTATCCGGTTTGCGGCGCCCCCTATTTCATAGAAGAGAAAACCGGGAGAAAATATCTCCTTTGGTTTGACCAGGAAGAAGGGTGCTATCGTTCTCAGAAAGAAGACCTGTATTGCTGTGAAGGGGAGTGATCCTCCCCAAAGCCCGCCTTCGTCCGTTTAGTCTGGACTTTGGCGAGGTGAAAGCGGAGTTGATTAATCTTGGTAATCCCAAGGTTTTAACTCCGCTTATTTATTTTTGTCCTGTAGGGCTTGACAAGGGTTTTGGCTTAGTATAATCTTAAAATAGTATGGAAAAGCAAACTAACCCAAAAAGGTTTTATTTTCGGAATGTATATTTTTACCTTACCGAAATCAAGGTTCTGCGAGCGAAGAGAGCAGGTTCTTATTACTTTACCTTCTTTAAGAAGGGGGTTAGTTTGAATTTTATAGAATAAGAAGATAACATTTTAGAAAGTTCCAACTAGCCCCTTTCAAGGAGCTAGTTTTGTTTTCTAAGTTTGTTTTAGTTCTTAACATATGGCCTTTCCGTAGGCCTAACATAAGAAAGGAGACAGAAAGTTGGATTCCAACAGAAATAGAGTAGAAACACCCTACACACGAATTTTGGATTACCAAGATGAAAGTAGAGCAAAAAGGGGAGTTGCTACTGAACGTCTTCGGAAACGAGTCAGAAGGAGACGGTCCGTCTTTTTCCGGATTTTTTGGTGGCTCAAGGCGCAAAGAAAGAGAGGGGAAGAATGATTCAGAAGAGCGCGTATCGTATAAGACCTTGGAAACCAAGGAAGGTGACAGTTGTTGTGCAAGGATATATAAGAGTTTACAACAGCAAGGATACTGGGTCTGGGAGAGCAGTTCTCTCCCTCGGAGAATATAATTTAAGGGAGATACCTAACCCAGTCCATACAGGCGGTGATAGCTGGTTCGTTGATGAAGAAGGAAAGGGCTGCACTCTTTCAGAATGGGAGGCAGAACAAGAAGTAGGAAAGGTTGTGATAAAATAATCTTTTCTGCGCAACAAGCGGCGTTGTTCATTGACGCCGCCTTTTTATTTGCTATATTAAAGACATGCTTATTGATACTCACGCGCATTTGAATTTTAGGGCTTTTGACGAAGACAGAGAAGAGGTTGTTAAGCGGGCTTTGGACAATAACGTCTGGATGATTAATGTTGGCTCAGATTACAAAACATCAAAGATAGCAGTTGATTTGGCAGAAAAACATGAACAAGGGGTTTATTCTGCTGTTGGTCTGCATCCAATGAACTTAGGCAAGAGTTTTGATTGTGAGAAATACAAGGTTTTGGCAAAATCGCCAAAAGTTGTAGCCATTGGCGAGATTGGCTTGGATTATTTAGGTAAACCAGATAAAGACAGGCAAAAACAAGTATTTTTAGAACAATTGGACTTGGCAAAAGAGTTAAATCTGCTAATAATCTTTCACTGTCGCAAAGCCCATGATGACCTCTTAGGCATGTTAAAATCCGAGATCAGAGGGGTTATTCATTGTTTTACAGGGAATTGGGGGCAAGCTAAGCAGTACTTGGACATGGGTTTATGTCTTGGTTTCAACGGCATAATTTATAAACTCAATTTGGACGAAATAATTAAAAAAACACCACTTGAAAGGATGTTAATAGAAACGGACTGTCCTTATCTCTTGCCGTTAGGAAGAGGAGGCAGGAACGAACCGTTGTATGTGGAGGATATCG
>SDBT01002283.1_pt1 | contig 34112 bp, 31 predicted proteins | sample 2277101 | NCBI WGS metagenome assembly SDBT01 (sample SAMN10404973, study PRJNA504765) | marine sediment metagenome | isolation source: marine sediment core GS10_PC15, 103 cmbsf | place: Arctic Ocean: Southern Knipovich Ridge | collected 2010
TGTAAAGCATATAAATATATGTCAACCTGTTCCGAGCCGTATTTTTTGTTCAAAAACTTGCAAAAATAATTGGTGCTTTGATATTCAGAAAGGTAAAATAAAGATTTAGTCTGGTTGGAAGTGAGAAATGTTGTTATATTTACGGTAAATGTACAACTTATTTTTACTTCAAATTTTGTTTCCATAATGATTCAAGTTTATTAGGAAATTTAAGGAATTCAAACAAAAAAAAAAAAAAAAAGGAATTAAAATTTCTCAATAAACACTTTGAATTGGTTTGTAATCCGAGTAAAGATATAGAATGGGATAATTCTACGAAAATGGAGCCTTATTTTGAAACCGTTAAAAATTCAGATATAGTTGTAGCTTCTGAATTTAAGAACCATATCGGTAAAGGAGTGTTTGATGAGATTAAATCAGCCTTATATCATAAAATTGAAGTGTTTTGTTTAAGGAAAAACCTTTTTAGATTTAGGTTACTACAAGTTAAAAATGTAGAGTTAGTTGATGTTACTAATTGGAAAATAAGGTATGGAAAAATAAGATTAATGACCTAAAATTAATATCTAATTAATATAATTTTCATTACTCCACTAAATTTATATATATTCTATGGTAAATTTAATTTAATTAACGATTTTGGAAAATTAGAAAGCATATAGTGGTTTTTTATTTAAATACTTACAAATTAATAATATATTATCAAAACCAAATAAAACTTAAATCCAAAAATGAATTTTAAAGAAATCTACTTAAATTACGTACAGAAATTTAAAGAAAAAATAAAAGATGAGCATTTGGATAAACTATTTAACAATTCAATTGACGAAAGAATAATATTAAAAACGAAACACACTAAAAACAATCAAGAACCTGAAGCGTTAACTTCTGATATAATTAAAGAGATGTTAAGAGAATGTGGCATAGACTCTCTTGATATCAATAGAGAAATAATTATTAGTGGAAAAGATAAAAGCTTACAAAAAATAATTAAGAAAAAACCAGATTTCTTTATTGAGAGTAGTGATGAGGATCTTAATCGGCATCTTCTATTTGAAATCGAGGCATTAAATAAAAATTTAGAAAAAGAAGGAGATGGTGAAGGAATTGAACAAGCTAACGAATGGTATAACGTTAGAAAACCACTCTTTTTACAATATAATACCATTATTACTAACTTTTTCAAATGGTTTATCTTATTTTATAATTCAGAAACTGAGCAATTAGAAGTTCAAGAAAAAAAACCATGGGAAATGTTAGAGATAATTAGAAATGTCAGATTTGGCAGAGGAAGAGAATACATCCTAAAAACAGATGAGCAAAAAAGGGCGATTACAAATAAATTTTATAATGGATATCGAAAAAGATTGGATAAATTATTGAAAAAAAAAACAGATATTGAATTTGAAATTGAAGTTATAAATTCAAAAAAACCTTCAGATATCACTCAAGATGATTATGAACAGCACTTAATAGATTATTATAGGACTATTTTTAGCAGATTACTCTTTATAAAAATTCTCAAATCTTGGAAGATGCTTTCAACTGATCCAATCTCAGAGGTTATTTTATTAGAACAAAAAAGACATTGGGGATATGATCTTCGTATTTTATTTTTTGAAGTATTTAACAAAAAACCAAAAAACCGACCTAAAGAAATTCCAGAGAAATTTAAAGATTTACCTTACTTAAATGGGGGTTTGTTTCGAGCAAGTGGTATTGAATTAGATGAGATAGGAAGAATACGAGATATATCTTTGAATCCTGATGCCATTAAAGATATTTGGGATTTTTTTGACAAATTTAAATTTATTGAAGATGATTCGAGTGATGATAATGAGAAGTCAATCACGATTAATCCTGAAATTTTAGGATATATTTTTGAAAGGTCAATTGGAGAAGAGAGGAAAAAAACGGGATCATATTATACTCCTGAAGAAATTACTGATTATATTATTGAAAATACGCTTTATCCATTTGTTATTGAAAATGTGAATAAATTCCTAAAAAATTTTAAAATAATGGAAATTAAGAGTTTTTCAGAAATTGATTTTTTAGAGAATTCTGTAGATGTTTATGATCACATCCTGAATAGTGTACTTCTTAACATTAAAATATGTGATCCTGCTTGTGGTTCAGGTGCATTTTTAAAAAAATCAGCAGATAAACTTATGTATTTATATAAGAAATGTTATAAAGGCTGTGGTCGAATAATTCCATTTAAAATTAAAGAAGAACTTGAAGGAATAAAACCTTTTTCTGACTTATATTCTATTAGACAACATATTTTACAAAACAGTCTATATGGAGTAGATCTAAATCCTTCAGCAGTCGAAATATGTGAATTAAGATTATGGTTATGGGCAATAAAACCTCCAAATATTTCATCGGGTTCGAAATTTGTTGATTCCTGTCCCCCATTGCCGAATATTGAATATAACATAAGACCGGGGAACTCCCTTGTAGGTTATGTAAAAATTCCTAAAAGATTAGATAAAACCACTAGAATTGATGAGATTGCCTTTAAAGATATGCTTCAAGAAAAAAAGGATTTAATCACATCCTATTATAAAGAAACCGATTTGAAAGAGGAAGAGGAATTAAATCAGTTAAGAATAAAAATTAATGATATAACTAAAAAATATCAAGATAAATTAAATACAACACTTATTTCTGATTATCAGAAAGAATTAGCGTTAGATATCACTATTCCCTCTTTAATAATTACTGACTATATTGAAGATTCAGAAATAAAACTATCTGATTTACAAAAATCAATAAGTCGATTAAATACAGAATTTAAGTTAACCAATTTTAAAATTAAGTGTAAAGAATCATTAACTTTAGATCCCTCAGACATTCGGAAAAGAAAGGGATTAACCTGTTCTACAAGAAAAGATACTACTTCAATAAAAACAATTTATGCAACCTCCAGTTTTGATATTAAATATTATTCTGAAAGTAGAAAAGAAATAAAAAATAGATTATCTGAATTTATTGTTTCGCTACTTTCTAAAGAAGATTGGAAAAATGTTGATAATATAGAGTTTAAGAGAAAACCAGACCAATCTGATTTAAAGAAATATACTCCATTTCATTGGTTCATGCAGTTTACAGATGTTTTTGAGAAAGGGGGTTTTGATATTATTGTGGGAAATCCGCCATATGGTGGCAATGTAAGTAAGGTAGAAGTAGAGACGAATAAAGAAATCAATATATCAAAACCAAATATAGCCAAGATTTTTATATTACGAGTGGAAAAACTTATTCGAGATGGAGGGTATATTTCATTATTAGCACCAAAATCTTTAACATATGCAAGTGATTGGTTGAATCTTAGAAAAAGAATTTTAAACGAATTATTGGAAATTTATGATATTAAAGAAGGCTTTAAAGATGTACTGCTTGAACAGATTTTCTATATATCTAAAAAAAATTATTCACAGTCATTTTATAAGGCAAAGGATTTCTATAATGATGAAGAACCAATACAAATTTCTAAAGATAAGATAGATGATACATTATATTGTGATTTGCTTACAAAAGATTTTGAAATAATTTCAAATATAATTGTAGAGCAAAAGCTCACTGATTTAATAAAAACATATAGGGGATTACCGCTTCAACAATTCGTAACGGAAGCCCAAGGTCAGAACGCTCTCGAAGGCAGGAATATAAAATTATATGGTCTTAAAGAACCTTACAGGAAATATGATTTGGATCAAAAATTAACAAAATCAATGCAAAAAAAAGCTGAAAAATTAAAAGAAAATGCTGAAAAATATAAGACCGAAAAAATAGTTTTTCAAAATATAGTAGCTTTTATCAGTAAACCCACACATCATATAAAAGTAATGGGATCTTATGAAGAGGAAGGATTAGTTCCAACTGATACTGTAAATGTCATTGAAACCAAAAAAGATATTGACAAAATTTTCATTCTAGGTTTAATGAATTCTGTATTCTTCAGTTGGTTACTTCATCGAGTTGCATATAATAAAGCAGTAAGAACTATGCATTTAGATAATTATGCATTATCAAAAATACCGATACCTACATTAAAGGAAAATTATATTAAAGAAATAGTGAACTCTGTTACACATATTTTGGATACAGGATTTAATTCTGATGATTATTTTGTAATTGAGGAGAATATTTTGTCATTATATTCTCTTTCTATAGAAAAGATGCCAAACGATTACCAGATATTACTAGAATGGAAAAAAGAAAAAATGTAATATAATTATTTTAAGGAATAAATAGCTCCTTTTCCCTTTTTTTTTGACGTATATCTAGGAGTGCCTCTAATTCCGATGGTGAAGTTTAAAAATCCTTGTTTGGTTAAATATACAAGATAATTTCTAACTGTACCATGCACACTATTAGAATATTTGGAAGTTACATCATATATTATATCGCCACAGGTAAATTTTTTATCGGAATATTTCTCTTTTATTATTTTTTTAATCCTTTCAAGTGTTATATTGTTCAATTATCAAGTTCACCATTTTTATCATTAGCATTTATCATTTATAAGAAATGACTAAATTCTATTTAAATTGTTTGATATAGAATACATTTTTATATAATAAGAAATGTTTTTTTATATTTTAATAGATAGTTAGCTTTTTATAATAAAAAATTATTATTATCTTTAGAGTCTTTTTTAAGTGATCCAGATTTTTAGAGAAGAAAATATAGTATTCATATTGTGTTGTAAATATAAGAATTTTTTCTTAAACTCTATTTAGAAAAAAATAACTAAGATTGTAATTTTTATGAGAGATCCAGAATATTGGAAAAGGTTATATAAACATTTATGGAAAAATGGCAATATAAGAGAAGGTATGTTCGTGGAATTAGCACATAATTGGGGTTTAGTAGCAGTTAAATTTGGATTTGAAGCAGAATCTTCTGATTATAATCCAAATTCCCCTGATGAAAAAGGAAAACCTGATTATTATATTGATGTGGGTAATGAGAGAATTTATTTTGAAGTAACTGGAACGGATGTTTCAAGTATTACTCCTGAGATGGATTTATGGGTACGCCCCGATAAGATCGATTATGTTGAAAGGCATAATATAAACGGATACGTTTGTCATATACTAAATAATCGATATAATAAAATTAGATTTATTAATTTAAATAATATTGATTATAGAGTAATAGTACATCCTTTTATAAGAGGAATTAGGGAAACATATGTTGCATTTTCTTATAAAGAATGTATATCTGTTAGTGAAATGAGGTCTATTCTAAGGATTTAAGATTAAAATCTAAACCTAATTATCAATTTAATTTGGAAAAATATGTCATATATTATTTTTAAGGATGAGAAATATTATGTGAAAGAAAAGTCATTGGATTTAAACCACAAAAGTATAAATGATATATCCTTTTATTGGAGAATTTAATTATTCTTAGAAAAATTATGTTCCAGATATTCATACTAATGATTAAAATTAGCCAGTTTGAAACTGCTATTAATATTTTAAATTCTATAAATTAAATAATAAAAAAATCTTTTGTTTAATACAATTTCTTCACTATAGTCACTTTTCTAATCTTTTTCATATTATTTTTTAAATATCCCTTACGCACAATAAATGCAATCCTTCTATCTCTTTTTTTCTAGTAATCTCTTCATTTTCTCAGTAAATTCTTTTTTTTCTTTTCTACTTTGAATTACTGCTTTTACCATAAAAACTAGGATTGTCCTTATTTTTTCAGCAATTTCCAGACATTCTTTTTCAGGTTTCTCATGCAACCCTTCACTTAAAATAGTATGAAGCGTTTGTAAAGGATTGAATCCTTCAGGTCTTAAAATTGGGGGCAATAAATCCTTTACTAAAGATATTTTATCCCTAGCTACTATTGTTTCCTTCGTTTTTTGTAGTGCTTCATCATATTTTCCTTTTTCTTCTCCATCCATAAGATCTGGTATTTGATCCAATAATTCGTCTATTATATCTTCGACAATTCGTCGATAATATGCATAAGCACCTATACCACATCCTTGAGACTCACTAATTAAACCTCGTTTATAATTTTCCGCATAATCTCCTAAAAATTTCTGCATTTCTTTTTCAATTGATATATTCCATGGTGGATATTGACCTACTTTCTCATAAAATTTACCGTTATGATCAATTTTTAAAAGAAAAAATCGATAAAACTTATGGCAATGAGCACATTGATATACAATTCTTACAACTAAATCAGGAACAAAGGATTGTAAAGCAAGATAAGGATGATAATCGTTATAAAATTCATTACTCATATTAAAAGTTTGATTTGATTTACAGATGGTACAGTACATATTTAAATTTACTTTCTTAATATCTGATAAATAATTCGGAATAGAACCTTTAAATTTTCTATAGAGCGGATACTCTTCTAAAAATTTCTTATCTGGTATCTCTAATCTCACCCATATTTTAAAAATTAGAATTTCTTAATTCGGCTTTACAATGATAATAAATTATTTCTTTTTAGCTTTTTATATTATTTGCTCTTTTATGAGGAAAAAAAAAAAGAGCACTTTCCAGATAGTTTACATTAATTTATTTCCTCATAATATAATTTTTCCATAGCTGATTTGCCAATCATTTTCATTTTCGATTTTAATATCCTTTACATACTGAAAGTGAAATCTGAAAAATTTCCGTCTCAAGCATAAAACTAAGATTTTATGAATAAATGCTGTTTTAATCTCCTCATAAACTCCTTTTCCTATATGACTCATGTATTCTGAAACAACTACTATATCAGACTTTTTAACAGCTTCAAAATAAGGCTTCATTTTAGTAGCATTATCCCAAATAATCTCTGTATTTGGATTACATACTTCATCAAACTTCTTTTTAAGAAATCGTAATTCTCTCTTTTCACGTTTCGTGTTATATACTTGTAAACTATGGGCGTAATATATTTTCTTATTATGCTGTCTCATTGACCTTTTTCGGTTTAATATTTATTTTTAATTAAATAAAAGTATGATTTAGAGTCCACCTTCTAGTTTCAAAATCCTTACTGTTATTTCCTTGATAAGTTTATTTTGAGATGGTTTATCGAGATCCCAAAATTCTATACCTAATTTGAAGCACATTAGAATATCTTTCGGATAATCCATGTTAATGTCATTATTAACTTTCTCGAAGTTTCCTCTATTTTTCAGAATCTTTTTTTTCTCTTGTGAAAGAGTATTAGATCCATCTTTTTCTTTAATTCTGAGATTTTTCATTTTTAATCCTCTCGTTTCCTTTTAGAAAAAGAAATACAATTTTAGTTTGCTTGAATCAAATTGAATTGGATGAAATCCTTTACAATCTTGGCATTGAAAGATTACCTCCTCATCGGTCTCATCCCAATATATGATATTTTCACTGCTACAATTCCAACATTCCTTAGGCTTCTTATTAAATGCTTCTTCCCTTGAATTTATTGTCATCAACCTGCCCTTTTAAAGGAATTTGGCTATTCAATTGTTCAAAATTAAAAATATTATTACCAAATTTTATTTCGAAATTATTATCTTTATTGTAATAATTTTTAATCTCAGTTTTTAAACCTCTAACTTGTTTAAAAAGAGAATTTTGTAATACATTTTTAGTATTTAGTATTATAATTTGAAGAGTTTAATAAAATAAACAAAATAATTTAAAGTTTTTAAGAAGAAACGCGAAAAAAGGGATATACTATTCAATGGTCTCTACTTGAGATATAAAAATAATAATAATAAAAAATTATTAAGAATAAAATGTCTTTTTAAACTCCCAATATATTCCTCATTTCATTTAAAGAAATAGACTCATATGGATATATTTCGATAAATTTTTCTCGAGATCTTATTCCATTTTTTGTAATATATCTATAAATTATTCTATTTTTGTCTGGAATATTATTAGCATCAATAAATCTAATTTTATTATATCGATTATTTAGTATATGACAAACGTATCCGTTTATATTGTGATTTTCAACATATTCGACTTTATCAGGACGTACCCATAAATTCTTTTCATCAGTGACCCATTCAACATTAGTCCCCGTTACCTCGAAATAAATTACACTATTCAACTCAATAACGTAATCTGGTTTGCCTTTTTCTTTAGGAGACTCGGGATTGTATTCCACACTTTCAGTTTCAAATCCAAAAGGGATAACTTTAATTCCCAAATCTTCAAAAGTTTTTCTAAATAGTTCTTCTCTTTCTTTTCCTTGTTCCCAGGACTTAGCTCCATATTTTCTTTTATAAAATTCTTTATCATAAATAAAAATAAATTCTCACCAATCCTTATTCAAATTGTTGATCTTGAGATAAAATAATTTTATATTACTTGTTATGAGACTGTTAGTTTAGTAATTTCTTGTAAAGGTATTTTTTTTTTCAACCATCTACTTTAATAAGCTCTCTATTAGACCATTTTTTATTATGTTAATAGATATATTAAAAAGATCATGTTCTGCTAAATTCAGCAGGTAGATCCCTTTTAGAAGGTTTTATCCATTCAATTCTCCTAATAACTATTGTCTCCCCCACGTTATCTCGAATATCTAATCTATTATATTCCTCGATTCGTTTATTTTCTTTAATCGAGAAAATCTCAGAACCCCCATATTCCCCTATATTTGTGAAGATTAGTCCAAATAAAAACAACCTTCAAATAATTGAACTTCATTTATGGGCTATTGAAAGCAAATTAAGAGAACTTAACGAAATACTAAAAAGATTTAAAGGATACCAAAAAGACCTTGAACCACAATATCCAGATAATTTTGTAAGCGAAATCCCTAAAAAAAAAGAAGAACCTCAAGATTCTGAGCAATAATGTAATTTTTAAATAAATAAGCCAATAATAATAAAAGGTATAATTATTAAACTGTAAAGAGTGATCCTTCGAGTCCACTTTGCTATTCTATAGTAATTGAACTCATAACAATATAATTTGTATAGATTCTTTATATCATCTCTGATTAATTCATTCTCTAATTGAATATATTGTTGAGTATTAATCGAATGTTTTTTTTTAAGTTTTAACAAGTTGGAAGCAAAAGCATTTGAAAGTTACCATTTTTAATGTTCTTTATTGATGTAGATTGACTAAATCTGTAAATAAGTTAAATAACGATAATAGATTATCTGAATTTATTGTTTCACTACTTTCTAAAGAGGATTGGAAAAATGTTGATAATATAGAGTTTAAGAGAAAACCAGACCAATCTGATTTAAAGAAATACACTCCATTTCATTGGTTCATGCAGTTTACAGATGTTTTTGAGAAAGGTGGATTTGATATTATTGTGGGAAATCCGCCATATGGTGGCAATGTAAGTAAGGTAGAAGTAGAGACGAATAAAGAAATCGAGATATCAAAACCAAATATAGCCAAGATTTTTATATTACGAGTGGAAAAACTTATTCGAGATGGAGGGTATATTTCATTATTAGCACCAAAATCTTTAACTTACGCTAGTGATTGGTTGAATCTTAGAAAAAGAATCTTAACCGAATTATTGGAAATTTATGATATTAAAGAAGGCTTTAAAGATGTATTACTTGAACAAGTTTTCTATATATCCAAAAAAAATTATTCACAGTCATTTTATAGAGCAAAGGATTTCTATAATGATGAAGAACCAATTCAAATTTCTAAAGATATAATAGATGATACATTATATTGTGATTTGCTTACAAAAGATTTTGAAATAATATCAAATATAGTTGTAGATCAAAAACTCACTGATATAATAAAAACCTATAGGGGATTACCGCTTCAACAGTTCGTAACGGAAGCCCAAGGTCAGAACGCTCTCGAAGGCAGGAATATAAAATTATATGGTCTTAAAGAACCTTACAGGAAATATGATTTGGATCAAAAATTAACAAAATCAATATGAGACGAAACGAAATTGTGGTAACCGGACAAAGTTATTAAAACGCTAACTGATCACTCTAAAGATAGATGTGAAATCTCCTCATAATGATGGTAAGCATCTTTATAGGTTCCAAGGAGCCTACCTTTTTCATGAACGTGGTCTATGCTTAGTTCGAAAACATCCTTACCGTACAGCAGCACGGATTTGTTTAATTCAGAAACAAGCCCTGAATCCTTTTTGGAACAGATGAGACCTTGAACGGTATCAAGCGAATAATAGGTGATAAAAAGATCTTCATATGCTAATTTGAACTCCTTTTTTTTTATTAAGGGTTTTACAAACCTTCTCTTTTTTGGAACCACATTTAGGACATCGGTAAAAATATGTTCTACGATTATTTTTTAGGTTAATACGCTCTCCATAAATCCTTAATGTTTCTTTACACACACCACACTTTGGTAAATAACCATATATCGCTACCACCTTCTCAGAGAATGGTATTCTTGCTTTTGGAAAAAATCTTTGAAATTCATTAGAATATGAGATAAACCTTTGTGCTTTTAAGAAGTCTTGAGGAAAAGAGCTCTCATCTAAATGAACAATCCCTTTTCGGTAGCCCAACTCAACTAATTTCGGTAAGATATGGGTTAGAATGTTTAAAGAAAGGTTGTTCACAAGCTTATTATAAAGTACTATTCCTTCTGGATAATGATTATTATTTTTCAAGCAGGCAAGGCACGCTAAAAACGCCTCATAATAATTACTGTCTTCTAAGTGAATTTGTCCTAAAATCGCCCACGCTTGGTAACACCCCTTATTTATTGATAACGCAGCTTCTATAAACTTAATCCCGCTCTCAAGATCCCCTACTTTATAATAGACAAGACCTAAATAACTATAGGAATTTGCTACTTTTGGGTACACCTTTATAGATTCACTACAAATTTTAATGGCTTTGTTGAGTTCTCCCATACAGATATATGTAAATCCGATATAACTCAAGATCATACTTTTTGTTTTTTTATTGGTCTTGGGAATATATTTGAAGGCAGCATTATACGCGGTGAACGCTTTTTTATAGTTATCCGTTTTTGTAAATGCGTAACCTGTTACAGTCCATACTTCTGGAGATCGCGGAAAAAATCTAAGCAGTACTTTACATAGTTTTTTTGCAATGGACCTTTCGTGATTGTCGCTCAGGCGAGTTATCGTTTTAAGAAAGAAATTTAGATTATCGGGATTTACGGTTAAAAGGATACTACATATTTCAGCCGCTAGAGAATGGTTTTTAACACTTATAGCCCAATGAAGATATTCATGCACTTGATTGTTTTGAGGGTTTATCTCCAAAAGTTTTTTGACTACTTTCACTAGTTTCTTATCATCTTGACCGGTGACAATAGAGGAGATAATCACTTCAGAGATGGTGTGCAAGGAATCGTCAAGACTTTTATCTAAGTAGAGCAAGCATAGATCGAGTGCGCCCGAATAATTCTCGTATTTAGTGAACTCTCTGATACTATCGAGGATTATCCCAGCCTTGAGATGGTGTTTTGAATAAGAATCGCAAATAGCCCTCACATAGTGCGGTTCATTGAGGTTAATCAAGTTGTATATAATTTTTTTCACAAGTTCGATATTACGATTGTGCCTTAACGAATCGTTACATACTTCAACTAAATCTTCATATTTCTCCGTATTAATTAATGACACAATGGCCTCATGATCTAAATCCTTATAGTTCTTACCAAGAGCCTCCATTCATTCCACACATCTCATAATTCCAGATAAAAAAAACTTAAAACCAAAAACAAGCTAAGTCTCGAAGATAAGGTCATATTCCTGCGGAGAGAGTCCGAACGTCCAAGCGACTGCCTTTTTACAGCGGTCTATAGTATTAGGAACGCTTAGAAATACGTATTTCCCAGTAGAAGAGTCTTTCACTCGAATATATCTATACATGGTTGTCTTGAAACTTTCCTCTCTTCTATATTGAAGCAAGATATTATCTTTAAAACGATCGATTATCTTTATCCTATGGTGTCCAAGATATATATCTGCCTCTTGGAGGAACTTCTTATTTTCAGTATGTCTTTTTATTAATTCAGTACTATTCATAAAATAATCACATTAATTAGTCACTAACATGTTGAACTAACCCTTGACCTAAATATTCTCTCTGTCGTATTACCTTGTATGTCCCGGAACTTAATTTAATGGGAAGATGCTCGTTATGGGTAATTTTAGTCTTTTTGTTTGCTTTCAGATAGAGGTCCTCTGAATTCAGCACTTCATACAATGCCCCACTATTAAGCAGATGATAATGACCGCTCACCTCCCCTTCTGCTATAACATTATCTAATAACATTATCTGGTTTGAGTGCTATATTTAATAGAATCGAAGGAAATTACTCCATTGAATCCTCTGGAAGCGAAATTATTTAATAAACTCAAACAATTGCGCTTTGAAATTTCTTCCAAAGAGAAGATCCCCGCTTATATAGTTTTTCAAGACTCCGTATTAAGACAGTTAGCTGTTAGAAAACCAAGAACGAAGGAGGCAATGTTAAAGGTTCCGGAAATAAAAGAAAAAAAATATGAAAGCTATGGGCAACGCTTTTTACAAGCTATTGGTGGATTTTTAACAACTAACAAAGTTGTACCGCAATGAAAAATGTTAGTATCCGAAGATATCATAAATGCGGAGAGGATGAACCCGATGTGTTCCGGTATGAAATTTATGTTAGTGATTTAAAATTCTAAAATGCTAAATTATATCAAAAAACTATTTTATGCAAATTCCCACTCTTCTCCATTTTTATCATAATTTAATAAGAATGAATAATAAATTTAAAACAAGATAAAAATTATTAGGGTCTCTATGAAGATATTACATATCTCAGATTTTCACTTTGGAGATAGTTCAATTAAACAAGATACCATCTATCCTACCATTCCAGATGATTATTTATATAAACTCCAGAAATTCATAAAATTAAACTTAGATTTACCAGATATTGTTATCTTTACAGGAGATTTAATTTCTAAAGGGAAAATAGCTGATTTAAAAAGGCCAACTATTTTAGATTTTTTAAAAAAGTTCACAGATAATAGCATTCCTATACTAATTTGCAATGGAAATCATGATCTAGTTGAGGATGATATTAAAAACAAGACTCAATTTATAGATTTTAATAATTTTATTTTAGAGCACCAAAAAGAATTAGGAATTAATATTTCGGAAGATTTTTATGAAAATCAAGCTTCCTATATAGATTTCCCCCGTTATAATACCTTATTCATCTCATTAAATTCATGCCATAATATTATAACTAATAAAGAGCAAGATTTTAAGAAGCCAGCTACAATTTCATATAAATTAACAGATAAGTTTTTTAATGAACTAAGAAAAAAAATTAAATTTTTCTCATATAGAAATAAAGTTGTTATTATACACCATCCTTTAGAAAAATTAAAAGATCATCTTGATAGCATAAAGTTATTAAAAGAAAACGATGTCAAAATCGTTTTTGCGGGGGATTCTCATAAGTATTCATATATTAGGTATGAAGGAATTATAGGTATTACTGCGGGTACTATTTTTGGTTCCAACAGCATTAAATGGGACCAGTTAAATCTTACCATGCAACCAAATCAATTCAACTATTATAGTTATGATTTTAAAAGAAAATGCCTTAATGTTTCACAAAATATTATGGATATCGAATCTGGAAATTGGAAATTAAAAAAATCTTTACCAGTTGATTTAAAATTCTTAACAGGTTGGAGTTTAGAGGATTGGTATAATTATTTGGGGTTAAATAAGGAATTAGAAAAATTAAAGACCAAATCAATAATTGTTGTATTCGAGGATATCTCTAAAGAGGCAGATTTTATCGGCATCACAAGAGATCTTGAAATATTAAAGATTTTTTATCTTGATAAGGAAGAACAGCAAAAAGTAAAAATAATTAAATACATTTATCGAGAACAACAATTAAAGAAAAAAAATCATGATTTTCTCATTATTGATAAAACCAAAAAACTAAAAGGGCAGATATCTGCAACATTAATAGAGGAGATTTAAGATTGATTAAAATTAATGAATTTATTAAGAACTATTTTGAGCAGTACCAAATTGGATTTACAGATGATATTATTACTGAATATATAAAAATTAAAGGAATTGATAACTCAGAATATGATTTTATTAAATCTGAAGTAGAGGATATTCTAAAGACTAATCCTAACATCATTTTTTCTGAAATTACTGGAAAGTTTTTTTTCAAAGGGTCTAATTTAAACAATTCTACAATTTCAAAACTCAAAAATCTTCAAAGTTTTCTTTCAGGAAGAATAATATCTGAAATTGATCAAATTATTTTATCTAAAATCTCAGGAGAAGATATTGAAGCTAGCTTCTCTGAATTTGAAATTATAAACCTGACATTATTGAAGCGCCATTTATTGATAAATTCTGAGTTTGAAAATGTGTACATCACTATTGATATCAATCAAAAGAGTTTTAATATTAGAACTGAATATAAAAAAGATTTAGATGAGCATTTTGCTTATTTAACTTTTCTTAATGGTAAAGATGATTACACTTTTAATAAAAAAAGTTATTTACCGCTTGACTCGATTCTGTATCTTTCTTTATTAAAAATAAATAATTTATTACACTCCAAATTTAATGATTTTAGCCTTAAAATAGATATATTTGAACATATTCAATAGAGGTTAATGGAAAATGAAAAAGACTAATATTGCGATTCTAAAAGATTTAGACCAAAAAATAACTGTATTTGAAGTAAATTTTGAGGAAAATATATATTCCAATAAACTTAATGATTATGTTATGAATTTAAGAAATTCGAATAAAGATGTTGTATCTTTTATTAATTGGAATAAAATTATATTTGATGATAAGAAAGCAATAAGTAAATTAGAACAGATACATGAATCTAACAATTTCAAGATAGATGAAAGAATAATCGAATTAAAATCTCTTGATAATTTATTAATCAGATATATAGGAGAAGCTATTTCACAGCAATTAAGAAATCGCTTTGAAAAATTAGTAATAACTAATAAAGGTAAAGATTGGTTCAAAGCTGTTGATTATGATAAGAAAGAAACATTTGGGCAGTTAAATTTATTCAAAGGATTTAGATTTAAAATTATTCTTTTAAAAGATCAAATCGGTATTATAATTGACCCTAAATCGAAATTTTATACAGACTTTTCATTAAGAGAGTTATACGATAATGGAGAAGATATAGGTGGTAGATACATAGAGAAAATCTGCCCAATCGTAGATTGTGAGCAAAAATTTAATCCCTTCGCAACTTGCAAACATGGTAATCCCGAAAGCTTTGGAATCATGGGAATTAACAATTTCTTTTTAGATAAAACCCCTAAAGAGGAAAATTTAATAGAACATTACTCAGAGATTGGATGCGAGAAAGGATTATTAGGTAAGAACATTCAAGATGAGAAACCAGTTATAGCTCATTATTATGGGAGTTATAATAAACCTTATAGCTTTCCTTTAGAAATCTTAAGAAAAAGTCCAAAATTTGAGGATGCGGGTGATGAGACTTCTAATTTAGCCGATGAGGTTGTAATGGACCCAGATGAGAGATTTTATCGTATAGAAGATTATCTAGAATATTTCGAATCTTTAAAGGAAGATCATTTTCCAATTATTTTAAGTGAACCATTAGATATGAAGTCTGAATACTTTGAATCAAAATATTTTGAAAAACCAGAATATCTCGTTAACAACGTGTCAATTAAAGAGAATCCATATATTCAAATAAAAAATGGAGATATCATCAAAAATAAATCAAATCTTACTTTATTTGTTTTACTACCACATAGAGTTAAAGATCTAATAGATAATATAAAAAAGTACTTTAAAGATTTTAATAAATGGTATAATTGCAGGTTAGATTATAATTTTGTAAATCTTGAAAATACTAATTTGAATGATTTAGAAATAAAAAAAGATAAAAATTGTCTCTACTTAGTTTTAAGAGAAGAGCCTGAGGAAAATAAAGACCTACTCTCATTATTAATTAGGAATTCATGTCGAATTCATGAAATTCATCTTACTACTTTGACAAATGAAGAACTATTTAAAAAAGAAAATATTTATGCTTCCATTTACCATAAAATATTTCCTCCATTCTTTTTATTGAATGGTAATAATAAATTTAAAAAAATAGTTGGACTCTCATTACAATCATATGGCCAAGATAAAATAACAGCAATTCTTCAGTTTGATTATTATGGCAAGTTTATAAAAGGAATTTACATTCGAGAAAGTGATTATGGATTATTAAATAATAAAATTAAGATGTTTCTAAATGATATTGATAAGAACGATAATCTAATCCTTATAAATGGAATTTTAAATAAGGATTTAATAGATTATTTTAATACTGAGAAATTTAATTATGTCAATCTATCAGATAATTCTTTAATTAGATTTTTTAGATTTAGTTATAATCAGCCTTCCAGAACTGGCGTTCCTGTTGGAAATGGAATCTCTTTTAATAAACAATGGTACATTGTTTCTTATGCTTCAAGACAAGGAACTCAGAAATCTATAAAAATTGAGAATTATTCTCAATCTGAATCCGATTTTAAGGAAATTGCTCAAATTTGTTATGATCAAACCAAATATCATTTAGGTTTTTCTCAAAACTCAATGAAATTGCCATTCCCGATTCATTTTGGAAGAAAAACATTAAAGAGATTAAAAAATTTAGATTTGAATGAATTAAATATAAATTATCCGATCTACTTATAAATTTCTTATTTGATTTTAGACCCTATTTTTCATCTTTGTCATCTTTATGTTCCGGATGATTCGGATTCAATTGGTTAGATCGATTGTCCACCGAAGCTTGGTATGCTGGATTGTTTGGATTCATGCTATTGGGTCTTACGGAAGATTGCAAAATTGCCCTAGAATTTATATAGCTTCTTATCTAAATATTTAATGCATCTTCTTACTTATTCTCTCATTATAATTAATGAATTTATATACTTACCTTACTACTTAATTTATAGTGACTTAAGACAAATTATAAACCAGATATAAAAAAGTAAATTGAATAATGAGAAGTTTCAAGGTAAATGAGTATATTTCATTGAAACTGGAAGAGAAGAAAACTAATATATACGTTAAAGGGCGCCTCTTTAGACAGTGTAAATTCTTATTATTAACCATTCCAGTTGATAAAATTAGTTCTTTTGATGAGATAGAGTCTATAGATGAAGCTGCTGAAAGATTGGACCGCTCATTAGAAGGGGGGATGGAGTAGAATTTCAAATCCCTCCAGAAACCGAATTTTGGGGGCATTGTTCTGTGCGACATGAAGCTGTATGATACAACAAGGATGTTTGCGTCGTAAGATATGCCGATGATTTTGTTATTACCGCTCCATCTAGGAGGATCTTAGAGGGATGGGTTCTACCAAAATTGAGGAGATTTCTTGACGTACGAGGTATTCAATTGAACGAGGTGAAGACTAGAATAACAACCAAGAGGGAAGGGTTTAGCTTCCTCGGATTTACGGTTGAGCAACCTCGAAGGAAGCTATTCGTGAGACCTCAAGATGAGAAAATCAAGAAATTCCTTAATCGACTAAGGGAAATCGTGTGGTCAAATAAACAGACAGAACAGAGAAAACTTATAAGAAAGTTGAATCCCGTGCTTAGAGGCTGGGCGATGTATTATCGTTATTCCGATGCGAATAGGGCTTTTGAAATTGTGGACTACGAGCTTTGGAAACTTCTATGGCGTTGGGCAAAGAGAAGACATCTACATCGAGGAAAGAAGTGGATTTTGAATAAATATTTCGGAAAAGTCGGGGAAGCAAATTGGGTATTCAGAGACGAGAAAACGGGATATTCACTGAGCCAGGTAATTAATATTAGGAGATTGAACTATTCTTTTATCGTGGGAACATTATCCCCATATGATCCCAATCCTAAGGTTAAGAAGGTATGGGAAAGAAAGGGATATGAAAACATAAGACATGCAACAACATAAAGACACCATCTAAGGAAGCGATAAGTGATATTGCTTTCTAATCGCCTGGGTTTAAGTAGTTTAAAGTTGGCGACATGAATAAGCGAAAAGACACGCGGCGACGCGAATGGAACTCTCGGCTTGAGCCACGTGCGGGGAAACCAGCACGCGTGGTTCTTAGAGGGGAAAGGATCAGTAATGATCCCGACCTACTCGACAATTTACAGGTATGGTATGAATACAACTATAATACTAACTTACTCCATAGCAATTTAGCGTTTCCGCTATTAAAGAAACTAACCGAAGTAGGAGACCCATTAGCAAGCCGGATGTTTAAAGAAGAGATCGCAAAACGTATTATAAGTGGAAATTTATCAGTTATGACTTATTTATGTGAGAAAGGTTATCTGGAATGTTTTAATAAAGAAGAAATTGCATCGTTCTTTGAAGGATTCGATTTCACTAAAATTACATTTTCATTGCTGAGAAAACTTAGTAGACTAGAAGTTCCATTGATTATGCGTGTCTTCAAAGAAGAGATCGCAAAAGGGCGGATCATTGATAACCGTGAATGGGATGTTAGTATGTTTGTAAAAAATGCTACTGAGATAGAAAGTGACAAGGTGTTTAGGTGGGATGTTGGATATGAAAAGGCGTGTGCTGTACTCGGATTCAAAAGTAAACGTAACGCGTACACGTATATGACATCTCTGGATAATCATGTAGATGACGATATCGATGCTGGTAAGTTAATCCAAGACGAAGATGCAATGAATAGAATCTCAGAATGGAAAGAACCGTATGAGTGTAAACGGGATAGATTAGGGGTGTTCGAATGGGATAATATTCACAAAGTACCACTTGATAAGATCATAAAATTTGCCATTGATGAGGGAAATGACAAGGTATTTAGGTGGGATATTGGCCATGAGAAGGCATGCGCTCTATTCGGATTTGATAATGAGCATGACGCGTACATGTACATGACAGCGCCAGATGTTTATATGGCTTATAAGGATGGAGAAGAAGTAGGTGAATTAATCCAAGGTGAAGATGTTATGCATAAAGTCTCAGAATGGAAAGAACCGTATGAATGTAAACGGGATAGAATGCTGGTATTCGAATGGGATAATATACACAAAATACCGCTTGATAAGATCGTAACAAAAGCTGTTGAATTGGGCATAGTCGTAAAAAGAGCTATTGCTAAAATAGATAAACTACTAAGGTATACTTATCGCGAAATAATAGATGTTGGTAAGTTCATAAAAGAAGTTAGTGCAGCACGCGAACGTGTCAAGGTGATTAGGTGGGATATTGGCCATGAAAAGGCATGTGCTGTATTCGGATTTGAAAGAGAATTTGATGTGTTCATGTATTGCATAGGTATCCGTCTAGCAAATGATAACGAAATGAAGGAGTATAGAGGGATAGATCTCGATCTCGATTTAATCCATGCAGAATATGCAATGCATGAATCTAGAGCCTCGAAATGGAAGGAATCATATTTATATAAACCCTCTATTTACACATATCATGTTAGATACGGAATTGATCCGCGATATGTGTTATATGATGAACGGGTAAAAAAAGAACAGATGTTATATGATGAACGGGTAAAAAAAGAACAGATGTTATATGATGAACAGGTAAAAAAGGAACTGGTGTTCGAATGGGATGATGTTCATAAAGTACCACTTGATAAGATCGTAAAAAAAGCTATTGAGATGGAAAGTGACAAGGTGTTTAGGTGGGATGTTGGATATGAAAAGGCGTGTGCTGTACTCGGATTTGAAAATGAACATGATGTGTACACGTACATGACATCTCTGAATAATCACGTAGATTCGATGCATAGAGTCTCAGAATGGAAAGTACCATATAAATATGAGTGGGGTAGTTTTCAGAAATACGAATGGGATGATATACACAAAGTACCGCTTGATAAGATCGTAAAAAAAGCTGTTGAGTCGGATAGAGTCTTAAAAAAAGCTATCGAGATTATAAAATCTATGATCAAACATGGCGAAAAATATGGCAGAAAAGATCAAAAAAGATTAGAATATTAACCGAATATTATAGGGAATGGGAATAAGTAAGAATAGATATGATTTAATTCTTTAAATTATTATTATAGATAATAGTAATTATAATCCATTGCGTTGTATTATGCTTATCGATCGAATCGAAAAGTCCATAGAACTAAAGATAGTCTACTTTGGTTCGGCTCAATCGGGTAAAACTACTTCCTTAAAAGCATTACTTTCCGGTTTTGGGAAAGAAGATCAATTAAAATCAGTAGAAAAGAGTAGTAGACGTATAGTATTTCTCGATTATGGAACTATCGCTTTTCCAAATCCAAGCGATGCATGGAAATTAAAAGTTCAAATTTATAGTACTACAGGGCAAAATTTCAATTTGTTAGGAATTGATGGTATTATTTTCGTCATTGATTCTCAAAAAGGCTCATTTGAAACGACCTTACTAACTTGGAAACATTTAGAGACATATCTTGAAGATAAATCACAACTTCTCCACTACCTTAATTACGAATTCCCTATATCCTTATGTTTTAATAAGCAAGATGTTCCCGAAAAATTTAATCCCGATACTTTCTTGAAAAAAATTAGATTTAGAAGATTTAAAAACATTAGAACTAATGATACCATCTCTTTAACTGGAAAAGGTATTCTTGAATCTTTTGAGGACGTCTTAGATTTAGTTTTTAAGGTCAAAACACCGTATTTATTAGAACTCCTTGATAAATAGAAATAAATCCATGAATTCTGCGTGGTGTGCATAACTTTTTTTTAAAACAATCCTTATTAAAACAATTGAACTCTTTCTTAATAATTATTCAATATATTGCAGTATCTCCTGGTGGGGGAGGTTTGAACTTATACTGATAATATTCATCATCATATGAAGAACCTATTCTTTTTACACACTCTATAAAGCTGCGATAGATATCTCTTCTCTTATTTCTTGTTGAAATCCTGTTATGTTAGTAGATAAATTTTGTGCAATCATATTTTGAAGTTGTACTTTTAATCCATTTAAAATTTTTTTTATTCGAGTGTTTTAAAGAATTTTTTTTATTATATCCTAATAAATTAGAAGAGAAAGAAATAAAGATCAAAGATCTTTTAAAATATAATTTAAATGTAAAAGAAGTTCTCGAAATTAAAATTGAAAAGGAAGTTGAAAATATTTTGCGAAAATCACTTGAAGATATCTTTAATTTTGCCCAAAAAAATTATGGAATTGACCATAGAATTGATGAAACCAAAATAGCAGTACTAAATAAATATCGAAAAATAAGAAATTTATATGCTCATGGAAATGGATTTGTAAATAAAATTTTTTTACAACAAACTAAATTAACAGGATATCAAGAAGGAGAAAAACTAGAAATTACTCTCGAAATGGTAAATGAATTTTTAACTACTATTTATGATGTTGTAAATTCATTTGATAAGGAACTTCTACTGAAATTTCCATCATTTATCTCAGAGTGATGAAATGCTTTAATTTCTTCTAAGTATCAGATAGATCCTAAATCCCCCATAAAATAAATCTAGCATTGATTAATATCAAGTTGTTTGTAGTATCAAATTACTTTGAATTATATATAAATCTCTTGATCTGTATTAATGTATTGAGAGATTTTGGATAATTATATATAATCGTATTTCTATTATTCTTAAAACTTAAAAGTATTTTTTTCCTATAATGGTTATCCTATGAAAGACGAAAATAAGTTGCGAATTACTGGAGCTCTATTACGAATTGGATATGATGTATTTAAGAAAAATACAATTGATTCAGATAATAAATCATATTTAGATGTCTTAGAAGCGTGTGGTAAGGGAATTAGAGCTTCTTTAGAGAACGATCCTGAATTTAACAACATATATCAAGGATCAGACATTATAAAAGCATTGGAAGAGCTTTATAATTCAATAAAAAAAGCATTTAATAATGAATGATTCGCTCTCGGTGATCTTTCATTGAACCAGTAATTTTATGAATATTTCCCCGGTGCTTAAATTCAATATCAATCACCTGCAGACCTATAATTGCTTCCGGATTTTTAAGCGTCAATCCAAATATTATCTTTAATAAATCAATTTTTAGTAAACATATATCATTGAAAAGACATATCTGTTATTCTGTTTGATTCTTCAGTAAATAGGTTTTTATACCAATGCTTACGTATAAGTATAACAAGAGATACTTTCAAATTTAAAAGACAATAGATTAAATCTAAAAAATTATAGTTGATTGTTATGAGATATTTTTATCTTAAATTAGGTAAAGGGAATAAGCAATTATATTATTGGCTACAGCATACAGATAATAATGCTAACAATGAAGAGAATGTTTTTGTAAAACCTTGCGCTGCTATATTTTTTGGAAAAATAACCACTGATGAATGTCGAGAGATTTTAAAAATTGAAAATTCAGAAGAGGCAAAATTAGCGTTTGAGAATATTCTTAAGAGAAACGGAGAAAAGAAATCCAAAGCAATTAAAGACCGAATAAATCAAATTAGAAACTTTTTTGATGCAGAAAATAATCCAGATGTACAATTTATTTCTATTTATAAAAACAAATTATTTATTTTTAAATCTGATGGGAATATTTTTGATATGGCAAAAGATAAAATGGAAACTTTTTATTCTGATTTAAAGAAGCGTGAAATTACAATAGAAAAAAAGGACACCATAAAAGTAATGCCTGTTAAAATTATTAAGTTCTTGAATAAGAATATTCCACATGTATTAAGGACGCTAAATACAAATACATATTTAATTCAAGGAACATGCAGAGAAATTGACCAAGTAAAATATTGGGGCACTATTCAAGCAATTAAAAAAGTATTAGATCAAGAAATGGAGAGAATTAAAAATCCATCTCAACTTTTCAATCTCTTAAGCCCTCATCAGTTTGAGACGTTATTCTTTCTAATTTTAATAAATAAGGGATTGTATTCTCCTGCATGGCGCGCTGGGTCTTTAGCTGATGTTGATATATTTGGAATTAACTACTATGAGTCAGACACAATTGAGATTGGGAAAAAACTTTATTTTAAGAAAGATGAGGAAAAATCTTTTCAAGTTAAGAGAGAAATTGTCAATGAAAAATTCGAAGCCGATTATACTGTCGCTCTGGGTACAACTGTTAAGAATCCAACAGATCATTTTTTAACATCGGAATGGTTATTAGATGTCATAAAAGAGCAACCCGAGACAAGAAAATGGCTTGAAAGCTCGTTAAAATGGTATGCAGAAGGGTTGGATTCGATAATAGATTTAGTTAATTAAAGATTCTTAAAAAAAGGTATTCTTAATGTTTCTCCTTGGAGATTTCCATAAGCTTTTTTTTATTAACTGATATTTCAACCCATATTTTTTAAATTTTAATATCAAAATCATTCTTCTTGCCTTCTCCACAAGTCTGATTCCATTCGGGTGCAACTTTTGAGATAAATGTTGGTTCTGCCTCGAAGTATTAAAAAAACCTGGTTGTAAACTTAATATATCTGAACAAAAACTTTTTATGGGGGTGGTTATTAGCTTTTTCGCTAGTTTTATATGCAGCTTGCCTAGTAAAAAAGAACAGTTAGAAGTGTTTAATTCTCTCACACCTAGTTTTAAAGAAATAAATAAATTTTAATTATTAAATATTAAATATGATTTAATTAATATTCAATATTTGATTAGATTAAGCTAATATATAATTATTTAATGTGAAGTTTATGGAAGAAGCAAGGGAAGGTATTGTAAAACTATGGGCAAACATAATTAGAAGAGAAATTACACAAGTAAATTTCTGGTTTCAAAAAAATTCATCTTGGAAAGATATCGATGTTATTGGCATTAAACCAGGAGAGAATTATATCTCACTATATAATGTAAAATCAAATCTTAATACTGATTCCAAAAGTAGTAAAGCTCATTCACCAGAATCAATAGCAATTAATTTTTTAGATACTATGGAAATCCTTAATAAAATTTTTACCAAAGATTTTAAATTTAAGTTGTTTCTTATATTTGAATCAGCAGATCGATTAGGGAGCCGATCAACACCAACAACGGATTGGTTAAGAGATATTGATGAAAATTTAGTACAATATTACGAAGATATTAAGATCGAATTAAAGAGAAAAGGTCCAAAATTCGTTGTAGATTTTAAAATAAAAAGTATATTTGAATGCGTTAAGGAAATCAAAAATAGTGTTATATCACTTGGAAAAACTAAAGTTTGTTGCTTTAAATTTGAGAACGATATTAATGTTTACCCATTTCATAAAAATCCTTTATTAAAATTTATGGAAATTTATTCTGATTACAAATTGCTCTAAATCCCGCATTTATAGGATCTGAATAGAATGAAATTTTGTTTGTTAATAAATTTAGCGAACGGCTCGCCGCCTATTTTACATCAAGAATTTTATTTTTATTTTTTTTTTTTTTAGTTATTTAAATTAATTTAATTTTTGTCTATTAATTTTTAGTCTAGAGATTTAGAGTTTTTTAGTTTTTTAAAAAAAGTTGAGAAGAAGCCCTAATCATCCCAGATTAATTCAAGGGCCTCTGTTTTACCAACATATTCTACGATAGTCTCTTCATTTTCACCCTTAGTAAATTTAATGACATTATCTACATTTTCCTCGAAACAATCATCATGAGAGATCACAAAAATTTGCTGGAAACCAGGGATAATTTTTTGAATTAATCTTGCGAGACTCTCACGTTTATCTATATCCAAATTCATTGTTGGCTCATCGAAAAATACGAATTCTGCGTTAGAAAGAACTTTTAAGATTGCTAAACGTATTGCTAAAGCGGCAGCCATTTGTTCTCCTCCAGATAATTGATGAAAATCTTTAATATTTTCAGAGGTTTCGACTTTAATTAAGAATTCATTGTCCCATACTAATTTTGCGTTAGGATCTTCCATAATTTCTTTATATAATTCTAGAGATTCATCATTTATATTTTTCAGTAGTAATTCTGTAATATTAGAACCTGCGGAATTAAAATAGTTCCGAATGGTAGTTCCGAATTCTATAATAAATTCTAAGCTTTTGACTTCATTTTGCAAGAGCTTCACTTCTTTCTCAATTTCCTCATAGATGCTTAGTTCGTTTTCAGTTTCCTCTAATCTTTCCTTTGAATTAGTTATTGTTGTTTTCAATTCTCCTTTTTTCCCAACTAAGGCTTTAATGGCTGTCTCAATGCTTTTAGATTCTTCTATATCGAATTGCTCTTCTAAACTTTTTTTTTTTTTCTCTAATATTGTTATTTCTTTTTCTATTTCCAATAAGGCTTTTCCGTTTTTTTGGTAGTCTGTCTCAATATCTGGTAATTCTTTAGCCAATCTTTCATTTGTTTGATATTTATCATGATTTTGTTTAATTTTCTTTATCTCTTCATTAACACTTGCTAGTTTAACTGGTGTCTCTTTAAGATTTTCTTTTTCCTTTTCTAAGGGTGTAATTCTCTCAAGAATTGGTTTTCCATCCTTTACCAGCGACATGTAGTTATTTTTTAATTTAGGTAATTCATTGACAATTTTATTGTTCAAAATAATGTATTTACTTTCTATTAATTCCAATTTCTCAATTTGAGATTTTAAATTAGAATGAATCATATTTTCTTTAGATTTTAAATTGACTTTCTTTTTATATTTGTTAATTTCTGTTCCAGTCTCTATTTTTTGTTCTGATCTTGCTTTTAACTCCCCTTGCTTTCTCAAGGAATCTTCCTTAGCTAATTCTTTCTTAATTTTTGGAAGCTTTTTTAAGTCTGCTTCTATATCTTTTACTAATGACGTTATTTTAAGGTATCTATTTTTCCAATTTTCTAATTCCTCTTCATAAACATCAATTTTAGTTAATTTATCTCTTTGGACTTGAATTAAATCTTGGAGTTTTTGAAATTCTTCATAATTATTTTCCACTGTAGAGAAAATTTGAGCTTCTTTTTCAATACTATCTATTAATTTTTTAATCTCCACGCCTGAACTTTCAATCTTAATTTGTTTATTAAGTAAAACATTGAGATTTTCTTTTACTTCTATGAGAATTTGATTCTGTAATTCCAAACTTTCTTTTTCTTTTATTAACTCTTCATAACGCAGAAAGTCTGATTTATTTTCTTTACAAACTTTATCAGCTTCTCGAGCATTTTCAAGATTGTCATTTGAATTTTTAACATAATCTGAAAGATGACTCTGAGTTGATTTAAAATTATTAATATCATTTTCACATTGGGTAAACTCTATATTTAACTCTTTGAATTTACTAAATTTTTCTTCTTTTTCTGCTAGTTCTTTTTCAACCTTATTTAATTCGGTCTTAGTAATTATTATTAATTTTTTTTTCTCTTTTTCTAGTTGGAGTAAGTTTTCTTTATTCTGTAATCTACCTGTTAAGGTAGATTCTCTCAATTTAACTTTTTCTAAGTCTTCTTTTAACGCTATATTAATATTTACCATTTTTTTAAAAACATTTCGATAAACATCAAGGTTCAATACGGGATTAAAAAAATCTTTTCTTTGTTGTGGTGTATTTAAGAAGGGTGCTGTGAAAGTTCCTTGATGAACTCCGACAGAAGTGCTAAATATTTTTTTGAGATCAATTTCTTGTGGTAATCCAAATTGTTTTAATATCCAATCTTGTAATTCTACTGCATTGCTTATTCCTTTTACAGCTATTCCTGTTCTTGCATCCACAACTTCTACAAGAGGTTGTGCTTTCGCTAATGATTTCTGAATAATATAATTATCATCATTTTGAGCAACCCAAATCCTAATGAGTCCAAATTTTTTTTTTGATTTTTCTTTGACCTTTCTTACATAATTTTTTTGATTACTAGGTAAAAAATTAAATAAAACATAACCAATCATATTAAGAATCGTTGATTTTCCTGTCCCGTTTGGGCCATACAATAAATTCAACCCCTTCTCAAATTCGATTGTGGTATTCTTATGACTGGTAATATTTTCAAGTTCCATCTTATAAATCCACATATTATCCCCCCTTAATCTTCATCATCGTCAATATAATCATCTAAATATTCATCCTCATTCTCTTCAACTTTAATCATTACTTTTTTCTCATCCAAAATCTCATCTAAAATCTCATTTTCACGTTCATGTTCAACGAAATCAGTAGGGATATTAAATGTACTAGCATTTTGTAAGCACCAATCTATTATAAAATCTTTTAAAGCAGTATAATTAGGGGAGCGTGCCATTATTTCTGTTTTAATATTTTTCATCAGTTCCACAACATTTCCAGAGATATTTTCAAAAAGAGGGTTAGTATTTACCATTTTTGTGAAAACCTCAGTTTCTAATTCTTCCATAGTTTTTTTCTCTTTGGAAATAACTATTGTATCTAATGTTGAAACTAAGTGAGGGGAAAAAATTCTAACATCAAGAACAGCAAATTTTTCTATTATTTCTGAACGAATACGATTAATATTTATTTCTATTCGCGGATAATTAAATTCTCCTTCTAAATTAAAATACACTATCGGACAGTTTAAATCATTAATCGATGTCGTTTCAGATCTTGGTTTAAGAAATTTCTTTACATAATCTAAGATAAAATTAATTGTTTCTTCAAATGTGTTATGATTTTGAATAGTAAATCTAGGAATAACTTGGAAAAACCTATTAGGAATTTCATTTCGCTCAATATCACCCCACTGAAAGCTAATTGGAGTAGATTGGAAGTTTTTTCCGTCCTTCGAGAACTTTACATCGAAAGCTCCTCTTGGATAGTCCTTATAAGCTTCTTTAATATCAGTTATTTCGAGACTGCCAGGATTAAAGATCCAGGGCTTTTCAGGTTTACTCGGATATTTATATTGTTTATGATAATGCCCTAATGCTAGATAATCAACCCTTTCATGTAACTTATTAAAACCCTCAGACCAGCCAATACCAGGTTTGTTTGATGGATCCTCACCTTCTATTCCAAAGTGCATCATTAAAATATTAAAGTGAGAGTCTTCTTTGCTCATTGCATCATAAATTAAGGGAAATAAATGCGGCGTAGAGCTTCCATAAAAAGGTAGCCCATATATTCTCACATTTTCTATCTGCATCATACCTCCATAATGATTCTCGAAATCATAAGGATTAAAAGTTAATTTATTTATTTTTTTGTCAAGATCACAAGAGAGTAGGATAATCAGCTCCAAATCAGCTAAGAATTTCATCCAGGATCTTCTTGAATGATAAACAGGATTATCATGGTTGCCTTCAATGCATATAACTGGTATCTCTCGATTTAATTTACTCTGAGATTCTCTTTTAAATTTGCGTATTATATGATAGACTTCAATAAGAACTGAAGGTCCTACTTTACGACTATCGAATATGTCACCTGCTATTAAAATAAAATCTATATCTTCTCTGATAGCATAATCTAATACCCACTCGAAAGCTCTAAAATAATCTCTATATCGTTCATTGCTATTGTATTGCCTTTTTCCTAGGTGTAAATCTGCAATATGCAGAAACCTTGTAAAATTTTTTGTAGCCATTTTATTTATCCTTTATTCTTTATATCTAAATTCAATACTTTCATCCAATCCTTCTTCATTTTTTATAGGTGTTACAATATTTTTAGAGATATTACAATACTTAAAAGCATAATTATGAATTTTAGCCGCATGTTCCATGATATCTCGTTCTCCAGGAACATATTTTAGAAATTTCTCACTAGCTACTAAAATTACCTTGCTTTTGGCTCGAGATGTGAGTACGTTAAATCTATTTAAATTAAATATAAATTTACTCTCGGCTTTAAGTTGATCTTTATCGGAAATTCCAATTGAAGAAATTATCAATTCTCTATCTGAACCTTGGAATTTTTCTACAGAATAAATTGTAGTTCTTAAGATTTTCATTAATCCAGCATTGTCGAGATTTGTTTCAGGCTTTTCATAGTTAGTTAATCTATCATAAATTCTTCGAATAATTTGTCTCCCTTGAGCATTATGAGGTGCAACAACACCAATATATTCTTTCCAAAAAATTATTTCTTCTTCTTTGGATTTTATATCTTTCATTTCAAAATATCCACAAATAATCCTTACAACGATTTCAGCTTCAAATTCGCTTACTCCAATTTCATACTTTTTCTTATGGATAATGGCAGTTACAACTTTTTTAGGATCTAAAATATCTTGAAGCCATGATTCTTGGATTCTGCTTGTATCTCCTTGAATTACCCTTTCCGCTGATTCATTATTAGGAATTAAGTTACCATAAACTCCCAATTGGTTCGTAAATCCAACGATGTGCTTGTGAGAACGATAATTGACTTGGAGTTCGGTATTTGGGATTTCATGATACTTTACATAAAAGGAAAATAAATTATCTAAGATTTTTTCTAAATTCTTTGGTGGAGGAACTGGTTGAACAGGAGGCAGTTGATTTAAATCACCTACAATAACTACTTTGGTAAGACAATTTTTATCAATCTTTTTAGTGAGCCCTAAATTCTCTACTTCAGTTTTGTCTGTAACTCGAATTCCCGGTTCGGCATTGTCAGGTTTAACTATATTGAATTGATGCTTATGAATAAATTGTAAGCATGACATAAAATTATCTACTGGCGATTGACTGGCTTCATCAACACAGATTAAATCGAAAGCAAAATCTTCATCTACTCTCTGAGGTAAATAAAAGAGCTGATGAGCATTAGCAAACATAATAAAGCTATCTTGCAGTGACTCTTCTAATAGTTTACTTTTAGTAACAGAGTAAGATTGGTTATTCAATTTCCATGTAGAGCCGTATCTAACTAAATCATCTACATTTCGAACACCAGATTGAGATGCTATAGGATTTTGATGTTCTGATCTCAGAAAGACCATTTGAAGCTGAGATGCTTTAGTTGGATTACCCTTTTCATCCCTACTTTTTCGGATCATATCAATAAGCACACGTATTGCAGCATAAGAAAAGGCAGTTATCAAAATCTTAACTGATTTTTTACCATTATTTAGACATCTAAGATAATATTCATCAATCATAGCAGCAATAGTTCTGGATTTACCTGTACCTGGAGGTCCTTGAATGCCAGAGATTATTTTTGATAAAGCTAAATTGATAGCTTTTTTCTGGGAGGAATCTGGTGTAGGGTATATAGGAGTTAATAACTTTTTAGTGCTATTATCTAAGTCATCATCTATTTTTAACAATTTAGGAGTATATAAATAAATTGATGGGGCTGTAAAAGTCCAATTCTCAGGCCATTTTAGTTCCTGTTTAGAACGAATTTCCCATAATAAGGATAATAGTGTCCCAAGCCAGCTAGTCCCTAGATTATGCCTTTGTAACAAGCCGTCGTTTTTAGAAACATTGTAAAGCTTATTTGACCAAACATCTAGAGATACAGGAAAAAGGTACCATAGTAAATTTGCGGGTTTATGAGGAATAGTCGGATCTTCTACTATCTTTTGGAATAAATTTGTATTTGTTTCTTCTGTTTTTATTAAATAGCCGTTAATCTTTGACGACCAAACCATGCTAGAAATTGTGATTTTCCATGCCTCGATTCTTCTATCGGACCTTATATCTCGCTTTTCATCAGGTATAAGGAGAACACGATCTCCAATCTTAATCTTCATATTACTTGATAAATCACAGATATTAAAACTGTAGTAGCATTTCACATCACGTTCATGCACTTTTAAGTTTGAAACCTTTGCAGCTGCTAATTTGCCAATACTAAACTCAGGATATATCGTGCGAAAATATTCCGCTTCCATTTCATCTCTGGAACCAGTGAGTTTTGAAAATATAAACCATACATGCGCTATTGAATGAAAATTGGACGGTAATATTGCTTGGCGTATTTTTTCCTTACTAATTACGCGGGCATGCTGAGAAATAACAAATCTACTATTAATTTGAAAATCTAATCTGAGATTGTGTATTGTACGAATTTTATGCATGAGTTGGCGCTGAATTTCCTTTCTTTTTTTTTCTTTTTCTTCTTCAGTTTTTTTATCATCAATCATCCTATACCAGTTATTAAAATCCATATAATTAAAATGTGGTATCCAATAAGCTCTATTAACCTGCGTTTCCCTTTTTTTTTTAGCAATTTCATGCCAGGTATAACTTATAATGCTTGGAAATCCAATTAAAGTTTCAGCAAATACTTGTATATCATAAAGTTTTTTATGTTGATAAGGATGGGTGACTTCCGAATCAGAAGGAGTAAACAGAGATATAATATTTAAAAATTTTCCCCATACATCATTATCACTGATAATATAAGATAAATTTCTTTCTAACATATCTTGAAAGTTGTTTAACTGACGTTTAGCCCAATAAAACAAGCCTGTTGAAGGTCCATAATAGGTTCCTGCCCTAAATCCATCTGTGACAATATAATTTTCAATTATATTAGATATTTCTAGAGCAGCCCATAGCTTCTTGATGATATTTTTAGTGAATTCAGCTTCCGTCTCATTCGTGTTATCTTTATTGATGGTTGCATACTGATATATAACTTGTGTTTGTTTTCTCAGATTTCCAGCTTTAGTTGTCTCCCCTTCAAGATGGATTAACAATTTTAGTTTTAGTTTATTTTTTAGTAAATCAAGAAAATGTGTAACATGCTCTTCATCTATTTTATAAATTAAATATTCATTAAGATTAGCTTTAATTTTTGCTACGCTATCACCACCTTCTAGTGCGTTTTTCCAGATTCTCCACCAATTATTAAATATTGGTCCGAAGGGAGCTCTCTTAGATATAGACATAACAAGATAAAATCCGGCAGCATAGACTCTTAAATTTGCAGGATCCGTTTCTACGGCAAATGTTATGGAGATTGGAGAATATTGGGGGATTGAATACGTATTTGTGTGCCCAGCCTCTGGTAAAACGATATCGTCATATGAAAGAGCCAATGCTTTTAAATACAATAAAGGCAATTCCGAATAAAGCGGGTTAGGGGTGTTACCAATATGCATACTACTAATATTTGTTACGTCTCCAATTGTCTTATACCCTTTACCCTTTAATTGATGAGCAACAGAGGATGAAGTATATGGTATAAGCTCAAGAGACCAATCTTTTGGCTTGGTAACACCATCCATTCCCAAAGAAGTTTTACAATCTTCTATAAAGTGACAATAACCACAAGATGGTTGAATATTAACGGAAGTAGACTTAATAGGTATAGGACATTTGGACCAAATTTTGCTTATTTTAGCTATTATATCCGTAAATATTTGATAAGAGTCATCCCAGTGAATTTCTATTATTAATCGAAAAATCTCCTCAACCGATTGGAGCTTTACCAAATCTTCACTAATATACAGTGGTAATATTCCATTGAAATCAATTCTTACAAAAAACTTATCATCCAATTTATTTTCTTTTAAATAAAATGCCATAGTCCAGAGATAGTAAAGGATTTCTACAAATTGTTTTTTGCCAATTCTATCTTCTCTGATGTTTTTAATGTCAACTATATTAATTCCGTACCGGATATTTAATTCACTTGATTGGACTTCTCTTACAGTTCCATCAGAAAGTAATTCTAAGACTTTATCATTTCGTTCATTTCTTGAACTTCCAATAATCATAATGTCAGGTCGTTGTTGTCCGTAATTAACGGGAATCTCTTTTTCAGCACCTTTAGGAGGGAAGACATCATAAAAAAAAGTTTCTGGAATTTTGAATTGATATTCTAATAGAATAAAATCGTTTAACGGCGAATTTTTTAGTTCTTTATATAATTGACTAAGTAATTCTGGATTTAAGGAAGTTCTACCTACTTTATCCTTTTTTTTTTTTAAATTATATTTGGCGCCATCAATTGACTTTATTAAGGTACTATATATTTTTTGTTCATAAATTTTACCAAACTTGGCCAAAAATTTGGGCGTTTTTCTGAGAGGATCTGGTGGTATGATCTCTCGATCATTGGTATACCATTTTTTAGGATAACCGTAAGCTAATTCTAAAAATAGTTGCCTTTTACATTCTGATTCTACATGGCGTGTGAATAATTCCTTTTTAAAATTATTAGAGGTCATTTTAAAAATCTTTTAAGCGTAAAAAATAATAATTAATCTGAATCTACCTTTTTTTAAAATAGTGTTTAATTATTTAAAATTTTAGGGCTCAATAGAATTAATAATTTAATTAATTAATTAATTTAATTACAGAAAATAATGTAAGTTTTCATAATTTCCATGATATCCTCCTAATGCCGCAGGAAAACTTTGATTTAGTAATCAAAACTATACTCTAGAATCAATAAATGATGAAAAAATAAGGAGAAAGTTTGAAGTCATAAAACCCTTATTAGAAATGGGTAAACTTACACATAACGTCATCGATAGAAGAGGTAAGCAATTTGGAGTTAATAGATATACCATTTATAGATGGATTAGAGCGTTTAAATTAAAAAGTATTGATGGGCTTGCTCGTAACAAGTGTGAAAAAGGAAAATGAAGTAAAAGATTTTCAAATGAAGTTTATCAAATCATAGAAGATAATATAAATGGTTAAGATGATCAATCATTGTCAATGAAAAAATGTTGGGAGAATATAAAGAATGATTGTATCACATTAGGCTACGAGGTCTCTCAGATTCCCACATATGAGGTTATTAGAAAGAGAATAAAACAAATGTAAAGAAGTGAAAATTAAAAAAAAAAATAATGATGGTGTTAAAAGATTCTAGAAATTTTGCTAGTCATTGTAATTATTCTTTTAGCTTGAATATCTTTAAATTTATTAGACTCAATATAATAAATGATATAACTTATTTTGGCCCTATTTATGGATATTGAAAACATTATTGACAAACTTAAAAAAACAACCACTTCTATGGTAATAAATGAAGATTGGAGTAATCTAACTTTAATTTTAGAAAAAGAACCAAATCAGATTTTTCATTTTACCGAAATAATCGAACAACAAATTAAAAAGATCATATCTAGAAATGAAGATATTTTTGAGCCAATTCCAAACAATCCCTCATATTATAGATTTAAACCTGGAATAGAATTTGTTCTTAAATTGATTAGAGCTAGGAGTGAACAATTCACTCAAGAATTTAGAGAATTTCTTTTAGACAATCTTTTTCCAATGCTTAAAGAAGAAAAAGGATATTATTCTACTTTAGATC
>SDBT01002284.1_pt1 | contig 34084 bp, 36 predicted proteins | sample 2277101 | NCBI WGS metagenome assembly SDBT01 (sample SAMN10404973, study PRJNA504765) | marine sediment metagenome | isolation source: marine sediment core GS10_PC15, 103 cmbsf | place: Arctic Ocean: Southern Knipovich Ridge | collected 2010
TCTATAATAGATATTTAACAGATTCGGGTAATCATCTTGTAGATGTTAAGATAATCAATACTGTACTCATTAAGTAGCAACCAACTTTTAAAAACTAAGTTCTCTTTGGTAATTTAGATAAAAATAAGGGCGTTAAACTTTTCCTAACCGCTCGGCGTGGGCGATTTGACTCCCAAATAGGGAGTTGTTATATGACCTATTTGATTCTTTAATTTAGAAAAAAATAATGTATCCCACACCCGCTAAAAATCGCAAGATTCTTAAAGAGTCACTTTTATTTATAAAACATGAAACTTAAAAGACATGAACAAAACCCAATACTTGAACCTATCAAAAACAATAATTGGGAATCTAAAGCCGTGTTTAACTTGGGGGCAGCATATGAGAAAGAAACAGGTTTAGTTCATATATTATATCGGGCAATAGGTGATTATAAAAGTTATAAAGGAACATTAGGCTATGCTGTAAGTGAAGATGGAGTTAACTTTAAACGGTTTGACGAACCTGCTTTTGGGGGTAAAGGAGACTATGATAAATATAGTTGTGAAGATCCAAGAATTACTCAAATTGACAATAAATTTTATATAACCTATGTTGGCATGTCCAAACCTAAATGGGAAAAAAATCAAATAGCTGTAACCGCTTTAGCTTCTACAACAGATTTTCAGAAATATGATAGACATGGCGTTATAACTCCTCCAGGGGCAGATGATAAAGATGTTGTTCTTTTTCCTGAAGAGATAAATGGAGAATATGCTATGCTTCATAGACCAATTAACTGGATTAAAAAAAATGTTTATGATAAAAACGGGAAATTATATTTAAAAGTAAAGAACAAAACAATAGAATGGTTTCTTGAAGAAATCCCAGTATTGCCAGAAATCCCAAGGATTTGGATTGCTTATTCAGACGACCTCAAAAATTGGCACAATCATAAGGTTGTGATGGAGTCTGAAAGAGAATGGGAAGGGGTAAAGATAGGTGCAGGACCACCTCCAATAAAAACAGATAAAGGATGGCTGTTAATTTATCATGGTAGTTCATGGTTACCCAATTCTAAATTTAAGAATTATATAGATGAAATCTATAATAGAACTTACAAATCTGGTGCTGCTTTATTAGATCTAAAAGATCCATCAAAAGTTATTGCCAGAACCAAAAATCCTATACTTGAACCCAAAGAGGATTATGAAATTTTTGGGGATGTTCCGAATGTAGTTTTCCCAGGAGGAGCAATAGTAAAGGGAGATAAACTTTTTGTATATTATGGTGCAGCAGATAAAAGATGTTGTCTCGCAACTTGTACGTTGGAGAAATTGATTGATCCTATTTAAAGAAAAATAATCCGTGGGCGATAGTGTTAACGACCAAAGTTAAACCTTAGTATAAAGTTCCGGCGTGGGCGTTTATCACTCCTTCTTACAACTTGCCCAGTATTCATTTTTCTCAATATTTGCTTTAAAATGACTTTCGCCTTTTATCCGAAAACCCCAATAAATTATTTGGCCTTGAACAGTATTTATTCTCCATGCAACTTTTTTTAAAGCCCTCTTAGCTGCTCCTTTTTTTTGAGGGGATGCATTAAGATCTTTAAGTTTTGCTTCCTCTTCTTTTTTCCATTCTAAAACTTCTTTCATTTCTTCTTGCATTTCTTTATACTTTTTTTTAATATCTTCTTTTGTTAAAGGTGGGTTTTTGGATTTAGAATAATATTTTTTGGTCATTCTTATCCTATGCTTATCTGATTTAAATAACTTTTTAAAAATCCATTAAAATCTTAAGTTACTTTTATTGTGGGGATTATTTAATAAACTCTTAGTTCTTTAATATTTCATGGCGACAAAAAGGCAGGCACGTTCTACAAAAAGATTAAAGAATATTAAGAAGCAACGAGGTAAGTATCCTTTATTGTTAGAGCGGGTAATTGAAATGTCAGATATTATTTTAGAAATTCTTGACGCACGATTTCCAAAAGAAATGCAAAATAAAGAGGTGGAAAAATTAGTTAAAAATAAAGGCAAAAAAATAATTTATGTTTTGAATAAATCTGATCTTACATTAAAACGAGATAAAAGATTGAACCCGAAAGTTTTTGTTTCTTGTAGAACTCAAAAAGGTATTACTGAATTAAGAAATAAAATTAAGCAAGAAGCAGCAAAAATAAGGAAAGTAGGAAAATATAATCGTATTCAAGTGGGGGTTATTGGATATCCTAACACTGGGAAGAGTTCTTTGATTAATCTTTTAATTAGAAGAACTTCCGCGAAAACAGGATCAGAGGCAGGTTTTACAAAGGGTATTCAAAAATTAAGACTAACTGAAAATATACATCTATTAGATTCTCCAGGAGTTATTCCTACAAATGAATATTCTATGACAAGCGAGGAGAAAATCTCACGACATGTAAAATTTGGAGGAAGGTCATATAATCAAGTTAAAAATCCTGAGCTTGCACTCAATGAAATTGTGAAGAGCAACAAAAAAGAATTTAAAAAATTTTATAAGATTAAATTCAAGGATGCAGAAGATTTAATTGAAAAGATTGGTAAGATAAAAGGTTTTTTGAAAAAAAAGGGTAAAATTGATTCTGATCGGGCTGCAAGAGCAGTTTTGAAAGATTGGCAGTTGGGGAATATTAAGGTATAATGAAAAAGCAATGGTATGTATATATTCTTGAATGTCAGGATGGTTCATTTTATACTGGTGTAACAAATGATGTTGATGCTCGGATGAAAATACATGCTATTGGAAAAGGAAGCAAATATGTTTGTAAAAAAGGTTTTAAAAAATTACTTCGAACTAAACAATGTAAGGACAAATCTGAAGCCTGCAAATGTGAGTATGCAATAAAACAATTACATAGAAACATGAAATTAAGTTGGTTTGATTGATTATAGAATATATTATATATTAAAAAATAATTTTTTGTTTGTAATTTTTCATATTACCTAATCTATAACAGTAAAGTTTAAAAGTATAATTCTTCTTTTTAATCTAATAATTAAATTTGAGGTAAAAAAATGACAGAAGAAACAAAAGAAGAACAAGAAGAACAAAAAGAATCTTCTGAAGAAACAGAAGAAACAAAAGAAGATCAAGAAAAACCTGAAGAATCTGAAGAACCTGAAAAGGAAACTGAAGAGGAAACTGAAAAGGAGCCTGAAAAAGAAACCGAAGAAACTCCTACACCTTCTGAAACTCCAGAAGAACCTTCAGAGGAAAAATCTTCAGAAGAAGAACCATCAGAATAATATTCTGAATATTTTTTAAATTATTTTTCTTTATTTTCTGCATCAACAAATTTATATATGTTATTTACAATTTTTTTATATGGTGTGGAAAATAATTTTTAGTTTGCTTTTTATTATATTATCAATTAGTATGCTTGTTCTTTATTGGTTTGTTCCTTTTAAAACAATTGAATTTGGAATAAAACCTAGTAATTCTAATTTTAGCCTGAATAATTATGTAACAGAAAATATGCAGTTTTATCAGAATATGAGATATATAGATTCAAAAATTTCTTATAAAATTGAAGATTGTTCTTTGCAAAAAAGAAACGATATGGAAAGGGCATTTGAAATAATTTCAAATATGACTATCTTGAATTTTTATTCTGTAAACAATAATGAAAAAATTTCAGTGACTTGTGACAGTAAAGTTAAAATAGAAGAAGGATTATTTATTGCAGGAGAAGGGGGCCCAACAAATATTACCTTGGCTGGAAAGTTCAATGTTATTCTTCATGGAAAGATTTTATTAATACGAGAATCCAAATGCGAAAAACCAAATGTAGCATTACATGAACTTTTACATGCTTTGGGGTTTAATCATTCTAATAATCCAAACAATATTATGTATCCTATTAGTAAATGTAAGCAGACTGTTGGATTAGATATAATTGAATTGATAAATAAAATTTATTTGATTCCAAGTTATCCTGATTTGGTTTTTGAAGATGTATCTGCTATGATTCATGGGCGATATCTAGATGTAAATATGAGTATCAGAAACAAGGGAATTAAAGGTTCTGAAGAAGTTAAAATAATAATTTATGCAGATGATACATTTGTAAAAGAAATTAAACTAGATGCATTAGAAGTTGGTTATGGAAGAATAATAATATTAAATAATATTTGGGTTAAAAAAATAAACATTAATAATCTGAAATTTGTTATAGATTCTAATTTCAATGAATTAGAAAAAAAGAATAATGAAATTATATTAGAAATAAAAAAATAAAAAAATAAAAAAAAAGAAATAAAAAAATAAAAAAGAATTAGTCAAGTTCTAAATCATCAATGGCTTCATCAAAAAATTCATCGTCTTCATTAGAGATTTGATTTTCTTCCATTTTTAACCTCGTTTATTTCGCTTAAAAGCTAAGATTAGTTTTTAAATATTTCGGCATGAAAGTATTATGTTTTTAGATTAGAAATTTTAAGAGTTTTTTATTTTTAAAAAGAATAATACTCAAGATTTAAGAAAGATATTTAAAAGGAAATTCATTTTATATTAAAAAGAGTAAATTTAAAAATGGCAGAAGAAGACACAATATTTTCAAGTAGTATTAAATATGGAGGGGTTTTTTCGTTTTCAAGTTTTTATCAATTTTGTTATGATTGGCTTAAAGAAGAAACAGGTTTAGATGTTGGTGAAGGTAAATATGTGGAAAAATTACAAGGGGATTCAAAAGATATAGATGTTGAATGGACTGGTAGGAAAAAGGTTACAGATTACTTTAAATTTGAAATTAGTGTGGGTTTTGAAGTACGTAATTTAACACAAGTAGAAATAACACAAAATAACACAAAAATAAAAACAAACAAAGGTAGTATTAAGGTAAAGGTCAAGGGGGTTCTTATTAAAGATTATCAAGGGAAATTTGAAACTACTGCGTTTAAGAAATTTTTAAGAAGTATTTATGAAAAATGGGTGATAACTTCTAGGATAGACCAAATGGAGGATAAAATAGCTGGAGACTGCGATGAATTTTTATCACAAACTAAAGCATATTTAGCTTTAGAAGGAAAGAAATAGTTTTGTCACTACCGAAATCCTTAAATATAAATTTATTTTATCTTTAACATGAAAAAAGAATTTATTTTCCTTATAACTATATTATTTATTTCATCAGTTTTAGCAATAAATCTAAATATCGAAAAACAAAGTTTAAATGAAGTGATGATTTTTGATATAGAGAGACCTGCTACTTTTGATTTAAAAATAACTAATTCAGGACCTTCAGATAATTTTGAATTTTATAATCTTTTGGGATTTAAAATGTTTCCTGTAGGAACAATTTTTATAAGTGAGGGGCAAACAAAAAATGTTGATTTAAAAATTTCCCCAATAGGAGAATTTACTCACAGAGGGTTTTATACTTTTACTTATTTTATTAGAGGACGAGATTCTTCAGAAACAAAGCAAGAACTAACATTTAAAATAATTGATTTGAAAGATGCTTTTGAAGTTGGTTCTGGAGAAGTTAATTATGATTCAAATTCCATTCAAATTTATATTCATAACAAAGTGAATTTTAACTTTGAAGAAATTAATGTAAAATTTTCTTCTGCCTTTTTTAATTTAGAAGAAGATTTCTCTCTTGGACCGAATGGAAAAAAAGAATTAACAGTTCAATTAAATAAAGAAGATTTTAAAAAATTAATGGCTGGTTTTTATACTTTAAATGCAGAAATTAATATAGAAAATAAAAAAGCAAATGTTGAAGGTATCATAAAATTTGTTGAAAAAAATCTAGTAACAACAACAAAAAAAGATTATGGATTTATTATCAGCACAAAAATAATAGAAAAAGTAAACAAAGGGAATGTGTTGGTTAATTCAGAAACAGTATTAAAGAAAAATATTATATCAAGATTGTTTACTAGTTTTAGCCCTGAACCAGATATAGTTGAAAGAGATGGTATGATAGTATATTATACTTGGAATAGTGGAATAAGACCTGGAGAGACCTTAAAAATAATTGTAAAAACTAACTGGATTATTCCTTTATTGGTTATATTCTTTATTATTTCAATAATTATTTTAACAAAACAATATTCAAAAACAAATTTAGTATTAAGAAAAAGAGTTTCATTTGTAAAAGCTAAAGGAGGAGAACTTGCATTAAAAGTTTCAATCATAATACATGCAAAAAAATATATTGAAAGAGTAAATATCATAGATAGACTCCCATTATTAGTCAAAATCTATGAAAGATTTGGGGGAGAACAACCTTCGAGAATAGATGAAAAAAATAAAAGAATTGAATGGAGTTTTGCAAAATTAGAAGCAGGAGAAACTAGAATGATTTCATATATAATTTATTCTAAGATAGGTATAATTGGAAAATTTGCATTGCCAGCAACAACTGCAGTATATGAAAGAAATGGGGAAATTAATGAATCATCATCAAATAGGGCTTTTTTTGTGGCAGAACAAAAAAATAAAGAAGTTGAGTATTAAGTTCTATTTACTTATTAAAGACTCATAATTATCTATATAAAAATCTTTAAAAACACTTATGCTTGTTAACTTATATCCCTCCATAGCTCAGTGGTTAGAGCGCCTGGCTGTAGATTACTAAGGTGGATATTCCATTCAAGGAAATTAAATGAAACCCCAAAAGCCAGTTCCCTAAGCTGTATGCAGCACCCGGGAGATCCCCAGTTCAAATCTGGGTGGGGGGATAAATATTCTTTCTACCTCAACAATTCTTTTATACTAATGATTCTTATTTTTATAATGGAAAAAGAAAGAGTAATTGAAATTTTTCTTGCAATGATATTATTTATCACTCTTATCATTCTAGTATTTTTATTTACTAATATTTCTGCAACTGAAAAATCAACAACAAGTATTTCAAACTCTTACAACACAAATTCTTATAATACATATGCTACAAACACCCCTTATTATACTTCTACACATACTAATTGTTATTATATACAAAAATACAAATATGATTACATCTATAATCATTATGATGAAAGATACTTAATATATAGTGACAGAAAAAAGCATGAGAGCTTAGAAGGGGTTTTTGGGAATGAAATAAACAGATATAAAGTCTATGTCACAAATAAAGATCATAAAGCAGGATATTTCACAGTAAAGTTTTATTTTTATGATTATTATGGAAGAATAACTAGTGAATCAGTATCACATTATATTAAACCTCACCAAGAAAGAATATTTTTTTATCAAAGAATTTATAATGGGGAATATGAATATTATAAATGGAATTATGAAGTTCTCTCAAAAACAAAAGTGCCTAACAGATATTATGAAGATGATTCAATAAGATTTGTGAGATATAATGAAAAAATATGTTATTGAAATGAGAGAAAGATATAAAATAAAATCCTTTGATATCACATCAAACTCGCTCGTAAATTCACTTGCTTATTTAATTATTAATAAAAACTCTTAAGATTTACATTGAATCTTGACAAGATTCACAAATAAGTACTCCATTAAATCTATGTAAAATATCATGATTACCGCACTCTTCACAAACCCCTTCATGTATAGGATCTCTTTTTTTAATTCTCTTTAATTTTTCTGTTTCTTCTCTTATTTTGGAAAATTCTTCTAATTCTGGATAAAGTTCTGGATGAAAATTTAAAATATCTTTAATTGTTATCATTCCTACAACTCTTCCCTCATGAATTACTGGAAGTTTCTCAAATTTTAATTTTTTCATTTTTTTAAAAACTTCTTCAATTGTAGATAAAGGTTTAATTGTTGCTATTTTTTTAGGAGAAATATCAATTGCATTAATTTTAGATAAATCCTCTTTTGATTTTTTGATTAAAGCCCATAATATGTCTTTTTGTGATATAAGCCCCACAAGTTTCTTTTTATCAACAATAAGCAGAAATTTGACTCTTTTTCTAACCATTTTTCTAGCACAATCTAACAGATTTGTATGGGGATTTATGGTGATTGGCTCCCTTGTCATTATATCTGTGACTAATATATCTCTCATGAATATATAAGAAGATGGATATTTATAAAGATTACTTAATATCTAATGATGATTTTTTATTACAATAATCTTTAAATAATCAAAACAAAAAGAGAATAATATGACAGAAAAACCAGTTGTTTTAATGCCAGAAGATATTCAAAGAATTATGGGAAAAGATGCTCAAAGAAATAATATTTTGGCAGCAAAAATGGTTGCAGAAATAGTTAAAACAACTCTTGGGCCAAAAGGCATGGATAAAATGCTTGTTTCTCCTGTAAATGATATTATTGTTACAAATGATGGGGTGACAATCTTAAATGAGATGCAGATTGAGCATCCTGCTGCAAAAATGATGGTGGATATATCTAAAACACAAGATAGTGCAGTTGGGGATGGCACTACAACAGTTGTTATGCTTGCAGGTAAGCTTTTAGAGAATGCTGAAAAGCTTTTAGATAAAAAGATTCATCCGACAATTATTACAAAAGGATATAGGCTTGCAGCACAAAAAGTACAAGAAATTTTAAATGAAATATCTTTGAAAATACCTTCAGAAGATGAAGAGGTATTAAAACAAATTGCCATGACTGCTATGACTGGAAAAGGTGCAGAAGGGTTTAAGGAGAAATTTGCTGATATTATTGTTATAGCTATAAAACAAGTTCAAAATAATGGAAATGTGGATTTAAATGATATTAAAATAGAGAAATTAAAAGGTGAGGGAATTAATGATACAGAATTGATTTCTGGAATTGTTTTAGATAAAGAAAAAATTTCAGTTGATATGCCTAATTTTGTGAATGATGCAAAAATTGCTCTTATTGATTTTCCTTTGGAGTTGAAGAATCCTGAAATCGAAACAAAAATCTCAGTTTCTTCACCTGAACAACTACAAAGTTTCATAAACCAAGAAGAAAAAACAATAAAAGAGATGGTTGAGAAAATTAAAATATCTGGGGCAAATGTTATTTTTTGCCAAAAAGGGGTTGATGATTTTGCACAGTATTTATTATCTAAGGATGGAATTTATGTTTGTAGAAGAGTTGCGAAAAGTGATATGGAAAGAATATCTAAAGCAACTGGAGGGAAAATCGTGAGCAATTTAAATGAACTCACTCCTTTTGAATTAGGCAATGCCAAAATTATTGAGGAAATAAAAAATAATGATGAGGTTTTTACTTATATAAGAGGGTGTCAAAATCCAAAAGCATTAACAATTTTAATTCGTGGTGGAACAGAACATATTATTGATGAAATTGAAAGGGCTATGAAAGATGGATTAAGGGTTGTTATTTCTTCCTTAAAAACTGGATTGGTTGTTCCTGGAGGAGGAGCAATAGAGATTGAACTTGCAAGAAGACTTAGACATTTTGGTCAATCATTAAGTGGAAGAGAACAACTTGCTATAGAAGAGTTTGCAGATGCTTTGGAGTTTATTCCAATAACTCTTGCAGAAAATGCAGGAATGGATCCAATAGATGTTTTAACAGAATTAAGATCAAGACATGATTCTGGGGAAAAAAATGCTGGATTAAATTTATTTAATAATCAAATTGAAAATGTTTTAGAGGCAAAAATTATTGAGCCTTATAAAATAAAAAATCAAGCAATAAATTCTGCAAGTGAAGTAGCTGTAATGATTTTAAGAATAGATGATGTTATTGCTTCTACTGGGGGGAAAGAGGGAGGAATGAGTAAAGGGGGGATGCCTCCTGGAATGATGTCTGGGGGATATTGATATAGATAAGGATCTTAAAATTTTTTAATAATTAAATTACTATTGCATATATAATACATCCAACTATGATTATAGAAGCAAGGATGTTTCTCCAGTTTAATTTTTCTTTTAAGAAAATATGTGCAAATGCATAGATAAATATTGGTCCAAGCATTATCATTAGTGTTGTGAATATAATTCCTAAGTTTAGATACCCCCAATATACCATAACTCTATAAATAAACCAAATTGCTCCTATTAATAATATTTCCCAGCGAACTTTTGTTTTGATATTCTTGAATTTTGGTTTAAATATTATAAGACTAATTAAAAAGATAGAAGAGCATCTCAAAAAATAAAAAGTCATTGGTGAATAAAAGTTAAGAATAAGCCTTGAAATTACAAGTTCTAAAGCAAAGAAAAAACTTCCAATCACTGCTGCAATGAAATATTTATTAAAGCTTAAATGATGTTTTTTTATATGAGAAAAAATTAAAGCACCTCCTGCAATTAAAGCAGGGATTATTATTTTTAAATTTCTGTCATAAAGTTCTTCTGCAAAAAAGCTAAAAATAATTGCGAATAATATAATAAATAAGGGTTCAAGAATTTTGGCTGGCTCTAAATTTGTTAGTTTTTCCCACTTCATTGAATAAAAAGTAAAAAGATTTGCGAGAATTGAAAAAAAGATTACTAAAAAGAATATTAAGACATTTTTTAACTCAAAAGCAAGGGCATCTAATTTCCAGAAGAAATAAATAAAAGGCAACATTGCAAGAACAATAGCCAAAAATTCTGCAGATTGATAAAGTTTAATGTTAATTTTCCTTTTTCCTAGAACTACTTTCTGGAGGATAGTTCCAGTTGCCAAAGCCAATGCACCTAAAATTGGTAAATATATCATCTTCTTTTTTTTTCTTGAAAAAACAAGGAAAAAAGACTTTAAAAGAATTTTGAAAATGCGTGAACCGGGAATTGAACCCGGGTCACCTCGTTGGCAACGAGATATTCTACCACTAAACTACTCACGCAGTAAAAGACACCTACGGTTTTTTTTACGAAATTTCCCTTGAGTTAGTGCTCAAGACTGATTATAATTAGAATAACTAGTTTAAAAAATTAATTGGGGTAAAATGGTCCCACCAGGGGTCGAACCTGGGTCTGCTCGGTGTAAACGAGACGTCTTAGCCGTTGGACTATGGGACCTTAACATTAAAGAAGATTAATACTTTTAAGTTTTTGGGATTTAAGGGCTTTGTTAAACTAAGTAATCTATTAACTTAATCATCTCTCCCATAAAACAACCTTTTAAAAAACTTAAAACGAATCCAACCCTTACAATTCAACATCCAGAAAAATTCTCTAAGTTTATTTTTTATAATTTTTAGCATTTTTTTATAATCTATAATCTATTTTTAAGTTTTTATGTGATTTTTGGCAATTAATTACATTTATCCCCTTATATGGGATTTATTCTATTTAAAGTTTTGGTATAAATTCAGTGTAAATCTTTTTATACCAAATCTATACTACTTTTCATGGAAGAAGATTATTATTGGGTGATTCGTGGAAAACAAAGGAAGAAGATTATAAAAGTAATGGGAAAGACAAAAATTCCTACAGAAATAAAAGAAGAAACTAAACTTAGTTTAAACAATATAAGTGATGTTTTACGTGAATTTAAGAAAAAGAAAATTGCTAAATGTTTAAATCCAAAAGAAAGGACAGGAAGATTATATAAACTAACACCTAAAGGAATGAGAATTAGGGAGATGGTTGAGAAGTGATTTATGTTAAATTAGGTCTTTTTCTTTCAAACTAATATATTTCTTTCCACCAATAATAATATGATCTAAAACTTGTATCCCAAGCAATTCACCAGCCTTTATTAACTCCTTTGTAATCTCAATATCAAAACTACTCGGATTAGGGTCTCCTGAGGGATGGTTATGTAAAAGAATTATTGCAGCTGCATTTTCATCTAAAGCTATTTTGAATATTTCTCTAGGATGAACAACAGATTCATTTAGTGAACCAATAAAAATAGTTTCTTGTTTAATTATCTTCTTTCTTGAGTCTAAATAAATTCCCTTAAAGTGTTCTTTTTCCAAAGCATCCATTTCTGGAATAAATAAGTCAGCAATATCCTTTGCATTTCTTATAACTGGTTTTTTACCTTCTTTAAACGCAGAGAATCTCTTTCCTAATTCAAAACAAGCCATAATTTGACAAGCCTTAGCATCTCCAATTCCTAATTGTTTTTTCAAGGTTGATGTTTTTAATCGAGATAAAGACTTGAGATTATATTTCTTAAAAAACTTATTTGATAATTCTAAGACACTTTCTTTTTTATTTCCTGTTCTTAAAATAATTGCTAGTAATTCTGAATTTGTTAATGTTTTTGATCCGTGTTTAATTAATTTTTCTCTTGGTCTTTCTTCGGTTGGAAGTGTTTTTATATTCATATTCAAAAAAAGGATGTAGTGTTTAAATAAGTTATTAAATCTCTGGATAAAATTTAACAATAAAGTTTATAATTCATCTTTTTTATTTAATTTTGCTTAACTTCGGTTAAGTAGAGGTAAGGGACTTCGGTTTTTTGCCTATTTATATTTTTAAGAAATAAATAATTCATCAATCTCATTCAAATAATTAGAAAATAACTCTTCGACTTCTATTTTAAACCAAGGACTATATTTGTCTTGATTTTCTTCAATATCTTTTTTTAACTCATTAATATTAACCCACTTGTAATCTGCAATTTCTTCTGGATTTGGAGTAATGTTTTGTTCATTACTTAACCTTCCAATTAAAACTGAACACATCTCATTCTCAGAACCATCTCCTTTATATTTTGCAGAATACTGGAATTTATATAGCTCCTTTAAAGGACAAGTAATTCCAAGTTCTTGTTTTAATCTTTTTTCAGCAGCTTTTAAAATCTCTTCGTTAAACCTTGGATGACTGCAACATGAATTACTCCAAAACAAAGGCCATAATCTTTTAAATTCACTTCTTTGTTGAATTAACAATTCCCTCTTATCATTGAAAATAAATATAGAAAAAGCTCTATGCAAAATCCCATCGCCATTATGACACTTTTCTTTTTCTTCAAAACCAACAATTTTATCTTGTTTATCGACGACAATTAATTTACTCATCATTTTAAATCTCCCTTTCAATCATAAAATCAGCAAATAGCTTTAGTTTATTCTTAGAATCTGAATCAGGCAGTTCAGAATCAATTTTTTCCCATGCTTTTGATACAAGTTCTTCAGCAACTTTTTTAGAATCTTCAATCCCTGAATATTTTTTTATAATATTAATTGCTTCTTTAATTAATTCTTTATCTTTTGTTTTTAGATTTAAGATTTTAAGTAATCTTTTTTTGTCAATCTCATTTGCTTGTTCAAGAGTTTTTATGACTATCAAACTTTTCTTTCCCTCAGTTATATCCTCTCCAAAATCTTTACCCCATTTACTATTTGTTATATTGAGTATATCATCCTGAATTTGAAATGCAATCCCTATTGATTCTGCAAATTTTCCAAGAGCATTAATCTGTTTTTCAGTTCCATTCCCTAAATTTGTTCCTAATTTAGCAGACATTCTTGCAAGAGTTCCTGTTTTAAATGCACACATTTGTAGATATTGGTTTTCTGTTGGAATAATATTGTTATTATGCCAGTAAATATCCATGGCTTGTCCAAAAGAAATCTTTATCATTTCCTCATTTATAATTTCATATAATTTGACCTTTGTTTCAGAATTTAATGATTCATCTTTAATTAATGTTAACAATGGAAGATAATATAACATGTTTCCTGCATTTATTGCAATATCATTCCCAAATATTTTATGAATACAAGGTTTTCCTCTTCTTAATTCAGAACAATCTTCTATATCATCTATTATTAAGGTTCCATTATGAATTAGTTCAGGAATAATAGAAAATTTATTTATTGATTGTTTATTTTTTCCTCCTACAATAAAATAAGACAGTTTCATTAAAAGGGGGCGCCATCTTTTTCCCCCTCTTTCAAGGAGATTTAAAATTGGTTTTGAAATTGCATCAGTACATGATTGACAATCATATTCATAATCTGTTTCACTAAACACAGAATCAAACCATGAAGTATCAAATTCTTTTGGGAGAATCTTATTTATTTCTTTATCAACTTCTTTTGCATTTTGTTCAAGTAATTGTTTTAGTTCATCATCCATCTTAAACAATCGCTCCTTTTGATTGAAACATTTCTCTGGTTTCCTGCTCTGAAAAAGCAGTTCTTTCAAATTCAGACCTCAATTTAACTCTCTGTAGCATTTCAGCATATTGATCCTCGCTAAATCTATCTCCAAATAAATATCTTAAACCACAAGTTCCTGAATGTTTTCCAAATAAGATTCTTCTTTGTTTTCCAATTAATCCTGGATCAAAGTTTTCATAATTTTGAGAATATTTTAAAACACCATCCACATGAATTCCTGATTCATGAGAAAAAGCATTTTCACCAGAAATTGGTTTATGTCTTTGTAATCTAATTCCAGAATATTCTTCAACTAAATCGCATAATTCTCCTAAGGATTCATAGTTTAATGGAAGTTCTCTATCATACTGAAATCTTAAAGCCATAACAACTTCTTCTATTGCCACATTTCCTGCTCTTTCACCTATTCCTGTAAAAGTTCCTGAGAATAAATCAGCTCCTGCTTCAATTCCAGCTAAAGTGTTCGCTGTTGCCTGACCAAAATCATTATGAATATGCAAACCTATTCTGCAGTCTGTTTCTTGTTTTAATCTTCTTATAAATTCATATGTTTGTCTTGGTGTTAAAACCCCTAAAGTATCGCAAGGAAGAAAATAATCAATCTTGCCTTCTAATGAATTAATAAACTCAATTAAATAAGCCATGTCTGCTCTTGAAGAATCTTCTCCTGCAAAATCTACTCTTAATCCTTGCTCTTGGGCATACTCAACATATTCCACAGCTTTTTCTAAATTTTGTTTTCTAGTAGTATGTAATTTCCTGTTAAGGTGAATATCAGAGGTTGAAGTGAACAAGATAATTCTCTGCACCTTGCAATCTCTGGCTATATTAATAGGTTCTTTTCTCATCATTGTTGCTGCGATTATTTGGCTTTCTAATTCACAGTTTGCTAGATGTTCAGTAACCTGTCTTTCTTGTTTAGAAATAGCTGGCATTAATCCAATGATTCCTACACCAAAATCAGACATTTTCTTTGCCAGAGCTATTTTTTCTTCTTGAGAAAAAAGCACTCACGGCATTTGTTCATCATATATTATTGTTGTGTCATAAATAAATTCTGAATTCATTTTATTCTCCTATTATGCTTACTAAATATTGTCTTTTTTCTTTATGTTTTCTAGGACAAGGACCATCAACTTCTGCAAATAAGATTCTTTGGTATTTTCCAAGTTGCAATTGTCCTTGATATAATACTAAAGCTAAAGAATGATTTGAATAAAGAGTTGCTTTGATATGGCTGTGCCCATTTTCTGGTTCATCATCAGGACAATTTCTTTCTGAAATATTATCATGTCTATACCTTCCTTTAATCCGAGGAGCTTGGTCATCTAAATGTCTGATTAAATCTTCAAACAAAAAACTTTCTCCTTCATTAACATATATTCCAGTTGTTGTATGCATTGGTTGGACTAAAACATGACCTTCTATAAATCCAGATTCTTTTACTAATCTTTCAACAGATGGAGTTATATTATAAATCCCAGTGTGCTCTTTTGTTTCTATTCCCTCTTTTTTTGCAAAGTGTCTCATACAATATTGTTAACAACATTAATTATAATATTAATTTTTTTAAATGGATAAAAAATCCCATAGATAAAAAACAAAAATATAATTTTATCCATTCTTTTTGATTAATTACAATAAATAGGGAAGTTTAGTTGATTTATGGATAAAAAAGAGGGACAAAATTATTTTTGGAATTTAGTGAGGGCTACGAGAATTAAACGAACACTTCCAATACTCATGATTATACTTATTCCAGCAGCATACTCAAATAAATTTCCATTAACAATTTTACTTCTTTTCCTAGTTGTAATTCTTATTTATTCTGCATCAAGCATTCATAATGCTTATAGAGATAAAGATTATAAATTGCCAAGTTATTATTTTATTATTATATTAATTTTGCTTTTTCTAACATTAATTATTTCGTTATTAAATAAAATAATCTTCTTTGCAGCCTTGATTGCTGTATTTTTAGGTTATATCTATAATACTATAGCACGATTTATCCCTCTGGGAGATGCATTAACTGCAGGATTAACACATTTTGTTTTACCCATAATTGTTTCTTCATTATTAGTGGGTCTTGGCTTATCATTTATAATCCCATGTACTATTTTTGTTTATTTTATTGCTATTTGTATAGGGCCTGTAACTAATCTCAAAGATATAAAAGAAGATAAAAAAAGAGGATATAAAACATTGGTTAATAGTGTTAAAAATCCCAAAACTGTTGCAATAACTCTTTTCAGTTTTTCTTTCATAATTATTTTTTTTCTTTATTTATTTCTTGGGATTAGAAACCTAAATTTATTATTTCTTATTCCTAGTTTTTTACTTGGAGTTATGATCATTAATCAGATAAGTAAGAACCATGTGAGAAAAGCACTTAACTTAATGCGTTTTTATTTAATTCTCTCTTTCACATTTTTAATTTTTATTTTAACATCAGATGTCTTAATTATTTTTTTAAGTTTTTTTATTCTCTTTGCGTACTTATTTACTTTTTTGTGGAGTTTTAAAAATGGAAAATTATGATGTTATAATTGTGGGGGCAGGAATTGCAGGATGCGGATTAGCCTATAATCTAAGTAAAGAATGTCCAGAAAAAAAAGTTTTAATTATTGATAAAAAAGAACCTGGTGCAAATGCTGCATATGGTTATAGAAATACGACAGAAGAAATTGTAAAAAAATATAATTTACCTTATGAACATATTTACAAAGGGGTCAAAGTTGGAACTGCTGATAAAACTCATTTTATTTTAAACAAAAAATATTATTTTATAGATTATAAAAAATCATGTAAAAAACTATTAAAAAATTCTAATTCAGAGTTTCAGCAAGAAGAAGCAGTAAAGTTAAATGGTAAAATATTAAAAACTAATAAAGGAGAATATAATTTTAAAATTCTAGTAGATTGTTCAGGACATAATTTCTTTGCAAAACGCTTACGCAAACAAAAAATTCCATTTGGATATTTCATAGGTAAAACAAGAATATTGAAAAATAAATTGAAGAATGTAGATTATTTTTATTATCAATTTGATGATTCATGGTATATAGAGGATTTTTACCCTTTAAAAAATAAAACTATTCAAGGGGATTGGCAATATACAAAAAAAATTGATTTTAAACAAATCATTCCCAATAAAAAAAATCTTTATAAAAAATATATTTCAAATCCAGAGATAATTCAGGAAAATACAGTAGTTGTTCCTACAACTCCTGTTCTACCATTAGTATATAATAACATCGCATTTCTAGGAGATAGTTTTGGCAATGCTTTAACTTCTTCGGCATTTGGTGTCCATGTTATTTTAGATAGTTCAAGAATATTAACAAAAGCAATAAAAGAAAAAAATTTAAAATCTTACGAAGAAGATTGGAAAAAAGAATATTTAGATAATTATATAAAATATTTGGCCATAAGATTGGATACAAGTAATAATTCAAAATTTTTGCAACAGATTAAAAAAACTCCTACAAGAGTTGAGCTTTTACCTTATTTCAGTAAATATCCTCAAATTTTTGATGAAATTTTAATGTGTAATCCAAATCTTAGATTTCCTCAAGAGATTAAAGAAAAATTTCCAAAAAGATCAAAACTGGTTCAATTATACTATTATCTTTATCTGAAATTAAAATATGCATCAATGTGATCTTAATGAATAAACTCTATTTTTTCATTAGTAATATTTTTTATATTGAATTTTTTGTTATAAATTTTATTTAAATATCCATTTAAAATTAATCCTCTAAATAAAGGACCATATTTTGTTATTGGTGGATAAAGAAAATTAAAAATAATTTTATTATTTATTTTTTTGTGATAAGGAATCCCCCATCCAAAAGCAGATAAAATTGTATTAAGGATTTTAATTTTATCACCAATAGTTTTTTCATCTTTTAAAATATCTTCTGCTATTTCTTTAGAAGTTTTAATTATTATTTTTTTAAATAGATTAAGCTCATTAATTTTAGAATAATTTTTTAAAATGATTGTAGATAAACCTATTTCTGTTGGCACAATTGTTTTATCTTGGAAACAAAAAACATTATTTTCCTTATCTATCCAGATTTTTTTAAATTTCAATAAATCTGTAAAAGAGTTAGATTCCGGATGTGTTTTATAATTTAAAGGAAAATTTAATTTATCATAATTATCCAAAGGTTTTAATTCTTCAATATTAGGAATATATTTTTTTGTTATTTTTAGATTTGCAATAATTTTACAATTTTTTGGACAATTTCCACACAAAGGTTCTGCTTCAATATTTTCTTTAAAAAGTGAACTTAAAATACCACTGGCAATTCCTGCTGGAAAATAACCACTTTTAGTTTTTCTACACATAACACAATTTTTACCTTTTGTTAGCAATAATTTTCTTTTAGGATTATAATGGATTTTTTCTGCAAAAGACATGCCTGCACTATTAAAAGTATTAAATATGTGTTTAATTACCAAAGGGAGTACTATTTTTGGAATTTTCTTATCTTTATTAAAAAGAAGATACCTAATTGCCATATCTTTTCCAATTTTATACCATAAATCATCTGTTTTTTCTTTTCCTAATTTCTTAACTGTTTCTAAATAAAGATTTACAGGGATATCCTCGAAATGGTAAATAATTCTTGTCTTTACACCCTCTTTACCAAATTTACTTATTATTTTATTAATTAAAATTCCTGGCCTATCAATTACAACAACCCTTGGAGCTAAAAGTTTATCAAACCAATATCTTCTAATATCTTTAACCATAATTTCGCCTCTTTTCTAATCACTAATTACTATTCCTCTTCATCCTCTTCATCACCACCTATTACTTCAATCCCCCTCCCCCCAATCTCATAACTCTTGCTCTCCTTATATTGGTTTGTCCATCTCATTTTAGGGATAAAGATTCTTCTTTCAATTGTTCCAAGATCAAGAAAATCTAATTTAATAATCCCATCAACAAGAAATGGAATATTATGATCAAAACTTATTCCTCCTGTTCTTATATGATCTTCAGCTTTTTCTAAAATTAGCAGTGTTGTTAATCCATATCTTCTCATATGATAAAAAGATTCATTTATCATTTTTCTTACATTGATTGCTGTTGCTAATGCATGAGGGTTGTCAAGAGAACTAAAAAAGCAATTAAAACTATCAATCACAAGCCGTTTTATTTTTTTATCTTGTTTTATCCTTTGGAGTAATTCTGTGTAAACTTTTTCATATTCTGGATAATCAAAGCATTTTATTATAATTAATTCTTTTTTTTCTAATTCAAAAAATTCATCTGCAAAGTCAAATTGTTTAATCATATTGTTGATATTTCTTCTTGGTTCTTCTAAATTAATGTAAACACATTTTTGTCCTTTTCTTGCACCTTCTAAAAGAAAATGCAGACTAAAGATAGATTTACCAACGCCAGGAGGACCTGACAACCCAATAATACTTCCATTAGGCAAACCTCCTTGAATCATTGAATCAATTTCCTTAATCCCAGAACTTTCTCTTGTTAATGTTTCTTCTTGGGGTTTCTTCTTAGGTTTGGTTTTATTTTCTGTTTTGTCTTCCATTTTATTAAACTTTGACTTTACTAACAACAAAAACAAAGATTATTCTTGTATCTGTGTCTATTTTTTGGCACTTGACTTCTTCATTAAATGTTAGGTTTTTTCTTAATTCTCTTGGGATAAGAAAATATTTTGTTGCCTCATTTGTGCCTCTTTGGGATAACTTTGCCTTGATTTCTGCAGCATCTTCTGAAAAAACATGCACATTTTTTATATTTCCTTTTAATTTCAAGGATTCTTCATAATCCATTTCTACTTCAAAAATTATTTTATTGTCTTTTGTTGTTTTAGTGCCAAGTATTGTTCCCATTTTTACTACTCTTTTCTGATGATAATTTAAGGATTTTTGGACTTAATTAATTTTCTAATCCTACTTATTAAAATTTGTGAAAAAATGGTTATATTTTTTGTTCTTTGTTTGGGATAAATTTTTAGAAAACTTATCAAAATAAACTTATAAGGAAAGTTTTTAAGCTTAAAACACATTTTAATTTAGAGGTGATAAAATGGGTGAAGTTTTAAAAACAAAAACTCGTTCAGAGAAAATAATCTATAAAATTGAATTAACTGAAGACGAGGCTCGGCAATTAAAGAATTATGTGACAAAAGTTCATATGTTTTCAGCAAATTTATGTAATCATGATTCTAAGATTATTGAGCGGGGAGCCAAAGGTGGAGCAAAATATTTTACAATTCCATTAAGTTTAAAATCAAGGAAGAGAAAAAGATATAGTAAGGTTTCTTATCAAAAAATTGAAACAGAGGATAAAATTTTCTTTATTTGTGTTGTTGATAAAGATCCGTTGTTTTGAATTGGGACAAAAAAGACTAAACAAAAGATTTAAATACTCATTATCTTTTAAAAGATAATGATGGAAATAATAAATCCTATAACAACAGAAGTAATCAAGAATGTGGAAAATGGAACTAGCATTCACAGATTAGCTAATAAAACAGGTTTTGCTTACTCAGCAGTCTATAAATGGGTTAAAAGATTGCAGGATTATAATGTATTGCAATTAATAGAAAAAGGCAATAAAACTATTATAAAAATAAATAATAATTTGATTTATAAAAAATTTATAGAATTATATAATGCTGTTTCCATTGTTGAAAAAGACAGAATTTTTTGGGAATTAATCAAAAACTCAAAATCAAAAATAAGATTTGTTAAAGGAACAGCAGTTGCTATATGGACAAGAGGCAGTTATATAACAGGAGATTTTGTTGATAGGATTTATTTTTTAGAAGTTTATAAAGAAGATTTAGAAGCTTTAAAAGATATTTTAGAAAAAAATAAAATAGCTTATTTTGAATATCCTAAAAAAATAATTAAAAAAAGGCCTTTAATTTATATAATTCCAAAAAAAGAGTTTAAAATAGAAAAAAAAGCAGGTTTGCCAGTAATGCCGTTAAAAGAATTAATTTCTTGGTGTAAAAAATTGTATTTAGAAAATGTTTTAGAGCAATTAGACTTATTATATGGTTTAAAATTAAAAGCAAGATATGCTGAGATAAGAACAAATATGTAAAATGTTAAACTCCAGAGAAGGTTTGTTAGAAAGAAAAAAAGAAGTTATAAATATATTAAATTTATTTTTAGAGCAGAATTTGGATTTTATAGTGGTTGGGGGATATGCTATTTCTACTTATAAAAAAAGATTTTCAATAGATCTTGACTTAGTTATACAAGAAAAAGATTTGAAAAAATTTGAAAATCTTTTAATGAAAAAAGGATATTCATTAAGTTATGATAAAAAGATTGCATTGCTTTATGGAGAAAAATTTAAGCGTTTTGCTAAGAAAATAAGAGGCTTGCCAGTTAGTGTTGATTTGTTAATTAATGGTTTGGTTTCAAGGACAACAGATTCAACATGGAGTTTTGATTATATTAAAAAAAATTCTAAAAAGAGAAAATTAGATGATTCAGAATTTTTAACTCCGGAAAAAGAATTACTTATAGCTATGAAATTTCATTCTGGGAGATTATCAGATATTAGGGATGTTGTTGCATTAATGCCTTGTGACGAGGAAAAAGTTAAAAAACATTTATTTAAAGGAAATATTGAGAAATTAAAGAATCAGATAAAAAATCAGGAGGTCTTTTTATTAAAACCACAATTTGATGATAGTTTTAAAGGTATTTTTGGGATTCATATGTATAAAAAAGAAGATGTAGAAAAAACAAAACATCTGATTCAAAGTTTATTAAGGGCAGAACCCTAGATTAAATCAAATTTTTTCTTTTGGATAAAAAACCTAATTTCATATCCAGAGATTTTATTCTTTATCATATTTTCCAAATAAGATTTAATATAAATCCATTCTAAATTATTTACAATATTGTTTGTAAGATTGTTAGCAGCGTTATTACTAACCTTGCTGACGAGATTAATAATAAAATGGGTGATAAAATTAAACACAAAAAAAGAGATAATGTTGTTGATAAACTTTATTCTACTTTAAAAAATTCTAAAGGACTTACAATTACTGAACTTGTTAATAAAACTAAATTAACTCGCTCTGCTGTTCGAACTGCACTTGCAAAACTTGATGGAGGAGATAAAGTTATTATTAGAAAAATTGGAATGGCTAAGGTTTATCTGATAAATGGGAGGAAAAGGATATGAAAAAGAAGATGAAAATAACTTTGGAGGTTGAAGAGAATGGATTTGTTATCAAAGATATTAAATCAGATATTCGAAAAAATAAATTATTATTAAAATGTGAAAGTGACAAAAATGAATATTAAAACTTTATTGATGGTGGGCATGTTATTGATTTTGATTTCTTTTGTTTCAGCCTCGCTAAATGTCCAATTAAGCGATCAAGGAACAGGTGTTGCTTACACTAATGGAACAACTTTATCTTCAGGAGATCTAACTGTTTTGATTTATGATGATCCAACTGCTGGCAATTTAATATATAATGAAACATTTGTGAATAATATTTCAGAGGGAAGCTGGAATGTTATATTAGGTTCTGGAGTAGACCTGCCCTTAGAGTTTGGTAAGGTTTATTATAAGGATTATTTAATTAATGGAGATGATGCGAGTTTTGATGGAGATCCGAGACAAGCGTTTTACTCTCCTTTAGGAGATATTAATGGAAGTGATTTAGCTAGTGATTTTTATATTAATACTGCTGGGAATATTAATACTACTGGAAATATAAGTGTTGATAGAATTAAATTTAACGGAGAGATTAACAGAACTCTTTCTGCTAATTCTACTTCGATTTATTATTTTAATGGAACATCTTGGATTGATTTAACTCAAGGAAGTGGGGGAACAAGTTACTGGTCAAGGAATGCGACCTCTAATATAACTTCTCTTGCTAATACCCAAGACAATGTTGAACTTGCCAATAATCTTACTGTAACAGGAACAGGATTCTTCTCTTGGTTAGGAAGTTTAGTTAATAGAATCACAACATTATTTGTGCAGGATATTAATGTTAATGGGACTATAACTGGAGGAGCTATTAATATAACAACTTCTGATGGGAATATTATTACTTCTGGAAACATAACTGCTAAGTACGGGACTTTTGACGGAGATATTAATATAACTGGTGATTTGTATGTTTCAAATGATTCTGTTTATATTGGCGGTTTGAAGTTAAGTAATGTAAACAATGAATTATATTGGAATAATTCTGTTTTAAGTGTTGGAGCTATTATCTGGGAGAATGGGAGTTATGTTTCTTTGAAATCAGGATATGGGCCTAATTTAAATGTTTCCGGGAATGTTTTAATATTAAGTAATCTAAGTGTTGGAGATAGGATTCGGTTTAATAATAATGTTAATCAGACAATTTTTGTTAATGCAACCAGTACATATTATTTTAATGGAACTAATTATATTGATTTAACAGCTACAAGCAATGTAACAAATTACTGGGCAAGAAATTCAACTTCAAACATCACTTCTCTTGCTAATTCTCAGGATAATGTCGAGTTAGCTAATAATCTAATAGTTGCTGGAAATATAAGTGTTGATAGAGTTAAGTTTGGTGGTAATTTGAATAGGACTCTTCTAGCAAATACAACAACTATCTATTATTTTAATGGGACTGATTATATTGATATAACATCTACTGGAGCTAGTTACTGGTCTAGAAATGCCACGTCAAATGTAACAAATTTAGCCAACACGCAAGATAATGTTGAGTTAGCTAATAACCTGCAAGTCACAAGTAACTTAACTGTCAGTAATACTATTTTTACAAAAGATATTAATGGTAGCGGGAATATTATAATTGTTGGAAATGTTTCTGTTGGAGAGTTTTTAAGATTTGCAAATAATGTTAATAGGACTGTTTTTGTCAATGCAACCTCGGTTTATTATTATAATGGAACTAGTTATACTGATTTAGGTGCGAGTTCAAGTGTTATGGTTGGAGCAAATGCAACAGCAAATGGAACTTCTGGGTTAGTGCCTCAGCCATTAATAAATAATGAAGCTCAATGTTTATTGGGGAATGGAAGCTGGAGTGATTGTGGAACTAATTATTGGATAAGAAATGCAACTACAAATATAACTTCTTTAGTAAATACCCAGGATAATATTAATTTAACTTCGTCAAATATTACAACAACAGGGACTGGGTTTTTTGGGTGGTTAGGAAGTTTAGCTTCAAAAATTACTAAAATTTGGACAACAAGTTTAAATGTAAATAATACAATTGAATTTAGAGATGAGAATCATAGTTTGAGTGCTAATGATACAACTATTTATTATTACAATGGTTCAGACTATATTGATTTGGCAACGGATACAAATTATTGGGCAAGGAATTCTACAACTAATATAACCTCTTTAGCTAATGGCCAGGATAATGTTGGGATTGGAACTTCAACCCCTGGCACAAAATTAGATATTAATGGAAATTTAACAGTTAGGGGTGATGCAAATATTACAGGAGATTTATATGTTTCAAATGATTCAATTTATATTGGCGATTTGAAGCTGAGTAATGCTGGTGGGCAGTTGCAGTGGAATGGGAGTTCTGTTGGTGGTGGAGGGACTTCCAATGTTTCTGGAGGAGCGTTTTATGGTAGTTTGAAGTGGGATGATAATGAGAATTGTGGTTGGAGTAAGACTGGAACTTCAGCTTATGCAGATTATACTGCAAGCACGTCTTGTGATGATATAGCACGAGTTGCGCGGGGATTAACTACAAGCGATACTTCAATTGGAGCGACAGACGGACAATTGCCTCAGATTGATTTTGACAGTATGCCTGCTGGACAATATAGAATATATGCTTATGGTGCTGTTTTTGAACATAATATTGTAAGTGGTAATGACTGTGGTTGGAGATTTAGTACAGGAACTTATAATACAACAGGTACTCGGTTGGAAGCAGATAGCCCATCAAATGCTTTTGGTATGGGTTTGGTAAGTGGTGATTTATATATTCCATCTGACTTAGGAGCAACAACGATTCAAATACAGGGTGAAACTAACGGAGATTCTTGTGTAGTTTCTAATGGAGTTTCTTCTACGAATAGTGAGGGATTAGAGATTTCTGTTTATTATTATCCGTCTTTTGGAACAGCAAAGAATGATACTGTGTTTAGTGATTTAGATGGAGATACGAGGATTAATGTTGATGGCGATGGTGCTGATTCGGATAATATGACTTTCTTTACTGCAGGTGGACAGAGGGTTGTGATTGATAATTCTGGTAATGTTGGTATTGGGACGAGTAGTCCTGAGAGAAGATTGCATATTTATGATGGAGATTCTGGAGCAACTTCAATTGATGCTGAATTAGTGATTGATGACGATGATTATTCAAGAATAAATTTGCTTACTGCAAACACTGGGGTTGCACAAATTATTTTTGGTGATCCGGAGGATGCTCAGGAAGGCTGGATTTCTTATGACCATAATGTGGATGAGTTGTCTTTTTGGGTAGTTGATAATGAAAGAATGACAATCGATTCTTCAGGCAATGTTGGTATTGGGACGAGTAGTCCAGTGACGGATTTAGATATTGTTCAATCTGAAAGTTCTGAGTGGACAGGCACTAATACGCATGCCTTACTCCATCTTGAGAAAGATAATTTTGCTTATATGGTTATAGAGAGTAGTGGATCTACGAGTGCGGGAATTTGGTTTCCAAGAAATAATGATATTGACCATGGCTCGATTGAATATAACGGAGCTGAGAATCTTGTTTTTAGGGCTGGGGCTAACGATAGGCTTTTTATCAATGGAACTAGTGGCAATGTTGATATTAGTGGCAATGTCGGTATTGGGACGAGTAGTCCTGGCTCTGTGATTCCACCCTTAGGGGATTCTAGTTCTAATTCAAAAACATTGGAGGTTAAATCTGGAAGTTCTACCGCTGATGCAAGACTTTCTTTAACTAGTTCAGATGATACTATGGGATTGGATTTTTGGCATGATGAGAGTGCTTCACGTTCATATATAGATAGTAGGCGTGATGCTGACGGGGGAGGTATTCGTTTTAGGACAAAGACAAGTGGAACACCTGTCGATGCGATGGTTATTGCAGGCAGTGGAAAGATAGGTATTAATGTTGGGGCGATTGGTACTCCTGATTCACAGTTAGAGGTTGATGGAGATGTTAATCTAAATGATACATTGTATGTTAATTCTAGTGGCAATGTTGGAATTGGGACGGGTAGTCCTGCTGAGAAATTTGTTGTTCAAGATGGGGGAACTGATGTTGCTGCTAATTCTTATGATCTTATGCGGCTTGTTTCTTCGGATTTACCTACTGTTAGGATGATTGATGGTGTTGCTTCAGACGGTGTTGCGACTTTCGGTGTTAATAATAATGCGTTTATGTTTGGGAGTTCTGGGTCTGATTCTTCCCAGGCTTTTATTTGGCGTACTAATGTTACTGATAATGATTCTGTTCATAATAGTGGAACTATAAAAATGAGTTTAGCAGGGGATGGAGATTTTTCTGTAGGTGGATTATCTGTTGATGCTGTGAATAATCGGATTGGTATTGGGACGGGTATTCCTGGATCTGAATTTGAAATTGCGACTGGCAGTGGAGGCGATTCGGATATTAGATTAAGAAGTTGGTCCCAGACAGGTGGTACAGACATATTGGGAGGAGTTCTTTTTTGCAATAGTGCTACATCTACTACAGAGGGATGCGGTGCGGGTGTGAAAGGAGTTACTTCTCAAAGTGGTTGGAATTCAACAGATATAGAATTTCACACAGGCCCCAATGGAGCGATGACTGAAAAAATGGTAATTTTGAGTAATGGCAATGTTGGTATTGGAACGATTAATCCTGATGATTTATTGCATGTTTCTGGTGGAGATTCTGGGGGAAGCACACATGGGGATTCAAAACTAATTATTGAACATTCAGGACCTGCCAATATACAGATAGATGTTCCTTCTTCGTCTTTTGCATCACTCATTTTTGGTTATCCAGGTCATCCAACCGTGGCCAATAGGTATGCGAAAATAGAGAGAGATAATGAGGGACAAATGAATTTTTATGTTAATGGTACAGAGGCAATTACTATTGGGGATGATAGTGGATCAATTTGCGGGCCTGATTCTGATTTGAGCGATTGTGCTTCAGACATCAGATTAAAGGAGAATGTTGTTGATTATGGTCCCGGGTTAGATGAGGTTCTTCAGTTAAGACCTGTGACTTTTGATTGGAATAGCGAGGGAATTTCTTTAGGGATGAGCAATGGAGCTAGGAACGTTGGTCTTGTTGCTCAGGAAGTTGAGGGAATAGTCCCTGAATGGGTTAATGAACGAGGGGACGGCTATAAGAAGGTTGATGGAACAGGTGAGTTGAAGTTTGCTTTGGTTAACGCTGTCCAAGAACTCAAAACCCAACTTGATGAAAAAGATTCAGAGATTCAATTATTAAAAGAGGACCTATGTTATTTAGGAATTCAAAGATGGTGTTAGGATGAAAAAACAAAATCAATTAATAAAAAATAGAAAGGAAATAAAAAAAATTCCGAGTAAGTTTAGTGGAATATTAAACTATCAGCTGTCAACTATTAGTAATATTAGTTTAAACTTTTTAAATCTTTCGTCTTGCAGTTTTTTAAAAAAGATTTGTGGACGAGCCGAGAATCGAACTCGGAATTTTCAGTTGACAGCTGAATGTTTTACCACTAAACTACTCGCCCACAATACAACTAACATGAATTTTAGTTATTTAAATTTTTGTAAGGTAATAAGATAAGAAAATGAAAAAACAAACAATAACAATTATCGCGTTGGCAGTTTTGTTAGTCATAGCTGGAGGTTATATTGGAATGACAAAATATAATGATGCTAAACAAGAAAAAGATTTAGGAATTTATCAGCAGGGAGCACAATATGGTTATGAGCAGGCAGTTGTGCAGATGGCTGGGATGGCTGTTAGTTGTGAGCAGGTTCCTTTGAATCTTGGTCCCTCACGGGATGACCCTGCTGGGCCTAATCAGACAATAAATATGATTGCTGTTGAGTGTTTAAATCAAGGAGTAAATAATTAAGATGAAAATTAATATTCCAAAAAAAGAGGATTGCGAAGTTGTGGCCCGAATGAGGGGGCGGGCTTTTCAATGCCTGTAAAATGTAATCATAATTTATATTCAAGAGAGAGTAATGCGAAAAGTTTGTGTTTGGGGTTAGCTGGAGCTGGATTGTTTTTTAAAAATAAAAAAGGAGATTTTGATTTAAAGAAAATTAGTTTTTTAGGTTTAATAGTTTTTGTTTTAATTGCAGGAATTTATTTGGTTAGTGCTTTGCAGGAGATAACGTCTGTGACTTTGAGTTCAAGTTCTGGGAATAACTTGAGTAGTGATAATTTGACAATCTTAGAGGCTGGTTGTCCATCAACTCCTCAGAATTGGAATGTTGCAATGAGTGATTATTTGTGGGTAAATAGCTTGTGTAATATAACTGGATTTAATATTACATTTAGTGGTGTTGGAAACTTTACTGTGAATTCTACAATTTATGTTAATCAAATAAATAATTTATCGTCGAATATGACTGTCTTTATGACTCCAAATGCGACAATTTGGATGGGGGCTAATTAAGATGAAACAAGAATTAATGATGGTGGATAGAGAGGTTGGGAGAGAAGGAGATTTTCAAAATTTCTCAAGCATTTCTTTTGGTGATAAAATCTCTACAGGAGATAACTTTTTGAGTACTTTATCTCCTGAGAAAATCGGACAATCTAATTTGAGAGCAAGAGCTACATATGGGGAATCTTTTATGTGTTCTGAAAGTAATTCTTTAGCTTTTGGCAAAAATTCAGAAAATTCTGATTTAGGTATAAATGTAATTTGTTTTAAAGCTAAAGTTAGTGTTCTATCAAATATATCTCTTGACATTTTTGATCTTCTGAATATCTGTTCTTTATGTTTTTCTAATTCTATTAACAAAAGTTTAGGAGCGACAAAATCAAATCTATTGAATAAATCATTAAGAGCAAAAACCTTGAATGAATTACCTTTAGTTAATAAAGAAGAGAGAACAACATTAACATCAACTACTAATTCCATGTTTTATACTTCATTATATCTTCGCAATAATGATGTGTTGATCTTATCAGAGAATTCTTGCACATCCTCCTCTGTTAATTTTGATTCAGAGAGTCCTGCTTGTAATTGTCTTATTTCTTCTAGTTTGGATTTGATTAATTTACCAACTAGTATTGACCAGTCTATGTTTGGAATTTGTTTAATAAATGTTAATTCATCGGGGATTTCAATTTTAATTTCCATGGATAAAAAGAATGGATTGAACTATTTAAATTTTTCTAAGGAGATAAAATGCAAATGAAAAAATTTAATCTATTATTAATCTTAGGAATTGTTTTAATTAGCTTGAGCTTTGCTTCTGCACTTAATATTTCAACAGATTCATACTCAGTTAACTCAACCCATCTAGGACTCTCTGGAACAGGAAATATTTCTACAACAAATTATCAGGCAAGAGATACAATAACTTATCAGCAAGCCGGAACAAGAAATGTGCAAACAATAAGTTATACTGCAAACTCAGGATGGTTTAGTGTTGCAACACAGGCAGTTGGTTCTGTTAATATAACAAATATTTTCTTTTCAAATGAATCTGTATTTAATTATTCAAATGTGTTTAATTCTTCTGAAATAGTTTATGATATGAACTTGAGCTATATTGGTGCAAATTGCACTCCAATACAAGGAAGTGTTTCTAATGTTACATTTAGTTTGTTTAATACAGAAGATAATATTACTTATGTTAATGAAACTGGTTATACTTATAGTATTGGAAGTTTGTACATTTTAAATGCTTCTTATCAAATTAGAGATTCTGGTAATTGGACTTTGAATGTAAGTTGTTATGCTTCTAGTGGAGGATTAATAGATAGAGATGCTTCATTATGGGAAATTGCATGGGGAACAGTTGTTGTGAATTTAATTAATCCTGCTATTGATACTCTTGTTCAGATTTATGAGTTCTTTACATTCTCTGCAAATGTGACTTGTTCTGGGGGGGAGTGTGGGATTGTTAATGTGACTTTGGATCCAGAAGAAGTTGATGGAGAATTATGTGAAGATGTTGAAACATGTGAAAATGTAACTATTACTAATTGTGTTAATGAAACTATTGAAAGTTGTGATGAAGATTGTAGTATTGAAGAATCAGAAAATTGTGAAGAGATTACTACTGATAATTGTATTGGATATGAGATGATTAATGGAACTGAAACAGATAATTGTTTAGAATATGAAATAATTAAGGATTGTAGTATTGAAGAAATTGAAGTTTGTGAGGATATTGCACCTGAGGGTGTACTCTCTTCTGAGAGCAATTGTACTGAAGAAATTCTTGAGAGTTGTGAAGATATTATTGAAGAGAATTGTATAATTAATACTATTTGCGAAGAAGATGAACAGGAGGATGAGGTTAACCCTCCTCAAATCCCTGAAAATGAAAGTGAAGATGAAGGAGAAGAAGGATCTGAGTTTGAGCACTCTCCTCAGGCCCCTCTTCTTGAAGAAGATGAAATGATTGGTGCACCACAGGCGTACCCCGAAACATTTCCTGATGAAATGTCTACTGGGGGCAAAGAATTCAAAGAGGGAGAAATTTTAGAAACTGAAGAAGGAAAAGATTTAGGAGAAAAAATAGAAGATGAACTAGAATATGAGACTCATTTCTTGGAAATGGAACAAACTGAGGAAGAGTTTAGAATTGTGTTTTATCATGATTATAATGGGACATTACCAATTAGAATTAATGGAGAAGTAAATTATACATTAGCACCACTGGCGTACCCCGAAAAATCTTCTACGAAGATTTTTACTAGGGGCAATAAAATCGAAGCAGATTATTTAGAAAATGTAACTTTAGTTGTTGAACTTATTAATGGAATTTTGCCTAAGTTTGAATTACATATTGGTGAGGAATCTGAGATTTTTGAGTTTGGTAAGGTTATTCCGATTATTGAATTAAAACAAGGAAATTATACTCTGATTGATAGGGATGATTTGAAATTAGATGTACAGATTGAGTTTGATTCTGAAGAAAGCATTATATTAAGAGGTTTAGAAGATGAGGAGAATATTAATGTTACCTTAGGAACAAACTCTCAAGAAGATGTTTCAAGTTCAATTATTGCTGTTCCTAGTTTGAATATTGAAAATGCAACAATTGTTTTAGAAAAAACAAAGGGTGTTAATGCAATAATCAGTTGTGAAGATTCTGATTTTGATTATGAAAATTTAGAATGTTCTGATTGGAAATATGCTAATGTTGATTTTGTTGAGGAGAATGAGACTATTGAATTTAATGTTGAGCACTTTACAGCTTATGCTGGTGGAAATTTAACAGCAGGAGAAACAGCTTTCCTGACAATCTGGGATTATAATGATGTTGGAATGCCTAATGCTTCAATTAATACTACAGATATTAAAATAGCGAATGAAACTATTCAGTTTTTTGCAGATTATGAATTAGCTGCAAATGGAACAAAGTTAAGTGGAGGAAATTGTATTGTTGTGTTTAGTGATAATTCAAGTAATGCTTTGAATATGAGTTATAATTCAACTTATGAGTTCTTCTTATACGAAAGAAACTTTACATCTAATGGTGCCTATACTTACACTGTTAATTGTACTCACGCAAGTTATGTTGATTTAAGTGAGAGTGATTCGATAGTAATTGGGCAATTTAGTAATCAAACTAAGGGTGCTGTGTCTACTGAGGAGGGAGCTGTGCCGTTTTATACGACTTCTGCTAATCCTGCTAACTGTACTTTGAAGGGAGGGGAAAGTTGTGATGTGACTTGGGAAGTTAATGCGACTGGTATACTTGATAAGGTTTATGATTTCTTTGTGGAAGTAATTGGAATATTTATGCCTTACACAACTTCAAGTCATGTGAATTTAACAATTACTGCGAATGATTCTACTGTTCCAGTATTTGTTTCAACAATAGCAAGTCCTTCGGCTGTGATAAATGGTTCAGATGTAACTATTAATGCAAATGTGAATGATAATGTTCAAGTAGATTCTATTTGGGCTAATATAACTTTACCAGATAATAGTTCTCAGTTTATCTCAGCGGGCTTATTGCCTTATATTTACACAACTAGTATCTCGCAGATTGGAGTACATACAGTTACGTATTATGCAAATGATAGTTCTGGAAATAATGCAACAGCAACAAAAACTTTCCAGGTTGCAGGACCAGCAAACATGAGTATGAATGTTAGTGTTGAAGTTGGTGTATCTGTAAATGTTACATCTGATGTTGATTTAATTGTTTATGCTCATGGAACAAATAATGAGATAACTAGAAGGAATAATATTAATGGAACAGAATCAATTTTACTTCCTAATGTTCCTCTTGATTTATTTTTCAATACAACTTTTGGAAATAACAGCAGGTCTACTAAAATAAATAATCTTAATTTGTCTCAAAGCACTGGCGGGGAGATTAGTTTTTCAAACCCAACTGTTTCAGGATACTTGACGGTTTATGCAGTAAATACAAGTTTCACTTTTGATAATGCAACTGTTGAAATTAATTATAATAATTCAGGTTATAGTGATGAGAGTAATTTGCAATTGCATAAGTGTGATAATTTTGACATGGCGACTGAAATTTGTTTAGGAACTTGGGAAGATAAAACAAATGAAGTTGAAAGGACAACTTGGGACACAGATAATGATAAGTTTATTTATGTAACTGATTCATTTTCTGGGTTTGGTATTAAACAGTATGTTCCGCCTGTTACAACTTCTCCTACTGGTGGCGGTGGTAGAAGTATAATAATCCCTCCTGTAGAAGAGCCAGAAGAAATTGAAGAAGAAATTCCTGAACAATTATTTGATATTACATTTAATCTTGATGATAAATTAATTCAAAGTGTAAATGAGTTATCTGGGATTGTTACTTTTGAAAGCTTTGGAAATGTTCCAACACCTGTAGGCTTAACATTTATTATTTTAGATAGCAGTGGGAAGGAGATTTACCGAGAGATGTCTAGTATTACTGTTACAACTGAAGAACTTTTAAGATGGAATTATGAAACTCTTCAAACTCTTCCTGAAGGCAAGTATACTGCTGTTTTAGAGACCTTGTATAATGTTGATGTATATGATAAGTTTACTCAGGAATTTGAGATTGGTGAAGAAAAAAAGCTTGGAGTCTGGATTTGGTATGTTGTTGTAGTTGTTGTTGTTATTTTGATAATTGGTTTAGTATGGTGGTTGGTTAAAATAAAAAAAAAGAAAATCAAGAGGAAATCTCAAAGAAGTTTTATTAAAGGAGAGGTAAAGAAAATCTCAGGAGTTAAAATTGGTAAACCAAAAAAATACAATTGAAAGGAGGGAGAATGAAATGAAAAAACAGGCAAAAAAATCTAATACAAATCCTAGGAAGAAGAGCATTGATTTTCAATTAAAGATTGTTGAATTAAAAATTAGTAAATTGAATGAGCTTAAAAAAGTAAAAGTAAAAAAATCTGAGAAAAAGAAGATTGATTCTCAATTAAAAGTTTTGAAAAGAAAGCTTAAGAGACTAATCAAAGCTCGTTTAGTCCAAGGCAAAGAAAATCTCAAAAAGTTTGAAACAGCTAAGAAAAAACTTGATCCATTACTCCTTGTTGTAGAAAAAGATTTGAATATTCTTGATGGTAAAATAAGATTGTTGGAAAACCAATTAAAAAAATTAAGAACTGAAAAAGTAAGAATTAATCATAAAAAGAAGTTTTTAGAAAAATCCTTTGGAAAAATCCAAAAAAGCATAAGTGAGGAGAGAAAAATACATAAGAAATTGGAATCAGAAAGGATTTAATTTTTTAGAGAGAAAAAATGAAAAATGAAGAGAAAAAGATGGCTAAAAAAAATGGAAAGGGAAAAACATTACTGGAGGTTTGTATGATGGTATTAATTTTGACTAGTTTAGTCTCAGCTTCGTTAAATGTCCAATTATCTGACCAGGGAACAGGAGTTAGTAACTCAAATGGAGATGTTATTTCTGGGGATTTAGCTGTTTTGATTTATGATAATGAAACTAATGGTAATCTGATTTATAATGAAACT
>SDBT01002285.1_pt1 | contig 34056 bp, 29 predicted proteins | sample 2277101 | NCBI WGS metagenome assembly SDBT01 (sample SAMN10404973, study PRJNA504765) | marine sediment metagenome | isolation source: marine sediment core GS10_PC15, 103 cmbsf | place: Arctic Ocean: Southern Knipovich Ridge | collected 2010
AAGATATTATGTTATATCCTTTTCTTTTTATATATTTTCTCATCCCTTTATTAATATCTTTAAAAAATGGTTCAAGTGCATGTTGAAATGAAAAATTCTTTTCACTTGGCTTTTCTTTGATTACTATTTCTGCTAGAAATTTTGCTAAACCTGTTTTTGAAAATTCCAAGAAATCGACTTCCTCAGAACTTTTTTCATGGAGATTTTCTAAAAATTTTTCATAACTTTTATTATTGGTTTTACAATCTACTAATCCGTCTTTTATTAAATCGGAAGTTTCTTCAGTTAGTACGACTTCTTCTTCTTTCATATATTTTTGATATGATTCATAAATTTGTTCAGAAGTAAAATTTTCAGTCACAAAATCGGGTTTGAAAAATTTATAGTATTTTTCATTTATTTTCTTATCTTTTAAGTCTTTCCTTCTCTTTCTCTCATCTTTTTCGGTATCGGCATCCAAAAAAAGAAAATGTTTCTTAGATTTAAAATGTCGAATCGCATACCCGAAAGTGAAATCTTTATTAGATTCTCCGGTCATATTATGGATATCAATATTAATAGATCTATATAAACGATAGTATGTTGAAAAGAATTTGTTTAGAATAGATTCTTCAGTTATACCTTCTACATAAATGATGTAGATTTTTTCCGCAAATAAGTTATAATCACCAAGTAAATGTTGCATATATATTTCTTTATCTTTCACATCTCTGAAATAATATTCTGGTTTAATCCTTTTCTTTTTTTCCTCATCTGGTTCTAAATACCATAGAGCAAGTTTTAATATTCTGATTATTTCAAATATATTTACATAAAATGATAAAAATCCCTTTAGTTTGTTTTTCTTTGATTTATTAATCTGAATGATTAAATCAAACCATTTATCAAGACCTTCAAAATCATGTTCTTCTTCAAAAACATCTAAAAGATATATAATTATTTTAACTTCTTCAGAACTAAAAAATTCTTGAATATTTTCAAATTTTTCTCTCCTATCATAAATATCTTTTCTGTAAGCATCATCTACATCATTTTTTCTAATAATATTACGCTTTATTTGAAATGGAGCTTTTAAATGAGAAGGAATATAAAAGCTTGGTGAGAAAATTGCTTCTAGTTTTATCCATAATTGAAACACTTCAGATTTAAGCCATAAAAATCTTGGAAGTATTTGTTCATAAATCGTAAAGTATTGTTTTTTACGGATATTGTGTATATATTCTTGAATAGATTTATTTTGCTTGTTTAGAAATTCTTTAATTCTTTTCACATAACTATCACCTTCAAATTCAAAAAATCTTTCCCAGTAATATTCAAAATAGGTTTTTATAGATAAAAGGTCAGGATTAATCTTTTTTATTTGAAACAATATTGAAAGTAACTGAATAAATTGAATAGGATGATAGTAATGGATACTTTCTTCAATGGAATATAAATTTTCTTCTACTTCTCTCTTAGTATTTTTATGATTCCATTTCTTTAATCTTTCTTGCTCATTATCTAAAAAGATAATAAGATTCTCTTTATAAACCTCTTCCCATGAATTTTCTCTAATATCATTAGTTAAATTAGACATATTATTCCAGCGTATATGGAATTTATGCTCAAATGGAAACTCTATTTTAAAAAAAGGGATGATTACATTTTCGTGATGTAGATATTCCAAAAAGATTTTTAAATTTGTCTCTCTTTCGAGATGCTTGTTTATTTTTAAATCTTTAATCCATTTATGAATATCTTTTATTTTAATTAGTTTTCTTCTGAAAAATGGATTCGATTTTAAAAATAATTCAAATAACTGTTGATACGTGGGCATTTTCTCCAGACTGTTTTTTCCTAAACGATCTCCATGTCATAAGTGTATTGATATAAAATATGATTCCGAATATAAAACATGGATAGGTATTTTTGTTTTTCAGGCACTTAACAAATCACCATCTGAGCCGAATGTGCAAAAATTCAAATGATGAATTGTTTTTTATACAGTTTTAATAGGAATATCAATATCAAATATAATTTAAAAGATATATATATAATAAAAAGTTAAAAATATATCTTAATTAATTAGGGGAAATCCACTCTAAATTATCATTTTCATCATCAAGATTGATTCTCAGAAAAAGACCAAATTTATAATTAAATGGTTGTTGCATAAGTTCTCTTATCTTTTTTTTATCAAATTCTCCATCATCCGGGTTTGAGCTTTTTTTAACTTCAATCACTAGTAAATTATTCTTTTGAATCCCTCTTTGATGAACAATAATATCGGGATAGAGTGTATCTGCATCTCTATTTTCCCAAATAAGTTTTGCCAATTTATCAGAGCTAAAGTTTGATATATCTCTATCTCTATCTCTATCTCTTTCATTTCTGATCCTTTTTCTATAATGTAAATACCGATTATATTCACAATCTACATTGAATTCTGGAAAATGTTGCTGTAAATATTCTGCTAATTTATGTGTAATTGTTCTTTCATTAACTTTTTTATCAAGCAAATATTTATCCAGACGTCTTAATTTCTTTAAACAACAATTAACTATATTCTCAATTTCTTCTTCTGTGAAGGTTCTGTTATGCATAATAAGAATTTTAGTTTTTAACTACTTTAATTACTTTTCTGTCTTATCCTTAAATAAAAAAATTAAAAATAAATCTTTTTCCCCTTTTCTATTAATAATTATCTATAAAGAATAGTCTTTTTTTCTTGTTGTCCCTTGCTATATCTTAATTAATAAGGAAAAAGGAATAAAAAATTTATTAAGAATTAGATATATAAAATATTAATATATTTCTCATAATATAAAACTAAAGGAATAAAGAAGGGAATTTAAGAATTGACAGAGTTTATTTCTAATATTCAAGATGTTAAAAATGAGAGCTGGAATTTAGTTAAATGTTGTCTAGAGAAAGATATAGATATCGAAAAAATATTTATTCAAAAAGAAGGAAAAGACTTTTTAGATATAGTCTACAAAAACCGAAAAATAGCAAAATTTCAATGGAATTACGAATCAAATGGAACTTATAATAATTTACTGACTCATTACTTAAAATACTTCTTTATTAAAATACTAAATTATACTAAAAATAAAGGATTAGATCGAGATTCTACAGCACTTAAAGTATTTTTTGATGAAAAATTTGATCTCTTGGAAAAAGAAGTATTACTTTCAGATTCATTTAATTATTTATTATTAATACCTACTTTTGGCGCGATATTTCCTAGTGGAATTAAAGAATTTATCTTAGATTCTAATCATCTTCTTAAGGATATAACCGATATTGATCAACCATATAATCTAAAATCATTTAAGGAAACACCAAAATCTTGGAAACATTATACATTAGATAAACCTAATGCATCGTTAGAAGTTAAATTTTCTTTGAATAAAAAACTTTCAAACGATACTCCTTATGAGGAGGGATTAACACCTTTCTATCCATCTGGGCTATATTCAAATAGGGATATTTTCAATGAAAAATTGAAAAGTATTCACGATTTCTTTATTTGTTATGGAGAGAAATATAGTCCTGGATTTTTTACTTTTGGGGATGTTTACTTCGCTGAACTACCCCCATTTTCCCAATCTTATAGACATATGAAATGCTATACATATTATGGGTTTCCTCCCCCTCAAAGACAATTGTATTTAGAATATCCAGGTAAAGCTAAACAACCTATCGACTGGAAAAAGATGTGGAAGAAAAATTATAATAATTTTTATCAAACATTTTACTCTTATGATATTACCTTTGCTGATGTAGAGAATTTTAGATATGCGATGGATGTTCTTGTAGCAATAAGAAATATACCTTATTCAAATGTAAGTAATTTTCTTCTTGTCTCGACCCTTGAAGGTTTACTTTTCTTGGATAGCATAAAGAATAAATTAAAATTATCAAAAGGAGATAAAAAAAACACGGTTACAAAAACTTTTGTTGAGATCAGTGCAGATAATAATGAATATTGGCAGTGGATTTTTCCAAGAAAATATCCATTAAAACCTCCTCTTAAAAGTTTTGCCACTAAACAAGATCTTGAAGACTTCATAATATCATGCTTCATATATAGAAATAATATCGCCCATCCTGAAAAAAAAATACCAATTAATTTAAAACCAAAGCATTTAATTCCACCCTCATCCAAAGAATCAAAAGAATTTATATTGGAAAGACTAATTTCTCAGGTATTTCCGTCTTTCTTAATTTTCTTGATAAGAACTTGGCTTAAAAAAGGATTTAAAAGTAGGACAGATTGGGAAATTTATTTAAAGAGTTTATTCCCTTAAATATTATGATAGGGGTTAATAAAATCTGAAAATTAATCCAATATTTAATATAGAATTTAGGAAATAAAAAGATCTCAAAATTAGCGGAGAAACCTATGAGGATCTAATACTGGATATAAAGAGAATTATAGAAAGTGATAATAAAGTGAAAATGAGTTATTTATTATATCCTTGATAATGAAAAATCTCCTAATTTGTTATTATTTCTTTACAAATTTTTTCTTTGGGGATGAATAATATTCTTTTTGGATAATTTTTTGAATTTTTTTAGGATTTTTATAATCATCTTCGCTTTTTAAAAATGATTAATGGTTCTCCTAATGATTTATTTGCTTTTAGATAATCTTCAATATTTTTTACTGAACTATGGTCCGTAATAGCAATTACATCAACATTTTCTTCCAACATCTTGTTTATTATCTCTTCGGGGGTTATATCTTGGTTTCCTTTATAATCAAATGATGCAGGTGTATGAACATGTAAAATACATTTCTTCCAAGATAATCCAATTTCATCACTCATGGAAAAACCTCAGTTTTTTAATAATGCTTTTTAGATAAAAGGATTTTTTTAAAGAAAATATACGTCTTAAGTATTTAAATTTTGCTTTATGTTTTGGCATCTAATAAAATTATTCAAATGATCTGCAACAATTGGGTAGCTGTGCGGTAAATAATATTTTCGGGACTAACAATTTCCACGGCTGGGGTGCTTGTATCAACGGTAAAGGTAACTGAGGTGTTTGTTCCTTCGTTGAATATAATATATTCTGCGGAAGTGTAGGTCACGTTCGTGCCCTCCCAGTTGTACCAGACGTTATGGACGGCTATATTATCCGATGCCGTGATCTGCAACAATTGCGTAGCTGTGCGGTAAATTGTATTTTCGGGACTGATAATTTCCACGGTTGGGGCGCTTGTATCAACGGTAAAGGTAAGTTATATTTAAACTTACTGTTAAAAGGTTAGTAATCTTAGATTTCAGTTATGTACTAGTATTTTTTCTGTCGACTCATGGTATTTTTATTTTTTTCCCGCATTTTTCACAATAAATAGTATCCCTAGCTTTCAGATCACTTGTTAATATAATAGTATAATCGCAATTTTTACACGTTATTTCCAGTGGACCAGAATATTCTGGTGCAATTTTAATAGCATTGCATTTCATGCTTATATCCTTCAATAAATCGATAATTTTCTCCTCTCTGTCGCTCATAGCTCTAATAATCAATTTAGACGTATTATCTGTTATTTTTTGCATGAACAGATTTAATGCTACATCTTTTTTATCATATTTCCCTTCAGCATATCCCTTTAGTTTTCTGAAATCTGCATCTTGTGATTCAGGTGTTTTATCAAGTAGGAAGAAATTGTTATTTTGCAAAATCTTTGTTAATTCTTTCTCTAATTCATAAGGAGGGAGATTACAATCAAAAATCATCTTTTTTTCTTCCATTATGGCTGTTTTTTGTTCATAGTTTTGCTCAGAAATGGACTTTGGAATAAGTAAATTGCATACATATTTTATCTCAAAAGGCTTTATTTGGATTGTACGTGATTTTCCTTTATAATCTCTAAAATTTACTAATCCCTCTATTTTATTTCCAACGCAGCTCTCCATTGCCGCAAATTTAAAGGAGGGGCTTACAAAGGAACTGATATTTAAATCGGAATAATTAACTACTTGTTCTGATATTAATTCTAAACCTGGGAGGATTGAGGTAATTACTACTTGGATATTAGAAATAACATATTTAGATTCATTTTTCATCTTTACTTTATATGTAAATACACTTTGATTTCCTTCAATACTCATTTTTAAATATTTTAAAAAAGTTGGTATGTAAATTTTCTGAACATTGGTTTTTTGATAACTCTATCGAATATGGTTTATTATATCTTATTTTATGCAATAATTCGAAAAACCCTGTAAAATCATAGTTCCCTCTGCCAGGAAATACTCTATTTGAATCTTCAATGGAGATTAGATCTTCTGATTTACTATTTGGATCATAGATCAAATCACTCAATTGAATTAAAAAAATAAAATCCTTAATTTCACGTAATTCATTTATATCTGCTCCACTTTTTGCGAGACTAAAAGTATCTATTATATATCCAACATTTTCTTGAGAAATTTAATCTTGCTTTTATTATTTCTTTTTTTAGCTCAGGTTCCTCATAGTTATAAAAGGAATTATGTTGCAATACCTCTTGAAAAATACTCTTTTCTTTTTCTATACTTTCTTTATTTAGTGAATTTATTCTAACATTTAAAAGAACTCATAATTTTCCTCTCTTAATATTTAACCCCCTCCCCTTCTCAAAACAAACATTTTACTTTTAATCTTTTTAATCTTGTGTGTATTTTTGATTCATACTGGTATGAACTTTATCCATTAAATCATTTCAATATTCATAGCTTTATTCTTTTACTAATCCTTTACACTCCTAACCATTAAATACATTAATTTCTGTTATTTAAATATGATAATTGATAGCACACAGTTTGAATATCCAACCGAATCAATATATAACCCTTTACTAGATATTCAATTTTTAAGACACTAAAAAATTTTGGGAATGTATATATAATTAAATAAATAAATTTTATTTTGATGTTTAAGGATAGTAAGAAAAAAACAAAAAAGGATAGAAATAAATTAGGAGTTTGTATCTCTGGTGATTGTTTCCTTGGTCCTGTTTCAGGTATTGGTTTCAATAGAGAGCTTAAAAAAGTATTCACTACACACACAAATCTTTTTCGTCATAAGAAAGTTAAAGAGTTTGATACTCTGAATGTCAAGATTTCTATTCCTAACGATACTTTAGACCAAATGATTAATTGTTATAAAAAATTTAAATCTTGGGATAAAGTCGTTGAGGAATTTAATAATAAATATACTAGAGGGGTAATCATGAAACGAGTGATTGAATATCTAGGAGAAGAAGAATACTCCAATTTAGGAGAAGAAATCGATGTTAATGCTAGTTTGGCTGGTGATTCACCTCAAAATGAAATACAAGATAAAAAACCACCAAAAAAGCATATTTATATTGATAATAATATCTTAAAAAAGATTTATGAGAATCTAAAAAATAAAGGTTTTTCCATTTCTAAGATAAGTGAACTAATTGACACCAGATTTGATAGTCTCTTATATTATGGAACATCACTTACTGAAGGGAATTTTGAAGAACTTAAAAATTTAGTAGGTGTAAAATCATTATTGAATTTATTTCAAGTGAATGACATCCCCCATAAAATTAAGATTGGTCATAATGAGCAAATTATTTTAAAAGAGAGTACCGTTTTGGCAAAATTAATTGGCATAATGCTTGGAGATGGATTTCTTGATTTAAACGGCTATGTCATTTTAATTTCTTTAAACGGTATTGATGAAGAAGATTATGTAGATTATGTAAAACACTTGTTAAAAAAAATTTTCCCTAATGTTAGGATAATTGAAAGATGGAAAAGAGAGTATAAAAATTCAAATCCAGACGCAAAGGGACTTGGTCTTGAAATAAATAATTCTGCTATTCATAATGCTCTTATATCTTCTGGATTAGTACCTGGTAATAAAGTTGGAAACCAAATCAGAGTTCCTGATTGGATATTTAAGAATAAAGAATTTATGATCGGTTGTTTAAGAAATCTATTTGATACAGACGGATCAACATTTGTCAAGAAAAGAAGCAAATCAATCGCTTTAAATTTTAGTAATGGTTCTAAAAATTTAATTTATGATTTTATATGCCTCTGTAACGCATTGGATATTGAAATCTCACAAGAACCAACTGAAATTACTGACGAAAGAACAGGTGAAAAAATTAAATCATATATAATTAATATAGAACGCAAAAATACTGTAAAAGATTTTCTTGATATTATTAAACCTAAAAAATTGAGAGAGACTTATAGATTAATCTATATCGGAGTACAGTTAATATATCTTAATGCCCCCTCAGAAATAAAAAACGCTATTGAAAGTCAAATAAAGATACATTATCCCAAAGAAATAGATCGTAAATATTCTAAAAAGTTTTCTATATTTTTAAAGGATCTATGCGAAAAACATTTAGGATATAAAATTTCCTTAGATCATATAAATAGAGTAATTGAGACTGCATTAGAATATCAGAGATTTGTATATAAAGAAGAAGATGCAAAATATTTTGCATTTTTATTTGAGCAATTGGGATCTTTTCCCACAATAATTAAATATTTGTCAGATCAACAAATGACTTTAATTCCAGAAGCACATACATTCCAACACCATATAAAAAAATATTTGGAAGAAATTGAGAACACAGATTATTTAAAATGGATAGCTGAATATGGTTTCAAAATGATTACAATTGATGAATTTAATAAAGAAGTTTTGAAATTTCCTAATAAAATTAGACTTTTTGTGTGTAAATGTATTTTTAAGATATTAAATAACTCTTCTCAAAATTTAACTGAAAAAGAAGTTTTAATTATTTTAAAAAAATATTTTGATAGAGAAAATATACTTCTATTTACTTGGCTGTTTACCAAACCAGAATACAGAATACCTCTGGAAAAATACTTCGCTATCTTAATTAAATTAATAAAAATATATATTAATAAATCTGAGATTAATGAGAGAATGAATTATACAGAGTTAAAAAAAGACTTAAATTTGCCATTTAGTAGAGCAAATATATCAGATATTATTTCTTTTTTAGATCGTGAATATTAGATTAATTTGGCTATTATAGAATAAGATTTTTTATAATGAATCTTCTTCATTAAATTCATAAATTTATAATTTTTGTCATAAATTTCATTAGTAAAATAATTGTTAAGACTTTCTAAAATATCATAAGAACTTATTTTAATACCTTCTAGTCTTACTATAAAAATTTTATCCTTTATGTCAGAAATGTCAGAGATTTCTTTTATATTACTTTTATTACTTATAACAAACCCAACATTTTCTTGAGAGTACATCGGCTTTAATACTTCTTTAGCTTCGTCTAAAGTTGCAATTGAACTGTTTGGTAAATTTAAAAATTCAAATCCAATATTAATATCTTCTTCATATGCTATTTTTGATAATGAGTTAAGTCTCTTACTAGTTCTATTTATAATTCTTTGTTTTGGAATTTCAATTGAATCGGAAGATGGTTCAGAAGGAATGGGTAGAAATGATGGCTGGATTATAATTAGATCTGATTCTAGTTTATAGCTATATTTTAACATATGGTTTAATCTATTTAGTATAACACTCTTGTAGTGTTTATCTGAGGATAAAGAAAAATCTTCTAACTGAAAAATACTGACTAACTTTAAACTGTAAATTTCTAGTGTTTCTTGAATTTCATTTAAATTAACTTTTCCTGACGAGATGCTCTTTTTAATCTTTTTATAATCTAATTCAACACCCATAAAACGTTTTGAATAGTTTATGAAGTCTAAGAGCTTAAGATCTTTACAGGAATTTTGATTTAATGCTAATTGAATCATAATTAGTTAACTCTAAAAATTTAGGATTGGGGTATAATATAAAAAGAAATGAAGGGCATATTAATTATCTCTTTGAGATTTTTACTTCCAAAATAATTTTAAATATTAATCTTAACGAATGAGCGAAAATTTTCAAAAAAAAAAAGACTTAAAAGTGTACATTTTATTCCTTTTTTAAAAAATAAATATCATTCTGTGATTGATTTACCTAAATGAACAACGACGAGAGAATATTAGGACTGTTTTATTCTGATAAAGATAACTTAATTTTTGATAAAATTAAATTTTCTGAAGATTTATCAGAAGAAAGTAAAAATAATCTTGATATGGTATCATATAAATTCTTAGGTCCTGTATTCTTAACTACAGCAAGTAATACTGAAGAGAATTGGAAAATTCAATTTATAGAATCCTCATTAGCGCATTATCAGGGAAAAATCTCAGATGTTATCCAATCCTTTTTTAGCCTTAATTCATCAGTTAATTCAGGTGATGGAGTAACTAATCTTTTTGCTTTAATTGGCAGTTCATATACTGAGGATATAAAAGATATTAATGATATATTGGTTAATTATATCCACCCTAGCATAATTCAAGGTAAAATTGTAAATGAAAATCTGCTAGGGAATCGGTTTGATTTTTACAAATTTATAACATCGGAACTAGAGCGGGGGTTACATCTAATTGATTATGCCATGGGTTCATCGAGAAAAGTACATTGGGAAGAGCAGCATAACTATTCTTGCGTGGGTGTAATTGAAAGAATTAAATCAGATGGAAAAAACGTTACAAACTTATATACATATGATGAAAATGAACCCTTAAGAAGAGAAGCATTGAAATTTATTCCATCCTATTATGTAATGTGCATCCTTCCTGACTATTATGAAACTCTAATAGATGACACACTACACCTTTTTAACAAGAAAAGTGTATTTGCAGATATCAGATTAATACATCTCAATGATAGTATTAATAAAGTAATATATTTAGAAGAATTTTCTGTTAAAAATGAGATTAAAACAAGTTATGGTGTGATATTAGTCCAAGATAAGGACAACTTAAGTACTCCTAACAAGATTTCATTTTACAGAAAAAATTTAAGATTAATTTTGGATGGACATAAAGATATTAATGATATTCTACCCATAATGAACGCCAAATTTAGTTCCAGGAAATGGGGAACATTAACAGATGAGGGTCTTAATAATATAGGAGCAATTCTTGACAATATTAGTAATTAAAATACAATTTTAATTAGTTGGGATAATATGGAAGACATAGAATTTGAGAGAAGATATAAAATAGACAAGGAAAGGCTTTTAAAATATTATGAAAGAATTGAGAATTATGGTAAAGGGAAAGGCTCAATTGCTCATATTTCAAATTTTTTGATTAATCAGTCTATTGGTTCTTCATTTGAGGAAGTTTTCGATACACTAAAGTATTATGAAGATAAAATTGTAGAAGGTCAAGAATTATTAGACTTAGCACTTGAATGGATAAGAGCTCAAAAAATAAGGTTGGAATATAAGAAATATCTTATTAGAGCACAATATCCTACTAATGAATTACGCTTAGCTGTGGACGATTGTATCTATAGGTTCTTTTTATCCTATGATAATTACATCAGAAAATTATTTAAAAAAGAGATCCGAGAACATAATTTTAGTGCTCTTTACGAAATATTCTTTAATACTTTTGATGAGAAAAGTCTGATTATAGAGGATATAGTACAAAAACATATACATAATATACCATCTCATTATTATGGTTCTAACAAAATTAATACAAATATTATGACACTACGGCAAGGACTATCTAATATCATAGTAAAAGATTATGTAAATGTGCTATCTGCTAGAAAAGAAGAAGAGATTTTAAATATGGCTTCTGTTTCTAAACGGAAGGATCATGCTAATCAACTTGCTGAGGAATTTGATGGTTCTAATTTAGAAAGAAGAATAAAAATTAAAAATGAAATAACTGAGAAAAAAGGAAAAGAATGGCTAGGACTTCAAATAACTACAGAAAACCAGCTGGAATCACTTATGTGGTACTTAGAACATCCCAAATTACAAGAAAATACAAAGATGCTCGAAGAAATAACTGAACTTTATTTTATTGCAAAAGCCAGCGGATTTACAAAGATGGAAGGGATTATCCGTAAATTAGATCAACTAAGTATTATTATTAAAAAATAACAAATAATAAACTAGACGGTTCCGCATGGATTAATGATTTAAAACCAATCTTAAAAGAATTTGTAAAAGAATTTGTTAGTCATTTATTTGAATAATGCTAGGTTCTTACAGTTTAATGTTTCAAATCTAAATCGTAATTATAATTATTTTGTTACGCAAAATATATATAGATTTAGTTCAATGTTTAATATTAATATAAATTCGATAATATCACAATAAAACTTTAACTTGATGATATTGAGATGAGTGAAGACGACGATAAATTAATCGAATTGATTGATTTTGATTCCATTTTTGATTTAAAATTATCTGAAAAGGAATACGCAGAAAAATTGCATGAATTACTAGATACTAGTGGATTAGGAATAGTATCAAAGAGAAAACTATTACGACAGAAATTACAAGAATTTAAAGATGAAAAGAGAAGACCTCACTCCTTTGAAAAAAAAGAGTTTTATTAATCCCTTTCAAAAAAAAATTTTAATTTTTCTTTAATTACTGGATTAGATTCTTTATTAACATGGTTTTTTAGGTTTTTTAACACTTTATAATCTTCTAAATGCCGATTTATCAATAGATTAATAACTGCGGCTCGAACTGAATCATCAGGGTCTTTAATCATGGGTAATAAAAATTTAAGATAATCTAAATCTTTATTATCAATTTCTTTTATAGCTTGAACTCTAATTAAAAAATCAGGACTATATAATTTAGATACTAAGGGATAATCACTGCCGTTATATCTAACATAATTCAGTAGATATTTAAAAATCTCCTTTTTAAATTTGTGAAATTCATCCATCTCATTTATGGTAGTTCGAATTTCAGATTCTGCTCGTTTCCCTAATTTTAGTAAACTATTAAAGGATAGGAAGAAATCTTCTGATACATCTAATTTTAAATTATCAATTAATTTCTTGATAATTTTTTCATCAATTGTTGAGATTTTTACGTAATGCCAATCGTCTTCTTCTAAGCTTCTATTCACTTATCCATCAAGATATTTTTTATTGCTCTTATAAATATTAAAAAGTGAACTTCTTTTAATTATTAGTTATTAAAATGAAAATAATTGATTAAATTGTAAAAGTCTTTCTTAATATTAATCCCATATTAAAAATTAATAATTATATTAATGGGAGAGTGATATTCGACAAAATTAAGAACGTCAAAAAACAATATCTCTTAAAATGAGTTTTTAGTTCGAATATAAAAAGTTAATCAGATATAAATAGCGTAAATAATCAATTCAAATTTTTATAAAACGATACTAGTTCATTTATATTATTATTCATTTTATGTTTTATTCCATTTATAAAGAGGTTAGAATTAATTGAATGATTTATTCTCGGAAATTGATGATATATTCCATTCGAGTTCTCTGGCAATTTACGGAGTGAGTAGGAAAGGTGGTTTGGGAAATCTTTTATTACAAGGATTTATTGATCAAGGATTTCCTAAAATGTATATTGTTAATCCTAAAATAATTGAATCTGATGTAAAAATAATGGGAATACCTGTTTTCTCAGATTTGAAATCCATTGGAGAGCCTGTTGACCTGGTTATATGTTCCACTCATCCTAAATTCGTTCAAGATATCATTATTGAATGTGGTGAAAACGGAGTAAAAACTGTAATAATTTTTACAGCTGGATTTGGTGAAAAAGGTGAAGAAGGTAAAAAAGCTGAAAAAGAATTAGTAAAAATTGCTCGGAAATATCAAATGAGATTAATTGGCCCAAATTGTATGGGATTATATTGTCCCAGTTCAAAACTTTCTTTCTTTCCAGGCTTACCAACAGAATCAGGTTCATTAGGCCTTATTAGCCAAAGTGGCTCAATCGCTAATATTATGGCTTTTATTTCGGTGTTAAAAGGAATTTATTTTTCAAAAGCCATAAGTTATGGCAATGGCATTGATTTGGGTTTCAACGATTTTCTAGAGTACCTGGGAGATGACCCTAATACTAAAATAATAGCATGTTATATGGAAGGCACTAATGATGGAAGAAGATTCATTGAATTGGTGAAAAAAATAAAAAAAAAAAAACCTATAATCATTTGGAAGGCTGGAGTCACGTCTGCGGGAGCAAAAGCAGCTAAATCGCACACAGGGTCCATATGTGGAAATAATGATTTATGGAATACTGTATTTGACCAATATGGGGTGATCAGGGTCTACAATATGGAAGAATTGATTAGTATGATCAAAGCGTTAATCAATCCTATTCCAGTAAGAAATTGTCGAGTTGCTATTCTTTCAGGACCAGGTGGACCTGCCGTATCTTCAGCCGACGCATGTGAGATGAATAATCTAAAGTTGGCAGAATTAACCAATGAAACAAATTTGAAACTCCAAGAACTACTCCCTGAATTCGGGTCAAGCATTTCGAACCCTGTAGATTTGAGTCTTCAAGGTTCACTTGATCCAATGTTGGAAAAAAAAGCATATGAAGTGGTTGGAATGGATCCTAATGTTGATATGATTCTTATTTGGTTAACAATGATAACTCGATATAAGGATTTAATAAATTTACAAGAAAAAATTTCTAAACCAATTGCTATTGTATCTGCCATAGATGTGAATATTTCGCCAGATTCTTTCAGTGGTACTATGAAACGAGCATTCATACCAATAAGAGTAAAAAAAATTCCTAAAATAATAAATAATATGAATCAGAAGGGGATTTCAATACATCCGAACGAAAATCTAGCCGCTAAGGCGTTATATAATATTTATCAATTTTATCACAAATCTTAGAAATCGAAAAATTAAAAAAAAAAAAAAAAGATTTTTGAAAGTTTGTTTGTTATTCTGTTTCTTTAATAAGACGCTTCTTCATCCATTCAGGAGTAAGGAGTGCAGTATAATAACATATGCTGGCAAGAAGGAAGAATATTAATGCCAAAACAGCAATTCCGGTTATTATATGCAAAAACGCACCTAAAACTACAAATATAATTGCTGTTAAAAATAAAGTTCCTCTTAATCTAATTTGCGCATTATCCGATTTATGTGATTCGCGATAAAACAGAATTACTGAAACAATGCTTATTATCATGGATGAAAGATTACGAATTATTAAAAATGGACCCTGCTGGAAACCTAAAAATCCTCTTAATTCACCGAGTAATGATATGTCTGTAAAGAAGAGATAGAAAAAGATTACTACAAGGGCTGCATAGTAAATTCCGATTATTGTGAGAATTAATTTTTGTTTATCCTTAAACATAAGTTCAGTAATTACTATAATCCAGAAAAATACTGCAAAGGGAAGAGCATGGCCAATTAGCAGATATAGTTCGAAAGAGATTAGAGAACCAGTTAAAATTATTGAAAGAAAAAGAACTGTAGGAGCCAACCAAGTTAAAGATTGAAATATAAATATAATAGCAAGATACAGAAGATTTTTATCTTCTAGAGAATTATATTTCAAGAATAGTTTTAATGCTATATACCAATACAGAATCACTATTATAATCATAACAGTTCCATTCATTATTTCAAATTGATTTAATTCAGTCATTTTTTTTTTTCCTAAATTTTAAAATTATGATATTATAGTTAAGAGATATCTTCTATTTATAATTTCATATGAAAGAAAATATACTTTCGAATTCACAAATTAGGTCCCTAAATCTCACCTTAAGTGAGAGTTACTAATTTTATAGCATTATGAGGGCAGACTGAAACACAATCACCACAACCATCACATTTTGATTTATCAATTTCTAGTAAATGAGAATAAAGTCCTATTAATAACTCCGGAATCGCCTTTGTTGGACAAATTTCAATGCAATCTCCGCATCCTATACATGCTCTAATAATTAAAATAGCGTTATGCGAATCTGAACGAGGAGCTACCATGGTTTAGTTCTTTTTCTTATATTCAGAATATTCGTATAGCTTCGCAATTATAGGAATAGGGCGATCCCATAGATTAAAAAGGGTAGCTCCATTCGCTCTCAACCTTTTGGACCACGGATTGTTAAAACCTTGAGGATTAATATGGTAAATCGGAACGGAGTATTTTTGTGAATTTTTAATCGTTGGTTCCATCAATTTTTTAGCTAATTTATCACTTAGTTCGAAATTTTGTTTTTCAAATTCTGCATTTTGAGCAATTTGTTCTTTTTCTAAATAGACATCCATAACATCTTGAAATCCTACAACACCGTATTGGACTAAAGCATCAATTTCTCCAGATTTCATTAGAGTCTCTGGAAGTGTTATGTAATAGTAAGGCAAATTCATGTCAAATGCTACATCCACAGGATTCCTGAAACTTGCAATAGGCGGAAGCATGCTTTTTAATTCTTCCTGTAGTGATTCAGAAAACTCGGGTACGACTAGTCCATTATGTTCAGCATTTGTTGCCACCATAGTCCCAGGCCCTCCAGAATTTGTGATGATCCCCACTCGATTTCCTTTTGGTAATACGCCCTTAGTTAAAGCAAAAGCAATATCCAAAAATTCTTGCACTTTATCTGTTTGAATTATTCCTGATTCTTTAAAAAGTGAGGAAAATATCTTTCCACTTCCAGCCATAGATCCTGTGTGTCCTGCTATAGAACGATTCCCCGCTTTTGAGCCTCCTCCATAAATTGCAACAATTGGTTTTTTAGGAGTGATTTCTTTTACAAGTTCTATAAACTTTTTCCCACGCTTTATTTCTTCAATATATAATCCGATTACTTCGGTTTGATCATCATCTTTGTAATACTCCAAGCAATCTACAATATCTATATTTGCTTCGTTTCCTACGGATATAGCCTTTCCTAACCCTAAATCTAAGCTGTCTGGATCAAAATAGATATGACTTGAAAGAGTCCCACTCTGGGAGGCAATTGAAAATTTATTACGTTTTAGCTTTTCCCATATTGCAATATTAAATGCTCTTTTCTCTTCTAGAGGTTCAATCCAATTATTAAAAACACCCAGGCAATTTGGACCTATAAAGCGCATTCCATATTCATCGGCAATCTCACATATTTGTTCTGTGAGAGTATTCTTTCTGTCGCCCATTTGTTCCCTAAAACCCCCAGAAATTACAATAAGATACTTCACGCCTTTTTCTCCACATTCTTTAAAGATTTGAGGTACTATTTTAGGCGTTAAAACAACTACTACCAAATCTGGAATTTCTGGAACTTCTCCAATGCTTTTATATGCCTTATATCCCATAATTGAATCGAGCTTTAAATGGATGGGATAAACATTCCCTTTATACTCTGAAATAATGATATTCATTATTTGTATGCAAGCTAACGACTGGCCGGTGTTATTAGCTCCATAAAAGGCGACACTTTTTGGATTTAATATTTCATGAAGAAAATGCGGACTCATATTCTGATAGAAAATATTCAATCATTTTAAAACCTAAAGGCTAATGATAAATAATAAGGAAATTTCTACATTAAGTAAATTATGAAACATACATAAAGATGCGGTCTAAAAGGTTTGTATCATCATTTTTCGATGGAGCTTTAAAATCTTCCCCATTTTCTTTTAAGTAGAGTTTATTCTCCTTGAACCTGTATATAAACTTTTCTATTGCGTGGTCCATCATACTCAGCAAACATGATTAATACCTAATACTAATTTACCTTTATGAATTATAACATCTAAGGATGGACTAGTTAAAGATGACTTAATATGCGCATCACTGTTTCCTTCCATATGAGAAAATCCTGCTCTTTGGGGAATTAACTCATTTAAATAAGAGATTATGTCTTTCATAACAGCTGGATCCGCATTCTCATTAATTGTTACTCCAGCTGTAGTGTGAGGAACAAATATTCGACAAACTCCTTCATTAATGCTTGTATTTCTCACAATTTTATTGATTTTTTTAGTAATATCTACAAGGACTTCTCTTTTCGGTGTTTTTACTCTAAATTCTTCTAATAATATCATTGAATCACCCATCAATCATTAAAATCTCCATGCTTTCCTTTCCCTTGCATGAATTCGGTGCTACCTTCAAGATATTCACCTTTCGCTAAAGTTTTTAAGCCCCATTCAAATTCGTTGGCCATAGCTTCATTTATAGTCATACCAAATTGTTCATAAGCTGATGTTCTGTCATTTCTCATACAGGTTTGAGGAAAACCTGCAATAATTTGAGCTAGTTTTTCAGCTTCCTCTCTTGATTTCCCATTATCGACAACATGGTTAGCTAATCCCCAAGTAAATGCTTCTTGTGCAGTAACTGGTCTTCCTGTTAAGATCATCTCCATTGCCCGACTTAATCCAATTAATCTCGGTAATCTAACTGTACCCCCGTCGATAAGAGGAACCCCAAATCTGCGGCAAAATACCCCAAATATTGCACTTTTCTCAACTACTCGTAAATCACACCATATTGCAAGCTCAAGCCCCCCAGCTACAGCATACCCAGCAACTGCAGCAATAACAGGTTTAGAAAGCCTCATTCTAGTAGGACCCATTGGTCCATCTCCATTCTTATCAATCCTATTACCTAAACCTGCTGAAATCGCCTTCAAATTAGCACCTGCACAAAAATTACCATGTCTACCCCACAATACTGCTACAAGGGCATTCCTATCACTCTCAAAATTCCGAAATGCATTAACAATTTCATTTGCAGTGGGACCATCTACCGCGTTACGAACTTCTGGATTGTCAATGATTATAGTATACACCGGATAGTTTTTTTCAATATATATTGGCATAAAATAAAATAAGTAAAAACATAATTAAAAGTTAGTTTTGTTATTTATCACGTTCAAAAATATAAAATGTACCTTAAACAGAAATTAATAAGAATTGATTAAAACCAAAATTATAAATAATTCTAGTTTTATTATGGGGTAAAATTGCTAATATAATTATCTTTGATTGATTAGTGATAAATTGTGAAAATAGCGTTGCTTGGTCTTTCAAACTGTGGAAAGACTTCCATTTATAATGTTGCTTTTACAGAGAAGACAGCTATTGAATGCGAAAATTTAGCACCGACAATATCCTATGAAATTCATAGTCATCCTTTTTTAGGAATTAAACTTGGACTTTTTGATTTTGGAGGTCAGAAAGACCACAGAATGGAATATCTTGAAAGGCCGGAGCTCTTTGTAGGGACACATGTGCTCATCTTTATTGTAGATGTACATGATCGTGATAATTATAACGCTGCAAAAGAATATTTCCAAGTTATTTTAGATGTATTTAAGGAAAGTATTGAGAAACCTAAAGTTTATCTGTTTCTTCATAAATGCGATACAAAAAATTACCAAGCTGATTCATTAGAAACTAATATAGAAGACGCTAAATCACATTTTCTTGAGCTATTTGATGATTTCAATTTTAATTTCGAATTAACAAGTATTTATGAACATGAAAAACTAGCATTGATCATTAGAAATATGCTTTTTTCTTTTTTTGAGGAATTAGGAGGTCAGTTTATCAGAACAGATAAACTACTAGAAGAAATTAATGCAATTATTATTATAACAGACATTTCAGGTAATATTTTAAGTCATAATTATCATGGAATAAATAGTGGATTTGTTTTAAGGGGCGAATTGAGAGAATTTTTAGAAGCAAGTAATAAAGTAAGAGAAAACATATTTTTGTCTGAATCTCTCACTTTTAATGCTAAAAAGGGGGAAAAGGAGTTTAATCTTTATATTATTAAAAAAGTTATTTGTGTGCTTGTTCTGAAATCAAAGGAATTAGATAAACACTCCCAACAAAAACTTTCAATCTTATTAAAAGATATGAATTTATTAGCGAATTTAATACTAACCATGTCAAATACTTCAATTTTGAAATAAGATAGGATGCACATAAAAATAAAATTATTTCTAATTTACTTAACCGTCAATTTGCCAGTGAGTAGGTATAAAATTCGAAAGCTTTAATTGTTTTAAGAATCAATATCTAATCATTATTGTTTAAAGTGATATAGATGAAAGATTATTCAGATTGGGAACCCATGCCTGATTACGAGAATGACAGTCCGTGGGTTGATCCTAATAGGCCTTGGTTAAAATATCGCCCACCTATAATTCCGAAAACGGTAAGATTTGATCCTATTCCTCTCCATGAATTTATAAAACAAACCGCTAGAGAGTTTCCAAATAATGTCTGCGTTGATCATAAACCCTTAGGATTAAAAAGCACCTATCGAGAGTTAATTAAGTACGCAGATCAGATTGCAAATGCTTTATATGAACTAGGAATTAGGAAGGGTGACGGAGTTGGCATTATGTCCGCTAATTGCCCTGAATTCGTATATTGTCTTTTAGGTGTTATGGAAACTGGAGCTATAGCTGTACCAATAAACCCTATGCTTAAAGAGGCAGATGTAACTCATATTGCGAGAGATTCAGGGATTATAAAAGCAATTTTTGTACATAGCGCAAGTTATCGCACAATAAAAAAAACGAGAAAAGTAGTTGACATACCCCATGTAATAATGATACGCTCTGAAAAGGAAAGAGAAGACACTATTACATACGAAGAATTTATCGAAGGTAAAGAAGCTAAACCCCCAGAAGTAGATTTTGATCCTGATAATGACATTGTAGCATTGATGTATACTGGCGGTACAACAGGTCTTCCTAAAGGCGTAATGTTAACCCACAGTAACTTAGTCTCTGCTGTCCTTAGTGTTTTATATAATCAACCTATATCAGCTGAAGAAAGAGAGGCTATGTCGGGTAAAAGAACAATGATGGCAGTTGCACCCTTATGCCATATACAGGGGTATTTAACGTTATGTATAGTTTTACGTGCTGCTATGATGTGTTTGATGCTTGGGAGATTTGATCCTGGTGAAATATTGGAAACTATAGAAGATTATAAAATTTCAGTATTTGGAGGATTACCCGTCATGTATCAAATGATTATAAATCATCCCGATTTTAGAAAGCGAGACCTCTCAAGTATAACATCTTCCATATCTGGTGGAGCCGCGTTAGCTCCAGAATTAGCTCGAATATGGCATGAAGTTGTTGGCTCTGAAGTAGGTCAAGGATATGGTCTTACAGAATCAGCAGGGATGGGAAATAACCTGGCGCCATGGATGCCAAGAGGAATCGTCGCCGAAAGTGTGAGTGTACCTATCGTAGATATGGATCTTAAAATAGTGAACCCAGATACACTTGAAGAGCTTCCTCCCGGTGAAGTGGGTGAAATGTTGCTCAGAGGCCCTCTTATAATGAAAGGATACTGGAAAAATCCTGAAGCGACAGCAAAGGATCTTGTTGATGGGTGGCTTCGTACAGGGGATCTTGGCAAGATGGACGAGGACGGTTATTTTTACATTGAAGGTCGTTCTAAAGACATGGTAAAGTACAAAGGCTACAAGGTAATGCCTAAAGAGGTGGAAATCAAATTAATGGAACATCCTGCCGTCTTAGAAGCTGGAGTTGTTGGAGTTCCTGACCCAAATATAGGGGAAACTATTAAGGCCTTTATTGTACTAAAAAAAGAAGATAAGGGTAAAGTTACCGAACAAGAAATTATAGAATGGTCAAAAGAAAAATTAGCTGGCTATAAATGGCCCCGTAAAGTAGAATTCATAGACTCTCTTCCTCGGACGGGAGTAGGTAAGATAAAACGCAGAAAATTGCGTGAACAAGAATTAGAAAAAGAGTCTTCATAGATTCTGTTTTTTTTATTTTAATTGTTTATTTTTCTGAAAAATTTAATATTCTAAGTATTAATATCTCTATTAAAAAATTATAACGTGTTGTTAATGAAAGATTACTCGAATTGGGAGCCTATACCAGATTATGAAAATGATAGTCCTTGGGTTCCCTCTAATAGACCTTGGCTAAAATATCGGCCTTCTGTAATTCCGAAAACGCTAGTATATAATCCTATTCCTCTCCATGAATTTATAAAACAAATCGCAAGAAACTTTCCAAACAATGTCTGCGTAGATCATATGCCTTCAGGAGTAAAAAGTACTTATCGAGAATTGATAAAGTATGCAGATCAGATAGCTAATGCTCTCTATGAATTAGGAGTTAGGAAGGGCGACGGTGTTGGAATTATGTCTGAAAATTGCCCAGAATTTGTATATTGTCTCTTAGGTATTATAGAAACTGGAGCTATAGCTGTACCAATAAATCCTTTACTTAAAAAAGCAGATGTTACTCATATCGTTCGAGATTCAGGGATTATCAAAGTCATGTTTGTACACAGTTCAACTTATCATATAATAGAAAACACGAGGAAAGAAATAGATATTCCTCATGTTATAATAATTGGCACTGATAAGGAAAAAGAAAATACAATTACTTACGAAAAATTAATAGAAGGCAAGGAATCAAAACCACCAAAAGTAGACTTTGACCCAGATAATGATCTTGTAGCATTAATGTATACAGGCGGCACAACTGGATTTCCTAAAGGAGTAATGTTAAGTCACACTAACATGGTTTCCGCTGTTCTTAGTGTTTTGTATAATATACCGCTACCTATGGAAGAAATAATACCGATGCGAGCACAGAGAACTACGATGGCAGTAGCACCTTTATGTCATATTCAGGGGTACTTAACATTATGCATAGTCTTACGTGGTGCAGGTATGTGCTTAATGTTGGGCAAATTTGATCCTGGATTGATATTAAAAACAATAGAAGAATATAAAATTTCAGGATTTGGTGGATTACCCGTCATGTATCAAATGCTTATAAATCACCCCGATTTTAGAAAACGTGATTTATCAAGCATAGAATCCTCCATTTCTGGTGGAGCCGCGTTAGCCCCAGAATTAGCGAGAATATGGTATGAAGTTGTTGGCTCTGAAGTCGGTCAAGGATACGGATTGACAGAATCTTCAGGTATGGGAAATAGCTTAGCACCTTGGATGCCTAAAGGAATAAATCCTGAAAGTGTTAGTGTTCCTATTGTAGACATGGATCTAATAATAGTAAAACCAGACTCGCTTGAAGAGCTTCCACCTGGAGAAGTGGGTGAAATGCTACTAAGAGGCCCTCTCATAATGAAAGGATACTGGAAAAATCCTGAAGCTACTGCAAAAGATCTGGTTGAGGGGTGGCTTCGTACAGGGGATCTTGGAAAGATGGACGAGGACGGTTATTTTTACATCGAAGGACGCTCTAAAGACATGGTAAAGTACAAAGGCTACAAGGTAATGCCCAAAGAAGTGGAAGTCAAGTTGATGGAACATCCAACCGTTTTAGAAGCAGGTGTTGTAGGTGTACCTGATCCGAATATAGGGGAAACTATTAAAGCATTTATAGTACTTAAAGAAGAAGCTAAAGGCAAAATCACAGAACAAGAAATCATAGAATGGTCAAAAGAAAAAATGGCGGGATATAAATGGCCCCGTAAAGTAGAATTTATAAATTCTCTTCCTCGTACAGGTGTTGGCAAGATTAAACGCAGAAAATTGAGAGAATTGGAATTAGAAAAATAATAATAGAGATATTTTCTTTATTTCTTTAAAATTTGTATCCTTATTTTAAAAAACTAAAATATGAAAGATGGAAGATAAGTACCAGCCTACTTTGGAATCATTAGACACTCATCCATTACTGGAGTGGTATGCTGATGCAAAATTAGGTATGTTTATAGATTGGGGCTTATATTCAATCGCGGGTTGGGCACCTCAAATTGGGGAAGATGCAAGATATCCCGATTGGTATTTATGGAAAATGTATCATTCACCCCGAACAAGAATGTACCACAGAAGGACGTGGGGTCGAGATTTTGAGGCTGATGATTTTATTCCTTTATTTACCGCCTCTGAATAAAATCCCAAACAAATTGCACAACTCGCCATAGATTCAGGTATGCGTTATATCATACCGTTCTGTAAAATGCACGGAGGTTATTGCCTCTGGGATTCAAGCTATAGTAATCGCAATTCTGCTAAGCTAGGCGTAAAACGAGACCTCATCCGTCCTTTAGTTGATGTGTGTCGTGAAATAGATTAAATTTAATTTTTAAAGCCTAAAAATTTATTAATAGTTTGAACAAATATCCTTTATATTAATTTTTATGGTGATGAATATAAAAGATTATTCAGAATGGAAAGTACATTTGGATTATGAAAACGACAGTCCGTGGGTTGACCCAAATAGACCTTGGGTTAAGAATCGACCTGCAACCATACCAAAAACAATAACCTATGACCCTATACCTATGCCTGAATTAATAAAATTGGCAATTGAAAGGTTCCCAAATAATGTATGTGTTTATGATAAAGTTTTAGATAAGAAATATACCTATAGGGAATTAGGACACTATGCAGCTCAGGTAGCGAATGCTTTACATGAACTTGGAGTCAGAAAGGGTGATGGTGTTGCAATAATGACAGCTAACTGTCCGGAATTTTTCTTTTGTTGCTTGGGAATTCAGCTAACGGGAGCAATGGCAATACCTATTAATGCCATGCTTAAGGAATCAGACGTCGTACATGTAGTAAGAACTTCTGGTAATGTTAAAGCAATTTTTGTACACAGTGTGAATTACCGTACTGTTAAGAAAGCTGCAAAACAAGTTGAGATAAATAATATGATTCTGCTAGGTTCAGAAGAAGCTAAAGAAAATACTATAACCTTTACCGATTTTATTGATGGCAAACCTCCGAAAGCTCCAGAAGTAGATCTTGATCCTTTAAACGATATAGCAGCACTCCTGTATACAGGTGGTACTACAGGACTCCCGAAAGGAGTAATGCTGACCCATGATAACCTTGTTTCTGTTTTTGCGAGAGCATTTTACGGTGTAGAGACGCCTCAAGAAGAAATCGAGGCGACTATGGGTACGGATACTTTGCTTGCAATGATGCCTCTCTGTCACGTAATGGGATTCATTTTAATTAATGTGATATCAGCAAGAGGAGGAATGAGTGTGATGTTTCCTTTTTCTCCAGCTGAGACATTAGAAGCGATTGAATATTATCAAATAAATCGATTTATTGCTGTTCCCGTAATGTATCAAGCGATAATTAACCATCCCGATTTTACCGAAAGAGACCTTTCAAGCCTTGAGTCAGCAATGGTATGACCGAGACTTCAGGGGCAGGTAATCAGCCGGTATGACCGAGACTTCAGGGGCAGGTAATCAGCCGGCAGATTGGATGCCAAGAGGAATAGTATCAGAAAGTGTAAGCCAACCTATTGTTGATCTTGATCTTAAGGTAGTAAATCCAGATACTTTAGAGGAACTTAAACCCAATGAGGTAGGAGAGCTGATGTTCAAAGGTCCAATAGTGATGAAAGGCTATTGGAAAAATAAAGAAGCTACAGATGAAGATTTAATTGACGGATGGCTTCACAGTGGCGATCTCGGCCGTATGGATGAGGATGGCTACTTCTTTATTGAAGGCCGGACAAAAGATATGGTTAAGTACAAGGGTTATAAGGTTATGGCAAAGGAGGTCGAGGAAAAGCTGATGGAAAACCCAGCAATTCTCGAAGCGGGAGTAGTGGGTATACCAGATCCTAACATCGGTGAGACTATTAAAGCTTTTGTAGTCCTCCGCAAAGAATACAGGGATAAAGATATAACGGAACAAGATATTATTGGATGGGCTAAAGATAAACTTGCGGGCTATAAGTATCCTCGTCATGTAGAGTTCATGAAAGCCTTACCCCGCACGCCAGTAGGTAAGATCTTTAGGAGAAAACTACGGGAAATGGAAATCGAAAAGCAAAAAGCTTAATTTTTCTTTTAATTTTTTTTATTTTAAGATTATCTCATATTATTTTTTCTAGAACCTAAGTCCTAATTTTATATCATATTACAAAGAAAAATCATTAAATTATAATATGATTCAAGACTTAACTTAATAATTTTTAGGTGGTTGAAATGAAAGATTATTCAGAATGGAAACCGATACTTGATTATGAGAACGATTCACCGACGGTAGATCCAAGTAGAATATGGTTGAAGCATCGACCAAAAAATTACCCAAAAACTATAAGACATGATCCAATTCCGGTACATGAATTTTTAAAGTTATCTGCTCAAAATTTCCCGAACAACATATGCATATATGATAAACCTACAGATAGAAAGTATACCTACCGAGAAGTCGTAAATATTGCAGATAGAATTGCTAATGCTTTACATCAGTTAGATATTGGAAAAGGAGACTGTGTGGGTACGATGTCTATCAATTGTCCGGAATATATCTTAGCATGGTTTGGTATACTGGTTTCAGGGGCTACTTTGGTACCGATCAATCCTCTCTTGAAAGAAGATGATGTTATTCACATAGTCCGAGATACAGGAAATATGAAAGCGTTTTTTGTACATAGCACTAATTATGGGACAATTAAAAAATCAAGAGAGCAAGTTGAAATAAAACACATAATTTTATTAGATGACAAAGAGGAAAAGGAGAATACTATTACTTTAGATGAATTTATAAATGGCATAGCTGCAAAACCTCCAGAGGTGGATATAGATCCTGTTAATGATCTTGTTGCATTATTGTTTACGGGTGGAACAACAGGGCTCCCAAAAGGAGTAATGTTGACTCATAATAATTTCCTTTCTGCTGCCCTTAGGGCTAATCACCATAACAAATCTATTGAAGAAATTGAATCACAACGAGGGAAAGATGTTTTTATAATGAGTCTCCCATTATGTCACATTTATGGTTTTATTACTTTAGTTTCTGCGTTTTATAATGCAGCAATGATCGTGATTTTCCCTTTTGAACCTTCCAAAGTATTGGAAGATATAGAATATTATCAAACAACGCGATTTTCTGGTGTTCCCATTATGTGGCAGATGATGATCAATCATCCAGATTTTACTGAACGAGATCTTTCAAGTCTTGATAGGTTAATTTCCGGGGGAGCCGCGTTAGCTCCGGAGCTAGGCAGAAGATTTGAGGAAGTTGTGGGGAAAAGAGTTGGTCAAGGATATGGTATGACAGAAACAACAGGGACGGGAACTTTTCCAATGAAGTGGTTACCAGAAGGAATAAAGTTTAATAGTGTAGGTTGTCCACTTATCGATACGGACACTAAGATTGTAAATCCGGAGACTTTAGAAGAACTCAAGCCAAATGATGTTGGAGAAATCATGTTTAGAGGTCCTAATATAATGAAGGGATATTGGAAAAATCCAGAAGCAACTAAGAAAGAGCTTATAGATGGATGGCTTAGAACAGGCGATTTAGGCCGCATGGACGAGAATGGATACTTCTATATCGAAGGCCGTACTAAGGACATGGTTAAGTATAAAGGTTACAAGGTCATGGCCCGTGAAGTAGAAGAAAGATTAATGGAGCATCCGGCTATTTTAGAAGCAGGAGTAGTTGGTGTACCTGACCCTAATATAGGAGAAACTATTAAAGCTTTTGTTGTTCTAAGAGAAGGATATACTGATAAGGTTAGTGAGCAAGATATCATAGAATGGGCTAAAGAAAAACTTGCGGCATATAAATATCCTCGCCACGTGGAATTTATTGAAGCACTTCCGCGAACGGGAGTAGGAAAAATATTAAGAAAGGCTCTAAGAGAAAGGGAAATAGAAAAGCAATAAGCTTCATTTTTTTTAAAAGATAATTTTTAAATCCAAAGTAAGAATTTCTATATTATAAATGTATAAAGGGTGATTATAGTATATGTTCGGTGAGATTCAACATATTGGATATGTGTATAAGGATCTTGAAGAGGCGGTTAATAATTTCAAGAGTCTTTTTGGTATAAAAAGGTTTACTAGAGTAAATATGATTGTAGTAAAAGTAGCTAGATCCAAGATTGGAAAGCTACAGATAGATCTGATTGAGCCTCAAGATAAGAAGTCAATATTTCATGAGTTTCTAGAGAATGGTAATGTTGGTCTTCATCATATAGGATATTTAGTTGATAATATTGACGAAAAGATTAAAGAATGGAAGTCTAAAGGTTTCAAACAGGTTCTAGGAGGCATAATTCCACCCGCTAAATTTGTATACTTTGATACTACTAACATCCTCGGTCATATTATAGAGTTTTTGCAACTAAACTATAAAAAACCGTAATTCTATTATATGATTATTCCGGATTTTATAGAAAAAAGGAAACATTTAATAATTTTAGGAATTAATATAATCAATAATTTTAAAAGTGTTATTAATGAAAGATTATAGTGAATGGAAACCCATTTTAGATTATGAAAATGACTCACCATATATTGAGGATCCAAGTAAAAGAGCTTGGATAAAAACTCGACCCGCTACTGTTCCAAAAACAATAAAATTCGAGCCTATTCCGGTACATGAATTTATAAGAAGACAAGCAGTTCAAATTCCTAATAATGTTTTAGTGCACCATAAGCCTACAGATAAAAAATATACATATCGGGAATTAGTAAACACGGCAGATAGAATTGCAAACGCTTTACATGAATTAGGGATTGGGAAAGGAGACTCTGTTGGAGTAATGTCAGGAAATCATCCAGAATTTCTTTTTGCGTTTTTAGGGACATTGGAATCAGGAGCAGCAATTGTGCCAATCAATCCACTTCTCAAAGAACCTGATGTGAGACATATAGTCAAAGATTCAGGAAATATGAAATTAATATTTGTGCATAGAGCCAACTATCGGACGATAAAAAGGACGAGAAAAGAGATACCTGTTCCTCACGTGGTTTTATTAGCATCGGAAGAACCAAAACCTGATGCAATTACCCTCCAAGAATTTATTGAAGGCAAACCTCCAAAACCACCTGAGATTGACATTGATCCTATGAATGATATAGCAACATTATTATATACAGGAGGAACCACAGGCTTGCCAAAAGGAGTAATGCTAACACATAATAATTTAATTTCAGATGTTTTAATTACAATATATAATACAGATGAAACCTATGAAGAGCTGTTAGAGGGAGTTGGCACTGGCGCTATGTTATCTATTTTACCATTATGTCATTCATTTGGATTCTTAGTTCTAATTTTGGCTATGTCTGCAGGAATGATGCTTGTAATGTTTGGTTCTTTTGATCCACCACAAGTTTTAGAAGCTATTGAATACTATGAAATTACGACTTTTATTGGTGTACCAGTTATGTACCAAATGGTTATAAATTCTCCTGATTTTACAGAAAGAGACCTTTCAAGTCTCGAAACAGCAGGTTGCGGTTCAGCAGCATTAGCTCCAGAATTAAATAGAAAATGGGAACAAGTTTTAGGATTTCAGGTTGGGCAAGGATATGGACTTACAGAAGCATCTCCAATCACCCATACTGCCGCAAGTTGGCTTCCAGAGATTAGACCAGCAAGTGTAGGCGCACCCGTTATAGATACGGATGCAATTATAGTGAATCCAGAGACTTTAGAAGAACTAGAAATAGGCGAGATCGGTGAGTTGCTGATAAAGGGTCCACAAGTAATGAAAGGATATTGGCATAATCCAGAGGCAACGGCACAAGATATTGTAAATGGCTGGTTAAGGACAGGAGACTTAGTTAGAGTTGACGAGGAGGGATATTTCTATATTGAGGGTCGAACTAAAGACATGGTAAAGTACAAAGGTTACAAGATCATGCCAAGAGAGGTCGAGGAGAAATTAATGGAACATCCAGCTGTTCTTGAAGCGGGAGTGTGTGGTGTACCAGATCCTAATATTGGCGAGACTATTAAGGCTTTTATAGTTCTAAAGAAAGAATATAGAGATGGTAAGGTATCCGAGCGCGAGATTATAGAGTGGTCAAAAGAGAAAATGGCAGGATATAAATATCCTCGTCAAGTGGAGTTCATAAAAAACCTCCCTCGAACTGCGGTAGGTAAGATCTTCCGTCGAAAACTTAGAGAAATGGAAATAGAAAAACAGAAAGCTTAATTTTTAATTTATTTTTTTAATTTTATTTTTTTATATTAGATTATCGTTATAGCTATTAGAGTTTTTTTTTGTTAATTGGACATACATCCCAACATGTGGTACAACCAATTCTATATTCTAAGAAGAAAGTATTCGTAATTAATTCGATATTCTTCACATATTCCCGATTAGGAGGATGTAATATATCAAGCCCATGTTTAACTGTATTGGGTAGGCATTTCATCTTTTTAAATTTACCATCTTTATCAAATGCTCTATTAGGACAGTTATCAACACATAAATTACATTCACTACATACATTATCTTCCATTATTGGATCTGCTATTAGTTTTGCAGTGGTTATTACAGCTGATAACCTCAATAACGTACCATGAATCGGATGAATTAACATTCCATTTTTCGCGATTTTTCCTATGCCGGCTGCCAATCCTGCATGTTTTAAAGAAATAGCTCCCCATGGTTGAAGATTCTCTATTGCTACAGGATTATAGGATGGAATGGTAATCGAATAATAGCCAAGAGATTCTATATAATTAGCTAATCTGACCGCTGTAATATCTAACAATTTAAACATACTATGATAAGTTCTATGTATAAGGTTAGTGCGATGATTCTTTAATTTAAAAAATGATCTTGGCATTGATTTACCAAAAACAATTACTGAATTGGCATCCTCCAAGATATTTTTTGGCTGATGAGTCTCTGGTGCTTCTAGAAAAAGCTCATTGTTCACATCTGCAATCCCAACTATACCCATGTCGGCTTTTATAACAAATCTTTTTATTTTATCTGTTAGCTCTTGAATAGATTTTGTGTCTGACATATCAAATCTCTAAAATTAAAATTCCTACTTATAATTCATTTTATTTTTATGAAATAATTATTGAATTATTTACTTTTTGAAAAATCACTTATATTATTTCTAACAATCTTGTTTAAGACCCAAAATTAGCTTATTTCTTAGAGTGATGACCAGAATATTTAAAAATGAAATTATACATTTATGTTATTAATCATTTTTTAATAAAAATAAAGGTGAATGCAATAAAAGATTATTCAGAATGGGAACCCAGTCTAGATTATGAACATGATTCAGAATGGGTAAATGCAAATAGAACATGGTTTAAACACCGCCCTCCAGAAGAAGGAAAAGCACTACAGTTTGATCCGATACCCGTACATGAATTTATAAAAAGAACAATTAGAAAATATCCTAATAATGTGTGTGTATATCATAAACAATCAGATAAGAAGTATACTTATCGGGAATTCGGACATTATGCAGATCGGGTTGCTAATGCTCTGCATGAATTAGGTGTTGGGAAGGGTGACGCTGTATGTATAATGTCGGGAAACTGTCCTGAATTTTTATTTTGTTATTTAGGAATTTTAGAAACGGGAGCTATATTAGTTCCGATCAATCCGCTACTTACAGAATCAGATGTAACTCATATTGTTCGAGAAACTGGAAATGTTAAAGTCATTTTTTCACATAAGGCCAATTATAGAACTATTAAAAAGGCAAGAAAAACTGTAGATGTAAAAAATGTAATTTTAATTGCCACCGACACGGCAAGAGATGATGCGATTATTCTTGATGATTTCATTAAAGATAAAGCAGCAAAACCTCCTGAAGTAGATATTGATCCTGGAAAAGATATTGCGGCGTTATTATTTACGGGAGGTACGACTGGGTTACCAAAAGGAGTGATGCTAACACATACTAATTTAGTTTTTAACGCTCTTCAAGCTAGTATTTCGAGTTACAGCAGTTTTGAAGAAATTGAAGCAATGGAAGGTAAAGAAGTAAATTTATCTATTTTACCTCTATGTCACGCCATGGGATTTACTATTTTAAACATAATGTTATCAGGAGCCATGATGCTTTTGATGTTTCCTTTTGATCCAGCTGAAGTTATGAAAGCGATTGAAGAATATCGTATAAAGATTTTAGTGGCTGTTCCTGTTATGTATCAGATGATTATCAATCACCCTGATTTTACAGAACGAGACCTCTCTAGTTTAGAGACTGCTCGATCTGGATCAGCAGCACTGGCTCCCGATTTAGCCAGAAGATGGGAAGATGTCGTAGGCTTTAAGGTTTCTCAAGCATATGGACTCACTGAAGTAACAATGATGTCACATGCTTCGGAACCTTGGTTACCGGAAATTATATCTGAAAGTATAGGCGTTCCTTCTATAGATACTGACGCTATTATTGCAAATCCAGAAACTTTAGAAGAGCTTAAACAGGGGGAAGTAGGTGAGATTTTAATTAAAGGTCCTCAAGTTATGCAAGGATACTGGAAAAGACCAGAGGAAACAGCCAAGGACATTGTTAATGGGTGGTTAAGAACCGGTGACCTTGGCAGAATGGATGAGAACGGATATTTTTATATCGAGGGTCGCACCAAGGACATGATTAAATATAAATCGTATAAAATAATGTCTAAAGAAGTTGAAGATAAATTGATGGATCATCCAGCTATTCTCGAAGTTGGTGTAGTTGGAGTTCCTGATCCTAACATAGGAGAAACAATTAAGGCTTTTGTTGTGCTTAATAAAGAATACAGAGATAAAGGTATTACTGAACGCGATATTATAGAATGGTCTAAAGAAAAGCTCGCCGCTTATAAGTATCCTCGTCAAGTAGAATTCATTAAGGCGTTACCTCGAACAGCGGTTGGCAAAATCTTCCGCCGAAAATTACGAGAAATGGAAACAGAAGGAAAATAGAAACCTTTACTTCCTTTATTTTTAAAAAACATTCTTTTTTTTTTATTTATTTCTTTTTATTTTTTTTTTATTTTTTTTATTTATTTTATTCATTTTATACAAATTTATAAATAATTTTGACCTTCCAAGAGTAAATTTTTTATAACACTTGGACAAATAATAATTAAAAATAAAATTTAACAAAAAGGGTGAAATAATTATATCAAAAAATATTCTTGAAGAAGGAAAAGATGTGTATGTTAAAACTGGAATAGTTGCACCGGAATATAACTTTTGGGTGGGACTGGTTATGGATAAATTTTATGATGGTTTGGAAAATAAGAAATTTATCGGTAACAAGTGTTCTAAATGTGGTAAAGTATTTCTACCACCAAGAAAGATATGTGGCGACTGTTTTGCGAAGGCTGAAGAATTCTTGGATCTTCCTGGAACGGGGGTTGTAAAGAACTTTACTGTAGCGAATTATAATGTAAATGAACGTAAAGCGAGAAAATTAAAGGAGCCGGTTATAGTAGGATTAGTTCAAGTAGATGGAGCAGATACAGCTATGATTAGTAAAGTTTTAAATATAACACCTGATGAAATAAAAGAAGGGATGAAAGTTAAAGTAGTATGGGCAGATAAGATTAAAGGTAGTCCTAAAGATATTAAAGGCTTTGAGCCCATTGGAGGTGGGTAAAAGTGGAAAAAGTCGGAATTGTGGGTTATTATCAAGTGAAACCTGAGTTAGATGCAATGATGAGTCCTCCTGATATGATATTTAAAGCTGTAAGAGGTGCTTTAGATAGTGCGGGATTAAAAAGAAAAGATTTAACAACTGTCATTGGGTGTACAAACGATTATTATGATGGAAAGACGATCTCAAATGCCTATAAAGTGGACGCAGCTGGAGCATATATGAAGGATGAAAGTAAAGTTGAATTTGATGGCGCTCACGCTGCTCAGTATGGATTATTTAGAATTTTATCAGGCAATCATAAATTAGCAATGATTTATGGATATAGTATGCCATCTTGTTTTCCTTATGAAACAGTAAGGATTTTGGAATTAGATCCTACGTTTGATAGAACTATCAGTCTGTTAAATTCATATACTGCTGGAGGAATGCAAATGAGGGCATACATGAAAAAATTTAATGTGTCTATAGAGGATATTGCTAAGGTAGCTGTAAACAATATAAAAAATGCTGCTAAAAATCCATCAGCACTACCAGAGGCTCAGTTATCAAACATAAGCGTTGGAGATGTATTGGAATCTGAAATTCTCAGTTCCCCTCTAAGAAGATTAATGTATCCTATGCTTTGTGATGGTACAGCTGCGATAATACTTGCCCCCGAAAAACAATCATTAAAAATTACAGATAATCCTGTATGGATTACTGGGGTAGGAAGCTGTCAAGATACGTATTACATAGGGGAGAAAGATTTATCTATTAGTACTTCCATGGAAATCGCTGCAAAAAAAGCGTATAAAATAGCTGGAATAAATGACCCTAAAAAGGAAATTGATGTAGCTGAAATATTTGGACATACTGCATGTGAGGA
>SDBT01002286.1_pt1 | contig 34050 bp, 69 predicted proteins | sample 2277101 | NCBI WGS metagenome assembly SDBT01 (sample SAMN10404973, study PRJNA504765) | marine sediment metagenome | isolation source: marine sediment core GS10_PC15, 103 cmbsf | place: Arctic Ocean: Southern Knipovich Ridge | collected 2010
TGATGGGATGTATGATTTTAGGAGCAATAATAAATAATTATCCAGTTATAATGTTCTCAATGATGTCCTGTTTAATTGGATATTTTGAACCTACGGAGGATAGGTTTTAATCTTTTAAATAAACTAATAAATAAAATGGAGGACACAAAAATGGAGAACACTATCAAAGGATGGGAACATATAAACCACTTGGTTAATTTCTATCTCAACAACATTGATGGACTACAATGGGGTTTTGAAGTAGGTATCAAGAACGAAGATGGAACATTCAGAGGAATGCCAATAGGGTTTATCAGAGAAGAAGGTTTTGTTAGTAATCCCAAAGATGAAAAATATAACTATAAGTTAATATTCACATCAAAAGGGGTTATGTTTTTTCGTAAAAAACGGGGGGAGTAATCCCCTTTAACTCTTTTAATGAAAAGAAACTATGAAAAATAAAGAAAAAGCAGAATTAAGAAAAGATGTAAGAGAATTATCTAAAAAAGGATATTCACGAAAGGAAGGAATTAAAACTTTAGTTGAATGGGGTTATAATGAATCAACGGCGAGAACTTATTGGAAGGTTTTTGCAAACAAAGAACAGGAGAAAGAAAAAGGATGCGAGATAGATTGTAAAAAAGAACATTTATGTATTGGGGTAGGGTGTGACTGTAAGGGGTGTAATGATGAATAGAGAATTAATGTTTAGCAATAAGAACAATGCTTGGTGTACTCCAAGAGATTTTTTTAACAAACTTAACGAGGAATTTCATTTCACTTTAGATCCTTGTTGTATGCCTAAATCTGCATTATGTAAAAAATATTATACTCCTGACGAAGATGGATTAAAACAAGATTGGTCTGGAGAAAGAGTTTTTGTTAATCCTCCTTATGGCAGAGAAATAGGTAAATGGGTTAAGAAATGCTACGAAGAATCACAAAAAGAAAATACCTTAGTAATTATGTTAATTCCATCAAGAACAGACACAAGATATTTCCATGATTATATTTTGGGAAAAGCAGAGCTAAGGTTTATTAAGGGGAGATTGAAGTTTATTGATCTTGATTATAAAGGAAAAGAAGAGGATAGAAAAATGAGTCCTGCACCATTTCCAAGCATGATAGTAATATTTGATGGGAGAGAAAAATGAAACAAAACATCATATTTGAACATAAAAATATGAGGATTATTTTACTTCATCTACTTGAATGTAAGATCGATTTTGCTCGTCGTATCTCAATAAAAACAAAATCTCATGTGGCTGGAATAGGAAGAGCATCAGCAATTTTAAAAAAATTGAAATTAATAAGGGAAGTAGAAGTGAAGAATGCAAGACAACCCCCATTCAGAAGAAGAAGTAAAATCAGAAAAGAATTGGAACTAACCAATAAGGGTAGGGAGATAGCAAAATTATTATTTGAAATTAATCAAATCAAGTTACCAAAGATAAGTATAAAGAATATAAAATCCTTATTAAATTATGGAGAACAAGCTTAAACTCTTTTAAATGTTACATATCATGGAAAACCAAACATCAACAGAAAATACAAAGGAAATAGACAAAGCCTTTGAAATTGATTGCAGTAAATATTATCATGCTCATATGACTCATAAAGTAATAACTTATAAATTAACCTTGGATTAAAATGAATGAAATAATACCTAACTACGAAGAAGACCTTAAAGAATTACAAAGAAAAGCTTGGAAGAAACCTTCAACAATATTTTTAATCTTAGCTTTAATCTTTTGTATTTTTATGTTAATAAGGGGGTTGATTAACTCTCTTTGATGAAATAATAAAAATGGATAAAGAAAATAAATGTAAACGATGTGGGCATAAGATGATTAGTCATAGATGGAGACCTTATGGGTCTAATAGTAAATATCTTGGATGTCATATGAAGGGGTGTAATTGTAAGAGTTATTTGGAGGAGGAACATGGTAAATAAAGAATCGATTAATGAAGCATTACAACAAATGACAGGATTTAGGGTTGGAAGGTGGGGAGCTTCTCCTACTGAATTAGTGTCCTCAATGGGTTTAACAATAACAGAGTGGAGACATATAAAAAAGAATGAAGATTCTGGACATTTAGACAAAGATGATATTAAAGAAATTAATAAATATTTTAAAAATGGAGGAGAATATTAATTCTTCTTGAACTAAGATAAAATGGAAAATAATAATATTCACCAGAGTAAACAAAGCCCAGAATTGAGTGTCGTGATGAGTCCTACTCAACAACGGCGTGTGGGACAAAAAATCTCTGGTGATTTATTGTTTGGAAAATGGATGTGTGTTTGTTTTTATGGATGGATAATTTGTGGAATAGGGTTAGCAGTTAGTTTAATATTAAATTGGAGATTAACTCTTAGTGGTTAATCTTTTTGGGAAAAGACTAATGGATAAATATAAGATAATGGGTGAAATTGGAAAGTTAAGTCTTGATGACAAACTTGAAATACACAAATGGTTAATGGATTTAACAAGTAGGGAACTTAATAATAATATGGAAAATGCAATGGATAATTTAAGTAGGGGGATTCGTGGAGGTTAAACTCCTTTGTGAATAAGAATAATGGAAAAACAATGTGAAAATAGGTTTTGTAAGAAGATAGTTGATACAGATAATTGCTATTCTTATGTTGCTTATGGGAAGAAAGTATTTTGGTGCAATGAAAATTGTTATAAAGAACATACTGGGGCAATTAAATAAAATGGAGGATAATAAAAAATGACATATGAATTAGAAATTAATGAATTGGTAAGGAAGATAGAATCTTTAGATGTTAGAAAAAGAACTGCAAAAGAACATAACTTTTTAATCAAAAATAACTATGGAGGAGATTGGGAAAGATATATTTCATCAGTGATGGAACTTTAAACTCTTTGTATAAAAACATGGTAAAGAAATTAATAAAAAATAACAAGTGTACTGAATGTGGAAAGATTCTTGCAGAGAATAATAAATCAAAATTATGTGCTTTCCATTATAGAAAGAAATATTATCAAAGATAAAATGGTATTAAGAAAAAAGGGTGAGAGATTGAACAGACCTTGCTGGAAATGTGGAAAATATTATGAACCTACAACAAGAGCAAAAGGATTATGTCCTAAATGCAAGGGGAAAGATAAATTTTGGAAGGACCTAATAAAAATACAGAAAAATGCAATTACAAAAGATAAGTGAAATGGTTGAAGATTTATTAAATGAAGATCCAAGGACCAGAGATTCAGACAAGTTTTTAATTTGGAAAATATTGATAGCAAAAGGAATACATATAGATTTTAATAAGTTCATGGAATTACCAAGTTTCGAATCAATAACAAGATGTAGAAGAAAACTTCAGGAAGATAATGATGAATTAAAAGCAAATTTCAACGTTCAACAAAATAGAAACGAACAAATGGCAATGTTCAAAGAGATAAATAAGCCTCAACCAATAAATGAACCCTTTTAGAGGGTACAAAGTCTGCCCCAGATGGCTCCATGATTGCTACAGGAGGTCAGCACAGTATAAATGTCAAAGGTGTGGTAGGAGAGAACACGAAGTTGGAAAACTTATCCCTCATAGGATTAAAAGGTCAAATAAAGGAGGACTATACACAGTATACAAATTAAATGATAAAAGAAACAATATTAAGATCTGCTGCAAGGAATGTCACAAAAAATTCCATCAAAATGATAATCGAAGAATACGTTGTAACTAATGAGTTAAAACACACATTTAAATACTAGGAGATATTAAGAAGAACATGAAAATATGCATCTACGTACGAAATTCAACTAATGAAGATAAACAAAATCCACAGACACAGATAAAACCTTTAGTAAAGAGGTGTGAAGATCAAGGATGGACCTATGAAATCTTCCAGGAGTTTGCAAGTGGTTCAAAAGAATCAAGACCTCAATTAGATTTAATGTTACAAAGAATAAGAAAAGGTGATTTCAATGCAGTTATGGTTTGGAGATTAGATAGATTAGGAAGAAGCTTAAAACATTTATTACAATTAATAGAAGAATTCAAAAACAAAGATGTAAAATTCATAAGTTTAACAGAAGGATTTGATACTTCAACACCTCAAGGAGAATTATTTTTTAGTATTGCTGGAGCATTTGCACAATTTGAAAGAAAATTAATACAAGAAAGAATCAACGCAGGATTAAAACGAGCAAAAGAAGAAGGAAAAGTATTGGGAAGACCTGCAGGATCTAAAGATAAGAAAGTAAGAAGGAAATCAGGATATAGATTAAGATGGACCCAGGACAGACAAAAGAAACATGCTAAGAAGACTGGGATAAATAAACCGATTGAGGATTTTGAATAATGCCACAACCAAGCTTAAAATACTGGAGAGAGAAATTAGATAGAGGATGTAAAACTTTTGACCATACAGTTTTATCACATATTGATTGTACCGAGTTATCTATTTTATTAGAAGAACTTTATAATAAAAGGGAAAAACTAAACAATCCCCCCACTAAATAACTAAGACAAAAAATGACACATAAAAAAACACTTAACCACCCCCCAATTAAAAAAACATCACAATCAGATGATTATTTAGTACAATGAATAGAATAAAAATGATAGAACTAATGAAAGAACTTCAAAATCAAGATAATTCTGGAACTGCGGATCCAGTATTTGTTGTTTATGATTGGGAAAAAGTACCTACTGATCCAGATTATTCAAATGATTATTATTATCTTTGGGATGGGGAAAGTGAGTATGATTCCTTAGATGAGTTGAGAGATTCAATGGTTGATAATGGAAATAATCCCCCAATAGAAGATTTTGAAGAATGGGCAATGAATGAAGGGGATGTAAGAAAAGTTTATTATCTTAAAAGGAGAGTTTTTGTATCTGTGTTCTTAACAAGAAAAGCTGCTGAGACTTTCATTAAAGCAAATTCATATCATTGGAATGAACCTCACATATATGTACATAGTTTATGGAGAAATAATGAGATGAAGGAAATAAGGGATCACTTTTTAAATTTAAATACTATAAAAAAATGACAAAAACAGACTATTCAAATCCAAAGGTAATGAAGAAAGTTGTTGCAGAAGCAAAGAATGCAGGAATATTTGATAAAAAATTGAATAAAAAGAATCAATATCATATATTTAACATAAAGGTATCATCATATGATGCAATGACATTAAATATGTTTAAAGGTAATAAAAATTATGGATACAAATTAAGACAAGTTAATTTTGAGTTAGGGTTAAGTTCAAGGTATAATCCTAAGAAAACTGATATTAATTTTATCAGAAGAACTTTATTTAATAGATGTAAATATGAAATAAGGTGTTTAATAGAAACAAAATCAGAATCAGAAAGAGCATGGAATAAGCTTTCAGGAAAACCTCTAAAATTAATTTTTGAGAGTAAGGATGGTAATATTGAAATTATTAGGATTATAAATGGAAAACTTGAAATACAATGAAAATAAAAACCGTTCAAACAATATTATTAGTTATAGCAGTTATGGGTGTTACTGGTAATAGCTATGATGGTTCTCCAGAAAGTAAGGTTGCTGGTTTGATAACTGCATTATGTGGATTTAGTGCTATGGCAATAGGAATTTATTTATGGAAAAAGGAGAAGACTATTAAACCTAAAACAAAGAAAAAATGAAAATAGAAACAAGCCATTTAGAAATAGCAGATATATGTCTTAGTGCAGATGGAGGACATTGCCAGAGTTGTGCTGATGATGTGGCTGAAGCATTTGGTAAGAGATTTAAAGAAGTTAATTTGGAAAAACTTAGAGAAATTATAGATAAGAAAATGAAGGAGTATTATGACAGACCATGAAATACAATAAACAAAAAGCAATAAAATACTTTATAGAACAGAAGATCGTTGAAATAATCCTTATATTAGTTATAATTACTGCAATAGTTTTTATTCCTTATTTAGTGGGAACCTTACTTCCTGATTCTTGGAATGTAGCTTATTCAAGCACAGAACCTTATAATATAAATATTTCAGATTATTGGCTTACTGGAATTTTCATTTCATTTTTTGGGGCATTCTTTATAGGTTTAGGATTAACAGTAATTTATGGAATTTACAAGATTTTAATATATTGGATAGATTCAAACTGGGAAAAAGCAAAGAAGAGGGCAGAGATATGAAAACAATAAGTCACATAATGATTAAGAATAAATGTCAAGAATGCAAAAAGAATAAGCCAGATGTAATTCAAATAATTACTGAAGATGGGATAATTTATAGAAGTGTAGGATATAGACAACTTTGTAAGGAATGTGCCTAATAAATATAAAATGTACGAAAAAACAATAAAAATAAAAGTAAAAGCAGAACTAGAAGATGATGTAAGAAATGCTATGGCTAAAGTAAGGACCTGGATTAATAAGTTTAAAGATCATCTAAATTTGTATGAGGTTGAGTTTGAACATGAAAAATAAAATAATAAAATGCCCTTGCGGAGAAAAGTTTGATACTGATGGGTGGAATATAAATGAAAGGGCAGGACAAGGAAATCATTATCGTTATAAAAGGGAAGGAAATTTTAGTATTAAATATACTTCTTGTGATAAGTGTGGGAGATATGTTATTTTGAGAAAGGAGAAGGCAAAATGAAAGCATTGTCAATTAAAGAACCCTGGGCAAGTTTAATCTTAGCAGGAAATAAAAGTATTGAAACTAGGACCTGGAAAACAAAATATCGTGGAGAAATATTATTATGTGCTTCAAAAAATCCAAAAGGAAGACTTAGTGGGATGGCTTTTGCTACTGCAGAAATATTAGATTGTAGACCCATGGTTAAAGATGATGAAAAATTTGCATGTTGTGAAGTTTATCCAAAAGCAAATAGTTGGTTTCTAGGAAACATAACTCCAATTAAACGTTTTCCAGTTAAGGGACAATTAGGAATATTTGAGGTGGAGATTTAAAATGAAACTAACAAAAAATCAAATAAATAAGATCCGTGAACTAAAAAACAATGATGAAAAAGTCGTAGATATTGCTAAAAAATTAAAAATATCAATTTCAACAGTATCATATTGGACTAATGAAGAATCAAGATTAAAACAAAACCGAAGATCTACACAGAGATTCAAAAGCAAAACATTGACAGAACGTAGAAAAATCTATAGACAAAGATTACCTTACCTAAGAGATTATCAATATAGAAGATACAATGATGACGAAACATTCAGAGAAAAACAAAAAAGAAGATCTAATGAGTATTATAAAAGGGTGAAGAAAAATGAAAGTATGTAATTACTGTGGGCAATATAGAAGGTGTAGAAGGAGTGTACTTTGGAATCATGAGATTTTAAATTGGTCCATGGCTGAATGGGTATGTGAAGATTGTGATAACGGATTAAAAATTGTTAATAAAGATACAGAATTAATTGAAAAAGCACAAAAGAAAAAAGACCAAGAAGAATGGATAAAGAAAAGAGACAAACTACTAAAAGAAAATGATCTATTTAAAACAAATGAAAGGGGGTAATAATAAAAAAGAATGAAAATACAAAACAAATCGTTATTTTATACAGGTTTAGTTCTTCAAATCATCCCATTAATAATATTTGGAATTATAGGATTATCTATGCTAAGTTGGAATTGGGTAACAATGAAATTAGTTAAAATAGTTCTAGCAATTGGTGGATTAGTTTTATATGAAGGATTAGCAATAACAATGATGTATTTCGGACTTAAAAAAGATTAAATGGTAAAAAAACAAAATATACAACCTGAAGAAAAAAGATTCCCAATTGTGGGGGTTATTGTTGGACTTTTTATTGTATTAGCTTTATTCTTATCAATATTTATTGTTGGTGCAGGAGAAAGAGGAGTAGTTTTAACTTTTGGTAAACCATCTATGGATGCCGCAGGAGAAGGACTACATTTTAAAATACCTTTCGCACAATCAGTAAAGAAGATGGAAGTAAGAACACAAAAAATTGAAGTTAGTGCGGATTCAGCAAGTAAAGACTTACAAGATGTTCAAACAACTATTGCTTTAAACTTTCATTTAATGCCAGAATTAACACCTAAGTTATATCAAGAAATTGGTAGATCATATAGGGAAAGAATAATTGATCCTGCAATTCAGGAAAGTGTAAAGAGTATTTCTGCTAAATTTACTGCAGAGGAATTAATTTCTAAAAGAACTGATGTTAGAAGAATGATTCAAGAAACATTAACTGAAAAACTAACAAAGTATTATATCAAAGTAGATGATTTTAATATTGTTAATTTCCAGTTTAGTGAAGAATTCGATAAGGCTATTGAACAAAAAGTAACTGCGGAACAATTAAAACTAAAGGCTGGAATGGATCTAGAAAGAATAAAAATTGAAAAAGAACAAAAGATTACTCAAGCTGAAGCAGAGGCAATGGCGTTAAAACTTCAAAAGCAAGAAATTACACCAGACCTATTAAAATTAAGACAAATCGAAGTTCAAAGATTTGGTATAGAAAAATGGAATGGAATATTACCATTAGTAACTGGTGATGCAATACCTTTCATAAGTTTAGGAAATTCAACATTTTAATTATTATCATTAGCCCCCATTAATTTTGAAGGGGTATTTTATATTGAGGAAAAAACAATGGAACAAACAGAAGAGAAAAAGAAAAGAAAAGGGCTTATAGAATTAATCTTATTTCTAGCATTGAGTATTTTAATATTTATAGAAATAGGTCGTTTTTGCGAAGACTTCTGTGAAGTAAGCTTAGAACTAAAAATTCTGATTTCAATAGGGATCTCATTATTAATTCTTCTTATACTTTATTTGTTAAAAAAATTTAAAATAATAAAACCAACAGAGAAAAAAGAATTAGTAAAAAGAGAAGCATTAGAATTATTACCTACAGAAAATTTAAGAAATGAAATAGAAAAATCACAAGAGATAATAGAAAAATCAAAGAAAATATTAGATAAGCGGGGAGATAAAAAAATTAGTGAGACCTTTGGTGAACAATTTAATAATATAATAATTGGCGGTGGAATAGTTTTTGCAATTGCATTAATCTTTTTTGGTTCAATCCCTGCATATTTTGGGGTTAATAATGAATTTATTAATCCATCAAACAATACATTAGGAATAAATGGGAGTATGAATATGGTTGCAGGAGCATTTGTAACTATTAATGAGGTAGGGCAAGAAAGTTATATATTTTGGTTTTGGTTTTTTTGGGTTGTAGTTTATGTTAGTTTTATAAATCCAATAATGATAGTAATCGGTGAGTTATTAAAAAAGAAATATAATTGGAAGGATAATTATTTAGATGTTTTTGGATTATTTGGGTTAGGATATTTTATAAATTTGAAGTTTAAACAATGGAAACAGAAAAAGAAGTACAACAACTTAAAGAAGATCTAGAAACTATTGAAGTAAAAGAATTAAGCCCATGGATAAGGATATTTTTATTTCTATTTATAATTGGATTCATATTATTTAGTATATGGTGGGAGTTTTTCAAATGAAAGATGGAGATATATGTAACTGGGATGAAATAGATTTATGTTTACAATGTCAATTTGGAATTACACTTAATGAATGGATAGGAATGTTATTTAATGAAGCAATGTTGAAACTTACAATGGAAATAGCAGAAAAAGGATTAAAAGAAGCAGGATTATTAAAATGAAAAAGAAATGTTATAAAAAATTAAAAGATTATAGAAAATATTGTAATCCATTTTATATTAAAAAAGTAATCAATGGTGAAGAAATAGATTTTAGAAATCACATGATGGAAGGATTTTTAACTACATTAATAGGGGTAGCATTCTTAAATCCTGGGATACCTTTAAAATGAAACGTCAAGCAATCAACATATCAATAAAAGAATTAATTAAACTAATAAAAGAACTAGCAATCATGGAAAAAGATTTAGTAAATAAATTTGGTACAGATATTGATTGGAATAGAAAAGTTTTAGTTGGTATTGTAAATAGGGATCCTGAATGTTCAGATACTTGGGAGCTTGAATGAAAAATATAACCTTTTTCTTTTTATTATTTTTATTAGTTGGACTTTCCTTTTCACTAGGATTATATACAGATTATGTATTCAATGAAGAAGAAGATTTTACAATCGGTTTATACTCTGATGATTTTTGTGGTTATGATGGAAACTGGATTCATATAAAAGTAGAAGAAGGTTCAAATTTCAGAAGATTAGTTGAAGTATGTAATCATGAAAGTGGACATGAATTGTTTTGTAGATTGAATAATGGAACTGATTGTTTTACAGATTTTACAGAAAACTATGCAGCAGTTTGTGAGAACTATCCCAGGTTATGTTTGAATGATGAGATTTGAAAAAGGAACACCTGAATATATTGAATTTAGAAGAAAAGCCAATGAACGTAATCGTAGATATTATTCTAAACCAGAAGTAATGGAAAGAAAAAGGATTTATTCTAAAAAATATAGACAAGAGAATAAAGAAAAGATTTCTGAATATGGTTATGAATTAAGATCTAAGCCAGAAACAATAGAAAGAATAAAGAGATGGAGGGAAGATAATAAAGAACATTTAAAATTGAAAGGAAAAGAATGGAGAGAAAAAAATAAAATAATGAAAAATAAGATGGATAGAGAGTATAGGAGAAAAAGAAGGAAAGATCCTAAGTATATAAAACGAGATAAACAAAGACAAAAGAAATTCAGAGATGAAAATCCAGAGAGGATTAAAAAATATAATCAGAAATATTATACATCTCCAAAGGGGATTATAAGTTATAACAATCATAACCATAGAAGATTAGCATTAATTAAAGGAAGAGAAACGGATTTAACAGGAAAAAAAGTTAAAGAAATTTTTGATAGGGATAAGGCATGTGTTTATTGTGGGAGTAATATTAAAAGAGAATTAGGTCATATTGTTCCATTAGCAAAAGGTGGAAGTTGTATGTTTAATAATTTTGTTGTGGCTTGTAAAAAATGCAATTGTTCTAAATCAGATAGGGATATTTTCTATTGGTGTAAATTAAGAGAGATTAAAGTTCCAGAGATAGTATTAAGACTATTGGGGGAACAAAAGAATTAAATATTTTTTCCAGGAGAATCAGACCTATTACGGCGGGACTCCCAATAAGTTTTACCAGTCCGAGAAATTCTTTTTCCTGGAGCTAATGCCTTTCTTGCAGCGTCTGCCTTGACATTACTTGTTCCAACTTGATCTAAAACTTTTATACTTTTCCTTTGATTTTTAAAACCCAAGGCACTAAATTCTCCATCTAATTCACTTTTTATTAAATCCATAACTTTACATGTATAAATTGTTTTATAAATATCGATTACTAGGCATTCACTAGGCACTCATGGAATAGGGCTGAATCGAACAGCCAACTCCCACGCTTCAGGAGGGGTTTTCCCGTTAAACTACTATTCCTTCAAGGCATTGATAATGGACCTACTGGGAATTGAACCCAGAATTATTCGTTGCAAACGAACTATGATACCATTTCATTATAAGCCCGTATCTTTTCAAGGCATTGATAATTTTTAAACCTTCCTCTAGGCATTCACGATCAAGATAGTAACTAAAAAGTGTTACAAAAATGTTCCATGAGAAATAGAGGGGTAAATATTGATAGAATTCAAAACGCATATAATGATAATGTATAAAATTCAAATAAAAAAAAGGCAGGGTTTCCCCCACCAATTGATAAAAAAGCATAAATGTAATTAAGAGTATAAAGTTTTATTACTTCCTTTAAACCCTCTTTTTTATCGTGTTAATAATAATAATAAATTAAATTATTCCGTTTTCTTTAAACTCTTCTGTTAAATTAAACTTCTTTCCAAGAGTTTCAAAATAACTAACATAATCTGATAACTCCCCATAACTAAGATTTTGTTTACTTATCCACGTTTGAAAATTTATCGCTGTTTGTTTTGCTTCTCCTTGTGTTTTTATTTCAGGTATTGCTTTTAGTTTCATTTTAATCTATTTTACCTACCGATTTAATAAAATCCACATATTCTTTTTTAGTCATTTCAAACCCGTTAGAAATTAATCCTATTATGAATCCTCGAGTTTCCTCAGTACAAGCCCCTAAGCCATGTAACCAATTATCATCTGTTTGTAAGTCTTCTTTAGTGTATCCCATTATTTATTTATTCCCCCTTTCAGTTAGTTTTAAAATAGTTTCTGTTTCATAATCAACAATTAAATCCTTTTTCAATCCATTAAAAGAAACACTATCTACAACCTCAGAATCCTTATTAATCCAAACTTGAACAAAAAAAGGCTCTTTATACCAGCCGTATTTTTTTGCAACGCTTGACCAATTAATACGATGTTTTTCTAATCCTTTTAAGATTTTCTTTTTATTTAGTTTCATTTTTAATTATTACAATATTTTTCTAATTCGATTTGATTATCTATAAGTTGAGTTATTGCAGTCCAAAACTCATCAAGTTCTTTATTTTCAATATGATTAACAAAAGCAATATTATCTAATTGACTTCTTAATCTTTCTTCTTCTTGTTGTAATTCTTTAAGTTCTTCCTTTTCCATTTTGTTTTTATTCCTCCTGTTTATTTATAATCGTGATGCCCTTAAAAGAAAAGGGTTAAAAAAAATTAAATTGCCTGATTCATTTCTTCAATAATTATTTTAAAATCTTCTTTGTTTGTTCTCTCGAATTTCTTAAAATCATTAAGCATTTTTTTAACTGCGTCTAAAGAACCGTCTTTTATTAAATCATTTCTTGAATAAAAAAGCTCTAGATATTCTTTAGGTTTTTTATATTCGTGTTTTTCTGTGTCCTCTAATCCACTAATAAAACAATATTTTATATTTAGGTCTTCCTTAATTTCACAAATAAAAAACCCATTATTATTATCTTGGTTATTCAAACATTGACTTAACTTTATTTCGTCTTTAGTCCCATAAGTAAAACCGCCGTTATAATCTGTAAATTTTACTTCTCTATGTAACTCTTGAAGACTAGCCCAATTTATAGCGTTTATTAAATCTTTTTCTAAGAAATGGTTTATATAACTTTGTTTAGTTTTTGCATACGCCCCATGTTCCTTTTTATTTCTAATTGCTTTTTTAAGCCTTTTCATTATTTGAAGATTTGTATTTAAAGCCCCCTTTCCGTATAACCATTGACTATGAAAAACTAAAACCTTTTCTTCCCTATTATTTGGATTTGGTTTTAAGTTACATTCACCCATATCAACAGAGGGGATTATAAACACGCTTTGAAATCTTTGCCCCATTTTAATTTTTTAACCCCCTTACATTTCTTTTAAATTCTGCTTTCTGTTCTTCTATTGTTTCAATCTTACCACAGTAACAACACATAAACGCATCCTTTGAAAAACGCCATATAAATTTATTACCTTTGCAGTTTAAACAACCTCCCATTTTACCAACCCCTCACTTTATTTTTAATCTTCCTTTTAAATTCAGGTAAGTATATATGTTTAATCTCAAATAAACTAAGTCCTAATAAAATAAAGCTTAGGGGATAAAATATAAACCCTAAGAAATTGGGTATTACTGCAATAATTAAACAAGCACTTCCTAAGATTAGTTTAACTTTGCATATCTTTTTAATTAAGCTTATGTGATTTGTTTCTAATATCTCAAACCTATTTAAAAGCTTGTTGTATTGTTCTGCTGTTATTTTGTTTGTCATTTTTGAATATTAAGCGGGAAAGTTTTTTGGGTTCTTTTCTTTCCTCACTTTTTTTAGTTTACCTTAACATCTTTTGAGGTTAAGTATTTGTTAATTTAATAAGCCGTTTGTTCTTTATAAGTCTTTCGGTGTATTAAGAATAATCCCCAAGCCCCCAAACCATTAAAGAGTAATAACAAATAAGACATATTAAGAACACTATCAAGGAGTAACACAAACAAATACTAAACAATCAAGTGATTGTATCTTTATTTAATTAGTATAATTTATTATCATATTCACACATAACAATAAATTAAAAAAGTGGGGGTGTTATATTTAGTATTGCAATTAAAAAAATTAATATTATTACATCGTATCACATTGTATGACAAATTAAAATCTTGTTCTAAAATTCAGAACGACTTTAAAACTATCCAAGAAAATTAAACACTCAACACAAAAGAATATTCAAAATAATTAAACAACACAAGACAGAACAAAAATATATTTAGATGTTCCAAAAATTATAAAAAAATATAAAAAAAATGTTGAAAAATTTGCCTTTTTTCAGCCCCTTAAAACACCCACTATAACACCTTATAACACTTCTTTCAGGCTGTTATTTTCATGAGTGCCTAGATTTGATTTGAGAAATCCCTGAGTGCCTAGAAAACGATCTAAAAACTGCTGCAGGATCATGAATGCCTAGAAAGGTTATGTATTTTCGATGTTCGAGATGCAGTTGGGGATGTTTCTAAGGTAAAATGCGAGTTGGGATGCCTGTTGGACCCATTTTCCAGGACAAATAGTCCATTTTCCCTTGTAAAACAGGGTGAATGCCTAGATTTACCCCCTTTTTCTTCTCCTTTAGCCATTATCCCCCCCACACAAGCAATAACACTCCTATATATATTAGTTTTCCCTTTATTTGAAAAGCGAAAAGCGATGAAAACCGAGGAAAACCGTCATATATGCCTTGATTAGCCCCAAAAAGGAGAATTTAACCATAAGATTATGTTGTTTTTTACTCAGAAATAGTGTTTTCAGGTGTTATTTGGTCTTTTTCAGCCTTTTCAGCCTCTCTTTCTATCTTTTTGTCACTCGTATCACCAAATTTAGCACAAATCTTAGCTACTTGTTGAAAAGACATCTCAATATCATAGTCTAATAGCAAATTAGAGATCTCCTGATACTTCATTTTAGTATTTTTCCTTAAAAGATATAAGATAAGGTCCCTTTGTTCCCTATACCTAACCTGAGCAGAGGTCATTGATGTCTTTTCGCTATTTGCAAGGGCTTCTTCTTTCTGTTTACGGTACTTTTTATCCATTTCTTCATCACCCAGAGCAAATTTTCCATAAAATCGTCCTTTAAATCGTGTATGCAATCCTTTGACCCTATAACTCATGGTTTTAGCACCGCCAAGGATTAGTTTTTTCTTTTTTTCAAAATTATAAAGCCTAAAATAACCCCTTCGACTAGGTTTACCATTTCTACCTTTAGCTTCATGAACATGTATCAAAGAATTAGCTCTAAACAATGCCATATATTTATCAAGTAAGAAAATAGTTGGAAGTACAATGATAATAAACAGATTCTTTTGTCTCATTTGCATTGACAGACTAACTAGAACTTTATTCACAGGAGATAAGCTTGATCTTGAACTAAATCCAGTAAATGCTTCATCATAAATTATACATTCTCCTTTTTTTGCCTTTAATATCGCTTCTCTAAATTCTTCAGGTCCAAAAACAACCTTTGATAGATTTAAACCATTGTCCACATACTTCCCCATCTGAAATGCAAACGTAGATTTACCAGAACCTTCCTTCCCATCGACAACAATCACGTAATCTTTATCTTTTGAATGTAATGATGGTATAATTTTGTCATCTAGATTTCTTTTTAACCTAATGCTCATAGAATAAGTAGATTCATATCCAGTATTTGGATCAGTTATAGTTACAATTTCGTTTCCGTCTTTTTGAACCATGTTTAATCCATGTCATCATCATCATCTGATTGATAAGCAGTACCTTTACCCTGGGTATTTTGTAATCTTCTTAGAAATAAACTTTTTGTTCGTAAATATAAATATTGTTTTGCAATTGTACTACTTTCATCATCACCCATTTTCTCAAATCCAGTCTTGATATGATTCAACTTGCCTAACTCATGCAATTTTAAATCAATCTTTAAAAATTCTTTATCCTCTTCGCTGTTTCTTTCAACATCTCCACCAAGAACACACCAAATCGCATCTAATTTCCTGTTCCAAGTTACTAGATCGCTTTTAGCCATTGCATTGTAAGCATCTCTCCATAGATTTTCAGTTGTGATGTTGATTAGCCCTGCAGCATTGATACGTGATAGGTTAGCTTCAGTTGGCTCAGAATTTACGTCTTGTTTCATAACAATTTTAGGGGGTCATGTTTTATAAATGTCGATTATCATAAATTATCATAAATACTAAGATTAAAACTACATATTTTGTCTACTCATCGTTTAAATACTAAATTTTGTTAGTAGAATTACAATGGAGGTTATTTGGGTTTGCCGAGGTCCCTTAAAATCGGCTTTTTATTTTTGGAGGGCTTGAAGCTTGATTTTTTTCTTTATATCTTTCTTTGATTTTTCTCTATGGATATTTTCTTCCAACCATTGATGATTTTCAGGTGCAAATGCAATTTTAACTTGTTCTAAATCTCTTAAATCAAAAGAACATAATGGTTTGATATGATCTATCTCATAATTCATATCATTAAAATCTTTTGGAAGCTCATCAATCAATTTTTTTATAATCTTTGAGTAATTGATACCATATTCTTTAGAATTCATGATTTTACCTGTTTCTATATATCTTTGAAACGCATGCCAAACCCTTACTCTCAATTTTCTTTTTATATTATAATTAACATCTGTTTCAGATTTATTCTTTTCCCAAATATTCTTTTTTCTACGATATTCTTTTTTGTCCCTTGAATGATACCACTTTTTACCATAATCCAATAATTTATCTTTATTAATTTTATCATAGACCTTACGATAATCTGCAAATTTATCCTTATTTTTTTCCATCCATTCATTATTATTCTTATCAATCTTTTCTTTATTGGAGACATAATATTTCTTTTTATAATCGCTAATTTTATCCTTATCTTTTTTAAGACGGTTTTTATGATAGTCTTTCATATACTTTTTTCTAATAGCCTTAATTTCTGGTTTTTCACTATATGTCTTCATAACTTGCCTTTGTTTTAATGTAGTTTTCATAATAATGTTAGGTAATATACCTTTATAAATACTTGTAACCACTATCAAGTTAAACAATCGACATTTATAAAACCTTTTTGGAATAAATTAATATGGAAAAAAGGTTATGCTCAAAAAACATTAGTTTTTATTTTAGGAGGGGGATTTAAATGCTGGGAAATATAATCGGAGGCTTCATCGTAATTTTGGTGGGAACTGCTTTGCTTCCAACTGTTGCACAACAGGTTGGAACAGCTCAAGCTGATTCAAACGTAACAGGTGCTGCTGATACTTTAGTAGGATTAGCTACTCTATTCTTCGCTCTTGCAATCGCAACTTCTGCAATAGGAATTGCTGCTCAAGGATTAAGAAATAGTGGATTAATCTAATTAAGTAGGTAAACCTCATGAACATAGACAAAACTTTTAGAGAACAAAGGAAAAAGGCTAAGCCCTTAAAGGTAGTTATTTTTTCAATAACTTTGTTCTCGCTTTTTTTATTTTTTTCTTTAACTTTAATCTCCGCAGAAGAGTGGGGATACAATTTCTTAGACGCTGGTGAGAATCTTAACCCTTCAACTGGAGGAGGCACAACCCTCTCAGGAAATCTTACCAATCTTTCTCAACTAGCAGATACAAATGTCCCATCACCAAATAATAATGATGTTTTAACTTGGGATTCTACACAGAATAATTGGACTGCACAAGTTGGTGCAGGTGGTGGAGATAACTCTTCCTGGAATCAATCTTTTGCTGAAACTTTATTTATAGGATCAGGCAATACAACAGTTCTTTCTACATTTAATCAAACATATGATAATTTCGTAACAAATAACATTTCTAACAAAACTTTCTTCTGGGATAATTTAGATACTTTTAATGCCACTCAAATGGAAAACAATGGTGGAACTTTAAACATATTACAATCTTGGTTTACCACATTATGGGATGCTATTTTTGCAACTAAAACAACTGATGATTTAACAGAAGGTACAACTAATTTTTATGATAATGTTACTTGGAATCAATCCTTAGAACCAAACTTCAATGTTAATTCCACTTTGTGGTGGGCAGGATTAACAGGATTTTCATCTCCTTGGTTTTTTAATAGTGCAAATGATTTAGAACTCAACGAAACAAATCTAAATGATACCCTCCATGATTTTGGATTTAATGAAACTGATAGATTAACAGAGTTTTATGATTTAAGATATTTAACAGGAGAATTAGCCTTATATTTTCATAATACTTCAGACTTTCATAATTCTTCATATACTATTATGAATACAACAATTCCTACAGGATTAGAACAGAGAGATAGTTTTGAAAACTTAGTAAATGGAGATAACTTATTAACAAAAAGAATTTTATCTACATTAAATATTACAATTTTAGAAAGAGGGGCATACAATCAACATACAACTATAGATTATATTTCTGGAAATAAAGATATTAGTATGAGGTCTGAACTTTATATTTTATATGATAATGGGACTGAAACTCTGATTGGACAATCTCCACCTTCTATTGGATTAATCATTGGAATTTATCAACAAATTATATGGACAGGTATTATTAACGATGATATAATATTTCCAGAAGGTTCTCATTTAACAATGTATCTTTATGCAACTGTTGTTGGAAGTGGTCAAGCCCCAGATATTGATTTAGTTGTGGGTGCTGATACTTCGGCAAGATTAGATATTGGAATTAATCCTACAGATATAAAAACTATTGAAGTAGACCCTTTTGCAATTTATAAAGATGGAACTACGACATGGGGAGGAAATGAAGATGGTGGAGGATTTAATTCAACAAATTGGAATATTGGATTCTTTACAGAATTAGGTTCAATAATTTCAAGAATAAATAATGGTTATTTTCAAAATCTAAGTGTTAATGATACTTTGACTGTTAATAAGATTCTTATCGAAGACCAATCAAACATAACTCACCCAACAACAAATCTAAATGTTTCCAAATTAATAGGTTGGTGGAGATTAGATGATAATGTAAGTATTGCTGATAGTTCAGGAAATGATAATCATGGAATAGCTAATAATAATCCTAAATTAACTACTGATGCAATTATTAACAAAGCATTTATATTGGATAGATTTGATGCAGATTATATTAATGTGAGTGATAGTGATAGTTTAGATTTTGTAGCAGGGCAGGATTTTGCAATTTCAGTTTGGGCAAAACCAAGACCTACAAATTCACTTATGATGTTAGTTAGTAAAAAACCTTCAACAGGTTATAATTTCTTTGTTACACCAGAAGGTTCATTACAAACAAGTATTAATGATGGGACAAATACTGCAACTAATTGTATTGGAACTATTAATGGGACTGATGATGATGAGTGGCATCATTATTTAGCTAGTTATGATAGGGATGCAGATGTTACATTATATATTGATGGTGTTTTATGTGCAACAATGGATATAACCGCTTCAGATGGAGATTTATCAAATACTCAAGAATTACTAATTGGTTCAAGTTTTAATGGTTCAATTGATGATGTAATAATATTTAATACAACTTTAAATTCTTCTGATGTTTCAACAATATTTGATAATAAAATGTTTCCAAGTAAATTTGTAACAACAAGTATCTTACATCAAGTTGAATATGTTTATGCAAAACAAATTAGTGTAGAAAATATTGATGCAGGAAGTGTTCATTCAGGTAATTTTACAGGTTCAGGAGATTATATAAATGTAAAAATCCAGGATTTAAGGGTTACTGGAACACTAACAACTGATACAACTTGTGGAATCACTGGTGGAATGATTATTTCAGAAAGGGCAACTGTAACTGGTTCGGCATCTTTATCTTTAGGAAATGGGGATTTAACAGATGGTGCACCAATGGGTTGTTCAGGAGTTGTTGAAGCAATAACTGGGGTTTGTGAGAATTGTGATACTGTAACTAATCATGTTGCTTTAGAGTTATATGAAAATGGAGTTGCACAAGATTGTGATACCATAGAGATGACCTCAAGTGATGCCCCTGTTACAACAGATTGTGCAATAACATTTATCGCAAATTCAGAATTGGCATGTTTTCATAAAACAGAAACAGGTGCAGTTACTGGAACAAGATGCACTTTATATGTGAGGTTTACATAATGGAAGAAACAAAAATAAATGAATTTATGAGAAAAAATAAAACATTAACAATGTTCTTATTTGGAATGTTATTAATTGGAGGAGTTTTAGCAGGAGTAAGTCTTGAAAATTCTATTGATGATTTGGATATGAAAGAATTTATAAATGTAAAAGATTATGCTATTGCAAATAATTATAAATATGATAATTTTACAACCATTGATGATTTTGCAGAGGGGATAATGGATACAAGACCAATGTTAATTTTACATGAAGATGGAACTGTGGAAACAATATTACTTCAAGGACTAAGGAAAAATAAAATTAATGATAAAATTGGATTAGATATTTATACTTGTGATGATAATGTTTCAATAACTTCCCAGGTTTGTGAAAGTGTAAGTAAAGATAATCTGGTATGTTATTATAGAAGTAAAAATCAAACTTGTGCAGATTATAATATTAATTCAGAATGGGTTTATGAAAGACCTTATGGAGAACAAGAGAGAGTTGATATTTAAATTACAATCGACATTTAAAAAACAAAACATACATGTAAAACTATGAAAAAACAAATATTACTAACATTATTAATTGCATCATTATTAATTGTAAACGTATCTGCCTTGGAAAATTTAAAACCAGCAAAGTTAAATGAACCATATGTAATAACTCAAACCTGTGCATCTTGTACTTTTGTAAATGCATCAATCTCAAATCAAAATGGAATAGTTAGAAACAACATAGAACTATCAAATAATGGATCAGGGGTATGGACCTTTACATATATACCAACAATAGTTGGACGTCATGATGTAACTGGATTCGGAGATCTAGATGGAACCAATACAAGTTTTGCGACATTTTTTGAAGTAACACCATCAGGATTTACAAATACTATTGCATTCTTTTTCATAATTTTACTAATACCTGCAGCGTTAATAGTTTTCGGATTTAAGATAGAAGACAATTGGGTGATAGTTCTTGGAGGATTTGCATTGGTCTTAGTTGGACTTTATGTTTTATTTTTCGGAATAGATGTTATTAAAGATCCAAATTATACATATGGATTAGGAATTATTATTTTAATGGCTGGTTCATACTTTTCAATTAGGGGAGCCTGGGAAGCAATATTTGCTTAAACAATATATGACAATAAATTATAATCGACCTTTATAAAACCTTATTACCATAAATTATCATGGATTACAACTTTAGGAAGGTGATAGACTATGGAAATAAAACAAGTCAAGATGAGAAAGGACGGTATTAAAATGGTGTTTATCCCAAAAAATTCTGATTTAATCGAAGGAGATTATGTAATGATAACAAAAGTAAATGAACCAAAAAAACAAAAGGAGGTAAATAATTAAATGGCAAAAGATAAAACAACAGAAGAAGTAGAAAAAGAAATAGCTGAAGTAGAAGAAAAGATTAAGGAAGAAAAAGCTGATACTCCAGAAATTGAACCAAAAGAAGTTGAAGTTCCTGTAGTAGTTGTAAAAGAAATCCCAACTGTTGAAACTAGAAATGGTGTAGATCAAAACGGAAACCCTGTAAGAATTTTAACAATGGAAGAAGCAGTTACAGAAATTTATAAAGACTTTAAAGCAATGAGAAAAGCAATTGGTTAAATGGCAATAGGAATAATTTTTGAATTTGGCTCTGAAATAATCGAAGTAAGAATAATCGGTACTAATTGTTTATTTAAAACTAAAGATTTTGGAGGGGCATCTTATCCTATTGACAATTTAAGATTAGAAAAGACTGGAGTAATAAAAGAATTTCCAGATCTAAAAGATAAAGACGACTGGAGAGAACAAGCAATTAAAAGATTCAAGGAAAAATTAAAGAACATGAAAACAGAACAAGAAAGAATTGATTACGTGAAAGAAGATCTAAAAAAATATGGATATAGACCAAAGTATATTCAACGTGACGGACATAGGGTCCAAAAAATAAGAGAATGAATCAAATAACAATAACCAAAGTAGTAACGAGAAATTTCATAATGGATATTGTGGCAGGTATACAGAATACTTTTGGATTAAATTTAACAGGATATGAAAAAATGATTGACAAAGGAATGAAACAAATAAAAGATGAACTACAAAATCAAGATATTAATTTAAATTGGTACAGATATGAAATAACCCAACTAACAAATGGTGCAGTTTCAATAACTTTATATGGAGATAAAGAATGAGGATCTTTAATTTTGTAATATTATTTTTTGTATTATCTGCATTTACATTAGGTATCGCATTAGAAAATAATGGTTCAGATAAATATCTAATAGATATTGCAATGGATAATGCAAGTTTAGTTTTTGATAACATAAATATTACTTCTCAAGATTACACAGAGATTCCAAATGCTGAAGGATTCTTTGTAGTAATGGAAAATTATATAAAATTCGTAGGAAGTTTTGCGGTTGAATCAATGAGGGCTGGTATTCATTTTGGATATGATAATCCTGATTACTTTACACCAGAGTTTATAATCACAACAATGAAGTTAATAGTTTTTGCATTAATAGTTTCTTTATTAATTAAACCTGTGGGATATGCAATAGTCTTTGTAATAATGTTAATGATAATGTTGTATGAAAAATTAAATAAAAGAAAAAAGAGGGAACCTCACTTATTACCAAAATAAACCATGACTTGGCAGGAAAATCTTTTCAACAATTTAATAGTAGTCGGAATACTTTTAGCATTGGGTCTAATAATATATTGCAGAGTAACAAACAAAACATTAACAGATGTCTTTCAAGAAATACGGGGGATGTTTGAAGCACCAGAATATGAATAAAAAACAAAAAATATCATTAGCAGTTTTAGGCGGAGTAGATGCAACTTTATATTTAGCAACGCCAATGATCTTAGCAACTCTTTGGGGATTAGTTAATGGGTTTGATTGGAACGCTTATGTTTTTTATGGTATTGGAATTGGATCAACATTATTTAGAGCAATTAAAATTGGGTGGATGAAATAATGCAACAACAAATAAACCAACCACAAACTAAAGAACCTGAGATGTCTGACGAGGAAGCAATATTAAAAATAGCAAATGCTATGAAAGGTAATGTTGGTGCTCAAGATGAAAAAGCAAACGTACATATATTTCTAAGAAAAGTAGTAGAAGAAGCAGACACAACAAAGATAGGGAATCTAGAAGTAGATAAGGACCTAAACGAATTAGGACTACCTGAACATACTGTTAGAGGTTCTAAGGATATGGCGTTGATTGCTGATAAGATTATGAATAATAATTATTTTAAAGAATACTTTGAAAAAGAAGCAGAAAATACATTAGCAACAAGTCTATCAAGAAATGGATTCTTAGTACGACAAGCGACATTGCAAACAAAACAAATCGCAGATATTACCAAACGTAGAAAAATAAATAAGGGATGGTTTGGAAAACAAAAAGTAGATGAATCTGGAGGAGACACAACTCAACAGAATTAGTTGAAAGGAGGAACAATGGGATTAATACAAGAAGTAGAAAAACTAAATAACAGACTAGAAGAAGAAGAAAATAAAACTTCAAAGAAAACAAAGAAGTTCAGATACCCTTTTGGAAAGAAAGTAAGTAAATCACAGAAAAAGAAAAACTATGTAACTTTACTAAAACTAAATGAAAACTCAAAAGCAGTATTTAAAAAAGTAAGAATAGATGACCAAACATTTATGGATGAAGGAATACCTAAACTTGCATCTGCAGGACATGTATGGCAAGAGGGTAGAAAAAACAATCCATTAATAATCTGTGGAAGTTTTAGTGTTAAACCAATAAATGCTGAAGACCTTTATAAAAAATCATTAGAAGATGGAAGTAATGTTGTAGGTTATAGATTATTAATGAACAAGATGAAACTATCTGCAGTAGAAGCTAAAAAACAAATTGGTGGAATGATGAAATGGATCTTTGGTGCATTAATATTAGGAGTTATTGGATATGCTATGATGACAGGAGGTGGAGTCTAATGCCTGGAGGATTTAAAAGAATAAACTACGGTGGGTCTGAAGAAATCTTTGAAACAAAAGTCCAAGATGGAACTGGGAGAGAAATAGATAAATGGAAAGTTATGAAAAGTGATTTCCCAAAGGCATTAAGATTCATGAATAGAAAATTCGGTCTAAATTTAATTATCAAAGAAATAAAACCTGGAAGAAGGGAAGAAAAAAGAGACAAGGATTTAGACTGGGCTTTTTAACTAGGTAGTAGTAACAAATACATTATTTTTAATTTTAAGTTACAATCGATATTTATAAAACAGTTTACACGTAGTTAGTGTATGAAACTAAAAGACATAGTAAATGTAGCAAGGAATAAATCAAATAATCAAACTAATTTAAGTTTAAAGAAAAGAGAAATGAAAGGGTTTGGTATTTCTACAGAAAGATTATTAGATATGAATCTTGATATTAAATTAAATAAATTACACTTCCAATAAAATGACAGAACTAGAACAATTAAAAAATCAAAGGAAACTTTTAGAACAAAAGAAAATAGATTTAGATAAATTAAAAACAAAAACAATACATTCTCAAATGAATTTACGTGGAGGTTTAATGAATAGACTTCAAAGACAACAAGACCTAGGATTCAAAAACATAGTAATACAACAAAAACAAGATACGAAAAAGAAAATTCTAAGCATAAGTCAGTTAATCGCAAACCAAGAAACAAATGGAGACCCCTTGATTTCTAGTGCAAGTTCAAGTAATGATGATTTTAATATATTACCAATGCCAACACAAAGAAAAGTAAAACGTAGGGGGAGAATCCAAAACCATATGGGTTTCTTTTTTGAATGAAAGATTGGCATTTATGGACTTTAATACCTGCATTGATATTATTTACTTCAACATTTTTTATAGCATTTAAACCAAATTATTCTATTAACGAATGGTTATTAGGAAATGGAATTGTAGCCTTGGGAATTGGTTGTGTATACCTTAAAGGAAATATTAAAAGGAGATTTAAGAAATAATGGGAGTAAGAGAAAGATTAAGGGAGATAAGGGATAAGGCAAGAGAAATTGCAAGTAGACCTAAGAAAGTTTTATTTCCAGATGCACCACCAAAATTTATTGCAGAAGATAGTGGGACAGGTTTTACTGCACCAACCTTAGAGAGACAGGCAGAAATTACAGCAGAAAGAACTAGGGATCCAAGGGTTGGTGGAGGTGGAGGGGGTGGAGGACCAGCACCAGCTCCAGCACCAAGTTCAACATCTAATGCACAAATAGAAAGAGCAAGACAAGATCAAGCTGCAAGAGGTATTGAGAGACAAAGACAATTAGATATTGGTCAGGCAAATAAAAGATTCAGAGATGATTTAAGAAAGGGATTAAGGGATATAAAAAATGTTAATGAAAAACAAAGAGTTAGGCAACAACTAACAAATCAACTTCAACAAGAAATAGCAAGGGCACAAGCAGATGCAAGATTAAAAAGAGTTGAAGAAGGAATTGTAACTGCTACAACAATCCAAACAGCAACAGGTGGGGAAAGGATAACTGTAAAAACTGCAAGAGAATTCAGGGAAAAAGTGGGATTAGCTGAAAGAGTAGAAACACCAACACAAATACAAGCATCAAAAACACCTGGTGTAGAATTCTTAGAATCAAAGGGAATAGTAACTGATAAGCCTGGGGGAAGAGTTTTAATAAGTACAGTTGGAGCGATAGAAAGAGGGGTGAGAAAAATTCCAGGGGTTGTAAGTGATATAAAATCATTTATAAAAGGAGAATCAGAATTTGAAGTTGTTGGTGATCCTACAGCACCAGAGGGAGCAGTAACAATTGGAACAACTGCACCTGGAGAATTAAAACCAATTTTAACATTAGCACCAATACCTGGCGGAACAATAGGTCCAGCTCCAACAACAATAGAAAGAATACAACAATTCCCAGCATTCATAGCAAAAGAAGTTAAAGGAAAATTTGGACAAATATTTATTCCAGATGATCCAACTGTTAAATTTAGGGATGTTTCAGTAAGGGAAGCTGCAGCAGAGATTTCAGCAGGATTATTTATAAGGGGTCCAAAGATAGCAGGACAATTACCAGTATTAGTTGCAGAAGAACTTGGATTTACAGGATTAACAACAGTAGTTCCAGAAACACAATTGACAGATATTGATTTTCCTCAAACAGTTACAGTTTCAGATCAACCAAGTCCAGGAACAATCACAATCCTAGAAACAGAATCAACAATAACTCCAGAACAATTAAAAACATTTGGAGGATTTGTTGGAGAAGCTGTAGCAATAACTCTAGCACCAGCAGGAGCATTAATTGGAGGAGGGGCTGCAATAGTAACAGCACCTGCAGATACAACAATTACGACTCAAGAAAGAATTGAAGGTGCATTTATATTTGGAACAGGAGCAGTAATAACTGCAAGTAGATTAAGAGGTATAAGAAGAATAGCAAAAGCAAGAAAGACTGGAGATTTTAGTAAATTAAAAGAAAGAGAATTAGAACAATTATTTTTAACAAAACCTGAATCAAAGTTAGCAGATTTAAGATCTAAAAAAGTAACAGAGTTATTATCAGTAAGACAAAGAAAAAAACTAGGGATAAGATTAGACCAAATAGATGATGCTGCAGCTTTAGAAATTTCAACAAGACCTGGAGGAAAAACAATAACTAGAACATTTGAACCAACAGAAGCTTTAGCAGGAAAGGTAAAAGAAACAAGAAAGATTGCTGGAAAAACAAAAACATTTAAAGGAACTGCAGAAATATCAAGTTCGGGAGAATATACTGAAGTAATAGATTTAGGAAAGGGATTAAAAAAAATAACAATAGTTGATGATGCAGGAGTTGGTACAACAAGGATAGTTAAAAATAATAAAATAATTCTAGAAAAAGATATAACAACAGGATTTACTAGTGATTTATCGAATATAAAACCAGATGTAAAAGTAGAAACAATAACAATAGATTCAAAATCAACACCATCAAAAACAATATTGGAATCAAGAATAAAAACAAAAAGTGGAACTGCAGAAATAACTAATGTTCTTGATGACCAAGGAAACATTTTAATTTCAGATGTAAAAGAAGATTTAGTTGCAAAAAGAATAAAGGGAAAAATAGAAAAGAAAGGAAAATTAAAAGTAGATCCAGAAACTGGAAGATTCCAATTAGATGAAGAAGCTTCAGGATTTTTAGATGTAATTCAAACAGGACCAAGAAAAGGGCAACTTGAAATAAAAAGTGGAAAAGAAAGTATCTTAATTAAAAAAAGGGTTGGACAAGAGATAGTGCTTGGACAAGATCAACCATTAGATTTAATTATAAGAAAGGCAATAAGTGATAAGTCAGTATTAAGAAAACAAATAAGTCCGAAGGTAAAAAGAGAAATTTTAGAAGGTTCTGAAAGAAGAGTAGTTTCAGGATTTACAAAACCAGATCCAACAGACTTAACAAAAGGAAAAGCAGCAAGAGAAGAATTAATTAATATAATTAAAAAAGATAGGGCAAAAGAAATAAGTGCTCTTGAAAGGGCAATAGAAAGTGCAAGAAAACAATTAGTAGAACAAGGTAAAAAGAAAGTAAAAACACCAAAGGTAGTAGTAACTGATACAACAACAAGACCTGCAATAATTGGAGGGGCAGAACCAGGTCAAGCATTACAATCTCAATTTGCAGGACCTTCAGGAGTTCCAGATGAAGTAGTACAATTTGTAACAGAACAAGTACCTCAAAAAGTAGTAGTGCCTCCAACATCACAATTTTTAACAACGCCAACCACAGCACCAGATGTAGTTGTACCTTTAATTTTTGATGCTAAATTATCTGGGAGAGTATTACCTGTCGGAGGATTAGTTGCACCAACTACAGGATTGATAGAAATTCAACAACCACAATTAGAAATAACAACACAAGAAATTCAACAACAACAAATACAATTACAACCACAATTATTACAGCAACCACAATTACAACTTCAACCAGTAACACAATTACAAGCTGAAGATGTTTTACAAGAACAAAAATTAACCCAACAATCCAAACAACAAATAAGGCAACAATTAAAAGTACAACAAAAAGCTAGACAAAAACAAGAACAATTATTAGAACAAAGATTCCAACAAGCATTACAAACACAACCAGCAGCTAAACAGAAAGTTACATTTATTCCAACAGTTCCATTTAAAGAAGGACAACTCCAACGTATTGCAAAACAAGTTGAAACAAAACCAGAAAAGTTTTCAGTATTCATAACTAAAAAAGGAAAAGATGTTAAGACAGAAACATTTACAACAAAAGAAAGTGCTGTGAAATTTCTGAAGAAAGAACTTCTTGGAACGATTGCAGCTGGTGGATTTGTTCAAGAGAATGGAAGAAAACTAAAGGTTGAAGAATTAGGTGTAAGTCAATTTAGTGGACAGTTTAGAAGAAGTCGAGTTAGTCCATTTAAGTTAATTCAAAGGAAACAAAAAAGATTATCAGGATTCGGAGAGACGAGCCAGATTCAGATACTAAGATCACAAGCACCACCAAAAAAGAAAGGTAAAAGAAAGAAAGATCCTTTTGGATTTAATATTTAATTCTGTTACGATTTTATAGTGGTAAGATATGTTTAAATACTTAATGTAATTTAGATGTATACAATGGAAATAAAAGATTTACAAAGACCAGAGTTGAAAGAAGTTGTGATTTCTATAAGGACTTACCCCACTTATTCTGCATGGTTGAAAAAGAAAAACATTTCACCAGTAGTCCTTTTTAACAAGGCTGTTGAAGAGTTGATGGAAAAAGATGGCAAAGATAAATGAATGTGATTATCAAAAGATAATTGATTTGTATGTAAAAGAGAAGAAGACTTTAATAGAGGTAGCAAAGATTTTTGATGTATCTTATTCAACAATTGCTTATGCCTTAGAAAAGAAAGATATTCAAAGAAGGAGCATAAGTGAATCTCAAATTGGTAAAAAGTTATCTAAGGAACATAAAGAATCAATATCTAAGACTTTAAAAAATAGGATATTTACAAAAGAACATAGGGAAAAACTTTCAATAGCTGGTAAAAAAAGGATTTGGAGTAAAAAAGAATTAGACAGATTAAAGAAGAGGGGGAAATCATTGGGAGGAAAAACTTATGAAGAAATACATGGTAAAGAAAAAGCAAAAAAGATAAAAGAGAAGTTAAGTAAAGCTAATAGTGGGAGAAATAATTGTATGTTTGGAAGAAAACATAGTGATAAAGCAAAATTAAAAATCTCCTTGGCGAATAAAGGTAGAAAGAATAATCAGATTTATAATTATACTGGAAAGAAAATATCTTGTTTAAGATGTGGAAAAAAAAGATATATAGAAAAATCTATAATAAAGAATAGTGTTCATGGAAGATTTTTCTGTAGCCCAAATTGTAAGGGTAAATATTTTAAAGATAATAAATTAAGTTATTTAATAGAATATAGAAAATATCATGTTATGCCCAAAAAAGATACAAAGATAGAAGTAAAAATGCAGAATCTTCTAAAAGAATTAGGAATTAAATTTATTACACATAGATATATGAAAGAGATTAAACATGCATATCAATGTGATATTTTTATTAGATCAATGAAATTAGTCATCGAATGTGATGGAGTTTATTGGCACAATTATCCACTAGGAAATGAATTAGATATAATAAGAACTCAGGAATTATTTGATGCAGGATTTAGAGTATTAAGATTCTGGGGTTCAGAAGTTAAAGTAATAACAAAAGAAGAACTATTAAATAAGATAAATCAAGTAACTATTTCTTAATCGATATTTATAAATTAAGTATACAAAGTATACTTATGAAAAAACAGAAATCAACAATAAAAATTAGTAATGAAACTAAAGAATTATTGAGTTCTAAAGGAAAAAAGGGAGATACTTATGAAGAAATTATTTTAAGAATGGCAGATAAAGACAGGGGATTTAGATTAGAATGAATAAACAGGGGCAACAAAAACTATTTGGTTTAATGATTGCGATGACAATTATAGTATTAGGATTAGCTTTAGCATTCCCAACTTCAGATGCTGCTGAAAGGGCTAGGAATGAATCAAGTGGGGACGTAATTGGGATGGACTGCCAAAATTCTTCCATCTCAAATGTAAACCGTGTATCGTGCATCGTGGTAGAAATAATGCCTTTCTATTTCATCGGAACATTAATATTTATTGCAGGAGGATTTGTTTCATTACGTATAATTTTTTCATAATGGCAAAAACAAAATCAAAATTTAGGAAGGTGATTAAAGAAAATGGATAAAAATATATTAAACATGTTTGGAGGAGAATCAATGTCAGATATTCAAAGAATTAAAGCTAGATCTAGCCACGCAATTTGTGGTCCGCAGGAACGTGAAATCGTAGTAAAGAAATCAAATGTAAGTAAGACAATAAAGACTTTAGAAAAATCTGGATTTTTTATAGTCGGAACAGGACCTGGAGGTAGGGATTCAACTAAGATTTGGTTTAACCCTCGTGTGAGTTTATAATGGTAGATAAAACATTAGACCTAAAAAAAGTAGCAGAGAAAATGAAAAAGAAAGATGTAGATTTAACTAAATTATATGAACAACCAAAAAATGATAAAAAATAAACGTGGGCAAACTTTAGGGCTGAGTATTATCTCTAGTTTCGTAATTCTCATAATAGGATTAGTAGTAATTAATTTACTTACACCTTCTGTGGATTCCACTAGGGAAGATTTAAGTTGTAGTGACGTAGATAATATCTCAGATGGCACCAAAATTTTATGTTTGGTTGTCGATTTAACTGTGATCTACTGGATTTTAATTATCTTCAGCGTAATTTTAGGAGGTATAACCTCGAGATCAGTTTCGCGAGTTGCAGCTCGGCTGGTTACATAATAAAATGAAAAAAACAAATATACTATTATTCGGAGCAATAACCTTTGTGTTAATTAGTATGATGTTAGTTAGTGCAGCAAACTTTGACAATATCCAAAACATAAAAGAAACTTATGGAAAAGCAGGATATAAAGATATTGAAATTCAAAACGCATTTGGATTCGGAGATATTTTATGGAGTGGTACTTTAGATAGTAATACTAATGAATGTTATATAAATTGTGAAGCAACCCAAACAATAACATTACATGAACCTGGAGTTTTAATTGAGGAAGTTATTTTCAAAACATTACAACCAGATGGAAGTTGGAAAGAGCAACCAATTAGAAACCATCAAATTTATGCTAATGGAAATCTTTATCAAGAAGGAACTGAAATGGATGCAGGAACTTATGAAGTTAAACTTGTTGGAGAAAAGAAACCATCAAGAACTGTTGATTGGATTTATAAAACGCAAGGAGAAACTTTAGATGAATGGGCAATCTGGGGTGGTTTAAATTTAACTGCAATAGATTATTTTAATTTTAATGAAGGTTCTGGAACAACTGCAGAAGATATAGGAACTCCAGGGGGTAATGATATGACTGTTCAGACAGATGCTTGGGATAGTCAAGGTAAGGATGGAAGTGCATTTCTTGGAGATGGGAATAATGGATTAGAAACATCTATAAATTTGGGAACAGACCACGGTCCAAATCAAGCAATCACAGTTTCTTTATGGGTTAATATGTCTGCATCATTTGGTTCTGGAGCCACGCTTTTTGGAACTGCTATAGCTACTAATAATGGGAAATTTACTCTTGAAACAAATACTGCTAGTAGATTTGCATTTTTATTACATGATGGTGCTGGAGCAACTCAAACTTTCGTAACAGTTCCAGTATTAAGTGAGTGGTTTATGGTAACTTTAGCAATTAATAGTTCTAGTTATTTTATGTATTATAATAATACTTTAGTTGCTTCTGGGAGTTTATCAAGTTTTGTTTTTGATGAAGAGTTATTTAATTTTGCAGAAAGAGATGGTGGAACTGAAGGTTTTGATAATGGAGCAATGGATGAATTTAAGATATTTAACTCTGTTTTAAATCAAAGTGATGTTGATTTTTTATATAATGATGGAGATGGAATCTTTTTTAATGGAGAAGCAAGTTCAATTACATTAAATTCCCCTGCAGATAATGAAGCATCATTATTAAATGAACTTCAATTCAATGCAACAGCATCTGTAATTGGTGCAACATTAATTAATATGTCTTTATGGCATAATGCTTCTGGAACTTTTGAATTAAATCAAACTAATTCCACTATAGATCCAACTACAAATACAACAACATTCAATGCAACTTTTGCAGAGGGAACTTATTTATGGGGAATTCAAGGTTGTGATAGTGATGGAGATTGTGGATTTAGTGAGAATAGAACTTTTAGTATTGATACAACAGCACCATCAATAACAATAACAAATCCAATAATATTACAAGACTATGCAAAGGCAGGAGTGAACGAAACATTAAATTGGACAATCATAGAACCAAATTTAAATAATTGTTTTTATCAATATAATAATACTAATCGAACTGTAACTTGTACAGATAATAATGTTTCTTTTGAATTAGCAAGTTCTCCATTTAATATAACTTTTTTTGCAAATGATACTGCAGGTAATTTAAATTCAACAAGTGTAAATTGGACATATAAGATTTTTCAAAACTCAGAAACTTTCAACACATCAACATTTGAAACAAAAAGTGAATTATATTCAATAAACATAACTGCAAATTCTTCTTTAACTGCAGCAGATTTAATATGGAATGGGACAAGTTTTGCAGGAACACAATCAGGATTAGTCTGGAGTAGAACTATTGACATACCAACAGGAGGAAATGTAAATAAATCTTTTTTCTGGAATTTCACTTATGCTGGAAGTAAAATTAGTTCAATATCAAACAAGGTTTTAATTAATCATACTAACTTTTCTATTTGTGGAGGGGATGGAGGAAATACCAAATTCCTAAATATAAGTTTCCAAAACGAAGCAGACTTATCTCAGTTAAATGCAAGTATCCCTGTATCAAACTTTACATATCATCTTGGTTCTGGAACTGTAACAAAATCTATAGAATTTATAAATAATACAAATAACTTTGAATATAACTTTTGTGCAACTCCAAATCAAACATTAAAAGTTTTACCAAATCTTCAATATAAACAAGGATTATTATTTCCACAAAGAATTTGGAATCCAACAGTTAGGACTTATGAAAACAATGATACAAATCAAACATTATATTTACTTAATACTATTGATGGAATCTTTGTAACCTTTCAAATAATAAATAGTGCTGACCAAACACTAAGTGGAGTTGATGTAAGGGTAGTAAGATCAATAGCTGGACAAGATTTTGAAGTTGGATCAGGTGTAACAAGTGAGGCAGGGATAGTGACATTTTTCCTTAACCCTGACTTTGAACATACGGTAACTGCAGCAAAGACTGGATTCGTAACTAAGACGACAGTATTATTTCCAACACAATCAAGTTTCACAATCACATTAGCTGGGGGAGATGTAAGTGCCAATAACTTTTTCAAAGGAATAGAATATTGGATGTTACCACAATTAACTTTCTTAGAAAATGACACAACTTATTTATTTGAATTTAATGTGACTTCTAGTTTCTGGGACATAACTAATTTTGGATTTAATTTAAGATTAAAAAATGGGACCGTAGTAACAACACAAACTTCATCAGTAGTGGGAACACCTGCAACATTTTCTTATGATGTAAATAACCAATCTATAATTTATATGGATGCGTTCTGGAATATTGATAATGGAAATTTTACAAACATAACAAAGTTTTGGTCTGTAACAAATACTGAAAACACACAATGGAGTATAGCTAGATTTTTTACAGATTTAAATTTGTACATTAACACAGACTTATTTGGATTAGATGACTTTGGAAGATACTTAATTGCATTCATAATAATTTTCTTGAGTGTAGGAATTGTAAGTTTCAAATATGGATTAACAAGCCCTCTATCAATAACAACTTTGATATTTACAATAACATTCTTCTTCGATGTAGTGGTAGGACTTATCCCAACAATAAGAGGAATACCTAACGTACTAACTTATATATCTGGATTGATTTTAGTATTATCAATATTTAGGGAGGCACAA
>SDBT01002287.1_pt1 | contig 34045 bp, 33 predicted proteins | sample 2277101 | NCBI WGS metagenome assembly SDBT01 (sample SAMN10404973, study PRJNA504765) | marine sediment metagenome | isolation source: marine sediment core GS10_PC15, 103 cmbsf | place: Arctic Ocean: Southern Knipovich Ridge | collected 2010
CAGTTCATCCATGAGTTGTTCTCTTGTTTTGCTTTTATCTTTCACCTTCTGCACCCCTCATGTTTGCACCTTTAAGCTACTGTTTGCCAAACATCCATACCCATCTCCACCCTGCAATTTGTGGCAAGGTTGATAAAGTTGGATATGTTTGGACTCAAAAAGAATTTACTCATATATATACCTCATGAATGGCATTAATTATTTCCTTGGCTGAGCTCTTCTTTAATAGATAACCTCTGGCACTGATTTGAAAGCCTTCTCTACCAAGGTTTTATTATCATGCATACTTAATATAATTACTCTGCTCTTCGGATCCATTTTTAGAAGTCTATCCGCCGTTTCAATTCCGTTTAGGATTGGCATGGATATATCGAGAATGTAAACATCACCCGGATTGTTCTTAGCCATCTCTAAAACCTCATCTCCTTCTAAAGCGGATTGGCTAAATAACGAGATAAGTAGCCCCTTTTGTGTGAATGGGTGTTGCCCCAACGGATAGCTTCCACAAAGAAAACAAACAGTCCAACCCCTATAAGGACATCTCCAGGACTAAATACGCCGCCGACGGGCGAAATGGGAATAATATCAGACAAGAACCACAGATTCGTTTGGTCAACAAGTAACAAGACGCTTGTCCCCTCGGGTAACACCTTACCGAATCCGGACTCCCCAATAGCAGGCATTCCCGCATGCAATCTAGCTTCTGGTGATACTGGCATTAGACCACCATTCGCCACAATTGCGGCAAAGTTGAGAACCGTCCCCAGAAGCAGAATGCGCATGCTCCAAAGGTGAAGATTGCGGGATAGTGCCCAGAGCAGTAGCACATATGATAGAACTAATAAGACTTTCTTGAGCTCCACAAAGGATGACGGAGCACAAAAAGTGAATGGCATCCTCTGCACAAAGAGCGCAAGAATAATAAACCATCCAGACTTAATTTTGATTGCAGCTATATCTGCTAACACTGAGTTTAGCTTTGAAGCCCCAATTAAGAGGCCTCTCTTCCATTTATCCATTCCAACTTCGGCCTCTTTTTGATTGCGTGGGCTTGTCCCTTGATGAATAATTCTCGACAGATTCAGAGGAAGAAGTAGAGGCCCCAAGGGGTGGACACAGGCACAATGCCAAGAGGCCCCCCTCCTTCCTTAACAAACTACGGGTGAAAGCCATTGGGCGCTGCTCCAGCTATCGCTATAGCTGCTAGGATAGTGAGGACAAACAGAGCCCTCAGCATGACGCTGTGTCGCGCCACAGTATAGAAGAGCTTCCTCATGCCTATCACCTCCTTTCCCTTGGCGTTGAGAAGTTCTCGAAATGCCAACAGCCTAATAATAGGAGGTGAGTTCTTACCAATCTCTTACCGAGATTGGAGCATGAGGCAAATAAGAACAGGGCTTGCTTCAAAGGCAAGCCCTGTTCAGGTAAGACTGAGTTGAAGCTGGATTCGACTTCAGGCCATCTCTTTGCCTCTCAATATACGCTTATGCAGTTCCTGCATTCGAGCCGAGGGGGTAAGCCCCATTTCTGTGGTCGCTGTATCGAGGTACCGTTTGTATGTCCGCAACGCAGAAACCTTGTCTCTTATCGCTAAGTACCACTCCATTATTTGACAGTGTATCTCATCCTGATATGGATCAATAGCGATTAACTTCTTGAGGAGTGCGATAGCTCTATTATACTCTCCTGTGTCACCGTAGAAGCTGGACAACAATGAAAGGACATTCAGGTACTTATCTTCAAATTCACGGCGTCGCATTTCGGTCCACTCACTGTAGCAGCCCTCCATGAAAGGTCCCCTATACAGTTCGATAACTCGCTCTAGATCGGCCACTGCAGCTTTGCTACCAAGAGGCAGTTTCCCTACCTGATTCAGGAGGCCTTCCAACTCCGCTACATCGAACCAGATATTAACATCTGGATTGAATTCATAGTGCCCCTCTTCAAAGGTAACGATTCCCGGAAATACTGCCCTCCGCGCTCGGTACAAGTTGATATGGAAGTTACTGGTAGCCTTGGCTGGAGACAGGTCAGGCCACAGCGCAACTGTTATTTGTTCTTTCCTTTGCCCAGCGCTACAACAAAGCAGATAAAAGAACATTTCCTTGGCTTTGTTGCTTCTCCACTCTGCGTCACTAATTAGACGAGAATTTACCAGAACCCGACTTTCTCCTAAGGCGTGGGCTTCAATGTCAGGCTGAGTTATCACACAGGGGCCAACTGAGACCTTGCTGGCTACCAGTCTTCTATTGCTATTGCGGCGCCTTCTAATTTTCTCTAGGACGCGCGCGAAGCGGTTGCCACCCACGCCTTTTGAGGCACCGTACTGAATCAAAAGAGCGGAGTTTCTGCCTTCAACCGCTATGAAGTCTTCGTAGCCCAACTCATCGGCTAGGTCAGATACTTTTTGGAGCCAGTCAATAGCCATGTCGTATTTCTTAGACAAAAACGATGCCTGGGCCAGATGAAAGTATACTCTAGCCAAAGCATCTTTGTCTCCCATCTCGCGGAGACGCTCACAAGTACTGAGAAAGATAGCCATCGCAGTCTCATATCGACCCCGCTCGTATTCGATTACCCCCAACTGTGTAGCAAACACTGGCACTTCGTAGGTCCGGCCTTGCTCCTCAGCCTGGGAAATAGCTCCCTTCAAAAATACCTCTGCCTTGTCACGAGCACCGAGAAGCCGATACGTTTCCCCTATTCCTGCAGTAGCGTACGCCACGTAATACGCTTCCATGACCTGCCTTGCAAGCTCGAGCCCTTCGTGATATACCCTAAGCGCATCATCATATAAATCCAAATCGCGTAGCACTTCTGCCATCGATATGAGAATACAGGCTTCAGCTCGTCGATACCCGCTTTCTCTTGCTTTCTCCAGACCAAAGCGAAGTGTATCCAGCGCCAAGTCATATTGCCCCTGGCGCTGATATACGAGTCCTATATTATTGAGCGTAAAAGCCAGAGAACCAAAATTCTTCGCCTTCTGCCACCCTTCCCTTGCCTGCTCGAAGTGCATGTTAGCCTTGGTAAGATCGCCCAGGCACTTATAGGTGATACCCAGTGAATCGTGCACCACAGCAATAAGTCCCACATCAAAGATGGAGGAGAAGAGTTGTAACGCGCGCAGCAGATGCCTTTGAGCCAGATGGAACCGCCCCTGTTCTGTATGAATGTCGCCTAGACGTCTATGGGCCTCACCAAGAATATCGGCAGGCCCGCCGTGCTGTTCCAGAAGACGAATGGCTGCCCTAATGTCGCTCTTAGCATTAGTAAAATTGCTGGCCAATCGAAGGGCAGCACTGCGCCAACTAAGTGCCTTAGCCCTATATAACCAGTCTTCCGTGCTTATGGTCTGGTTCAAGAGTTTAGTCAAGACGCTGGCAGCCTCGTTTACCTCGCCCAGATGGATCAAGCTCTGAGCATGAAGCAGGACCAATCCAGGATCAGATAGGCGCATGTCTCTTGGCAGAGCCTCAACCCACTTTGAAACAGTCGCCCATTTCCCGAACTTCAGAAAATCTTCGCCTACAGTCTCGATAACCCTCATTGCCTCCTCATATTTTTTGGCTACCAGAAAGTGGGTGATTGCGTCATTCCACCGCTGCTCTTGCTCAAAGAGAGAAGCTGCCTTACAATGCAGAAGTGCAAACTGCTCAGGCTTTTCCTCCAAGAGCTTCGTCTGGAGAAATTCGCGAAAGAGGTGGTGGTAGCGATACCAGCTTTTTTCACCATCGACACGGTTCGTGAAGAGATTCCGCCTTTCAATGTCGTGTAATAGCTTTCGAGAGTTATCTAGTCCTAACAGGTGGTCACAAAACTCCGGCTCCAACTCATCTAGTGTACTGGATGTCAGTAGGAAGCTTTGTGTGTCGGACGACTGCTTCTCATAGACCTCCGATGCCAGATAGTGAAAGACATCCTGTTGAGTTAGCGTCGGCACTGTTCTGCGGAGGCCGCCTGCATGTAAGCTGTAAGTGCTGAGCAGTACACCTACTATCCAGCCTTCCATATCGCTGGCTAGCTTATCCGCTTCTGCGTTCGACAAGTGAAGGCCGTAGTGCGTAGCTAGCAACTCCTTCACCTCCATGGGGGTAAAGGAAAGATCAGATGTATCCAGGCTTGCTGCTTGACGCTTGGAGGCTAGCTTGGATATGGCTGGCAGTTCGACGGAGGTACGGCTTGAAATTATGATGTGGCAATTATCTGGAGCACGTTCCAGAAACAGATCCAGAAGCTTCTTTACTGAGTCGCTGTCCTCGACGAAGTGATAGTCCTCTATCACGAGGAGAAAATACTCAGGAATGGTAGTATACATTTCTCCAGTTAGGGTGCCAACCAAGTGGCCAGCCTCTCTTGCTACATCCTCGGCCACAAGCAAACGGGAGTGTGTTAGCTGGCCGAAGTTAGGGAAACGGAAGCGGATCGATGACAAAATACCTTCGAGAAACAGTTTGGGGTCTTGATCTGAGACATCCAGCGAGTACCAGCACACTGGTGCTTCAATGTCGTTGCCAAAATCCACCAATAGGGTTGTCTTGCCGTAGCCAGCTGGTGCGGATACAACTTGAACACGCAGATGAATATAATCATGAAGAAGATCAATCAACCTTTGACGGCGAATGACGTCCTTCCGTCTTCGGGGAACCAAAACCTTGGTTACGAATTCGGCTATTACAATAGCCATACCTGCCTTCTATGTTTCTTTGCTATCGCCTGCATATTACAAGCGATAACCGCCTAGGACGCAGAGTTGATGCCTGTGTGAAACATTATAGTTTCTGGAGCGAAATGAAGCAACTCAGGAAACATGGATGTAGCCTTTTGGGGCATTGCCAAGAACAAAATAGTCTAACATAATAAGCCACAACCAGCCGCTACTTACGGTGGCAGCCAGTCTCTACTAGTAGGTGAACCATAGTCAGTGTGGAATGGACTGTACAATTCGTCATTTTGTTAAGATAGGCAACAAAATACTACTTGGCAATGTGTTTTATGTTCTTGATGTAACAGAAGTTCGTCTTTAGTTACTTTCTTTGGTATGACAACTACCCAGCTAAATACTCATACGTTCAGCAATCTTGCTATATCGCTTGGCTTTTCAGCTACAGGCACCCCGGCAGTGGTAAACGCATCAATTTTGGACTTGGCTGTTCCCACATTACCTGTAACTATAGCTCCGGCGTGCCCCATGCGTTTTTCTGGAGGGGCCAATCTTCCCGCAATATAGGCTATGACCGGTTTAGGATAGTTTGTTTCACTTATGTATTGAGCTGCCAATTCCTCTGCATTGCCACCTATCTCGCCTATTAAAACCACACCCTTTGTTTCTTCATCATCTTTGAACATTTCAAGGACTTTAATAAAATCTAGCCCGACAATAGCATCTCCACCTAGACCTACACATGTGCTTTGCCCCAAGCCGGCGTTGCTAATGTGCCAGGCAATCTCATAAGTTAAAGTTCCGCTTCTAGAGGCCATGCCTATAGTACCGGGCCTAAAAACATGAACTGGCATCACACCAACGTGCATCCTAATGCTGGGATTTATCACCCCGGGTGTATTCGGGCCAACAATTATTATATTGCCCCTTTTATTGGCTTTAGCAATAAATTCCATAGCATCTTTTTGTGGAATTAATTCAGTAATAACCACCAGTGTCTTTATGCCTGCGTCAATGGCTTCAAAAACAGCACTTTGGGCAAAACGGGCCGGAACGAATATGATAGAGGCGTCAGCACCTTGATTATTAACTGCCTCAGAAACTGTATTATAGACGGGCACATCTTGAACCTGTTGTCCCCCCTTGCCTGGAGTCACTCCGGCAACTATTCTGGTTCCATAGCGCAGCATTGATGCTGTGTGGAATCTACCTTCATTCCCGGTTATACCCTGAACCACAACTTTTGAATCTTCACCTATTATGCTGTCCATGACCAACCTATAGTTTTAAAATCTCTTCAACCGCCTCTTCCATATTGGAATAGGTATGAACTCCAGCCCGATGTAATATCTGGGTTCCTTCCTCTTCATTTGTGCCAATCATCCTTACGGCTATAGGCTTTTTAATGCGGGACTTATTAAGCGCTGCAACAATTCCTTGGGCGACTTCATCACACCTTGTTATTCCGCCAAGAATATTTATAAGCACTGCCTTTACCTCTGGCTTAGACATGACCAGCGTAACCCCTCTTTCAATAATCTCTGCTTGAGCACCACCACCTATATCTAGAAAGTTTGCTGGCCTACCACCAAAGAGGTAAACAAGATCCAGTGTTGCCATGACTAAACCGGCACCGTTGCCAATAATGCCTATATCACCAGATAAGTCTATATAGGCTAGTTTTTGCCGTCTGGCCTCAGCTTCCCTAGGGGTATCATCTATTCTTAGAAAGCTTTTGTCCTTAAATTCAGGATGCCTAAAAAGGGCATTGTCATCCACTATTATTCTAACGTCAGCAACTATGAATTCACCTGAAGCTGTCTTGGCTAAGGGATTTATCTCAACTAGTTCGGCATCATAGTCCATAGCCACTTTATATAAAGTATTGATGATAGAAGCAAATTTGGTGGCATCTTGTTTGCTTATATTAGAAAATTGGGCTAGCATCGATTGAGCAGTATGCTCACTGAAGCCGGTGGCAGGATCAACCCAATGCCTTGATATTCTATCTGGAGAGGCTTGAGCAGTCTGTTCAATATCAACTCCGCCATCAGTAGAAGCCAGGACGATATATGTCTTGGCTTGCCTATCTATAGTAACTGAAGCATAAAACTGCTCAACGATGTTTAGTTTCTCTTCGACTAACAGGCTTCTTACTACAGTCTCCCTGATGATGCTGCCAATAAGGTTTGATGCTACTTTGTTGGCCTCAGTACTATCATTAGCGAATATTATTCCGCCAGACTTACCTCTACTTGATACCAATATTTGAGACTTTAATACTACAGGTTTACCTATTTCCTTGGCTATTGATTCAGCTTCATCTGAACTGCTAGCGATATTACCCTTGGGAGTTGCTAGACCATATTTCTGCAAAATATTTTTAGCTTCAAACTCAAAAAGCTTCATTTTCCTCTACAGCTATTGCGCTAGATGCTGAGCGAGATATCCCGATACTGGGGTTATGTTGGCATAATACCGTGCTTCTTTTTAGGTCTTTTTTCCACCTTATCTATTGCCATTTCCAAGGCTTTAATAAGTCGTGGCCTTGTTTCTGCTGGTCAATTACATCGCCAATGTGCAGGTGCTGGGCAGCCCGGTAGGGATTGGCAAACGCAGTTCTATATTCCTTTATCTTCTTCCACCATGATACTATTTCCTTAGCTCAGTTAGTTCGATTAATACCTTGGTACTCTTGGGATGGAGAAAGGCTATCTTATGACCACAAGCACCAATTGTTGGCTTCTCATCTAGGAGGGCAATCCCTTGCTTGCGTAGTGTTTCCAGAGCTCCCTCGATATCGCTAACCTCTAGAGCTATATGGTGCAACCCTTCCCCCCTTTCTTCAATATACTTGGCGATTGGTCCCTCAGGGTCGGTTGGCTCCACTAATTCAATGTTACTCTCACCTACTGGAATCATCGCAATTTTCGCCTTACGGTCTTCTATAACTTCTATACCGCTAACCTTTAACCCTAATACATCAGTGTATAATCTTGCCGCCTCTTCAATGCTATTTACGGCAATCCCAATATGGCTAATCTTACTTATCATAACTCTCCTCTCTTAAATTTGTTTGGATAAACTGGACAATCTCATCAAGAGATGTTCCCGGACCGAATGTCTGGGCAATACCAGCCTCTCTTAGCTTGAGAATATCTTTCTTAGGTATGATCCCTCCACCAATGACCAGAATATCTTTACCACCCTTCTGCCTAATAAGACTCACTGTCTTGGGAAACAAAGCCATATGGGCACCAGACAAACAATCTAGACCAACCACATCTACATCTTCTTGTATAGCTGCCTCGGCGATTTGCTCTGGAGTTAAGCGCAACCCAAGATAAATTACTTCCATCCCGGCATCTCTTAAGCCCCGGGCTACCACTTTAACTCCCCTATCGTGTCCATCAAGCCCAGGTTTAGCTATCAACACGCGTATCTTTCTATTGCGCACAGTAAATATTCCTTAGCTAAAGTATACTTGGTTCTCTATATTCTCCAAACACGTCTCTTAAGGCATCGCTCATTTCCCCAGCGGTGGCATAAGCCTTAACCGCCTCAATCAGCACTGGCATAACATTCTCATCGCTCCTAGCCACATCTCGCACCCTACTCAGCGCCTCGTTTACCTTCTGATTATCTCTCTCCTGCTTCAACCTCTTCAATCTCTCTATCTGTTTCCTCTCGGTTTCTATGCCAATCTCCAAAGTCTCTGGTGCATACTCGTCCTCTGCTATGAACTTGTTAACACCAACAATAACCTGCTCACCAGAATCTGCTGCCCTTTGATAGTTATAGGCTGAGTTCGCAATCTCTTTTTGAATGTATCCCGTTTCTATCGCTTTCAGGGCACCACCTATTTTATCGATTTCATTAATATATCTCATCGCCTCATTTTCTATTTGGTTGGTTAACCACTCCACATAGTATGAGCCTCCAAGTGGGTCAATGGTATCGGTAATACCACCTTCATAGGCAATGATTTGTTGGGTCTTTAGCGCAACTTGCACCGCCTTCTCACTCGGCAAAGCCAATGCCTCGTCAAATGAGTTTGTATGCAGAGATTGGCAGCCTCCTAATACAGCAGCCAGAGCCTGTAAGGTTACTCTTACAATATTATTAAGCGGCTGCTGCTCGGTGAGAGTAAAGCCATCCGTTTGAACGTGATATCTTAACATCGTAGACCGGGGATTCTTGGCACCGAACCGTTCCTTCATTATCCTAGCCCACATGCGGCGTAGCGCTCTAAACTTGGCAACTTCTTCAAGGAGGTTAGTATAGGCAGCAAAGAAGAAGGAGAACCGTGGAGCAAAAGAGTCAACCTCCATTCCCACATCTGTCATTGCCTGAACATAGGCAATTCCGTTAGTGAGCGTGAAGCCAGCTTCTTGAGCGGCGGTAGCACCGGCTTCTCGCATATGATAGCCACTGATGCTTATCGAGTTCCATTGCGGCATATTTTGGGCGCAGTAAGAGCAAACGTCGGTGACCAATCGCATAGATGCGGCTGGTCCAAAAATGTATGTGTTTCTGGCTATATATTCCTTTAGTATATCATTTTGAATAGTTCCACTAAGTTTGCTTTTATCTGCCCCCTGCTTTTCGGTAGCAACAATGTACATGGCTAATATGATTGGTGCCGTAGCGTTAATCGTCATCGACGTGCTTACCTCAGCCAGCGGGATACCTTCCCAGAGCTGCTCCATGTCTTGGAGTGAATCTATGGCGACCCCACATTTGCCCACCTCTCCGACAGCTAAAGGATGGTCGGAATCATACCCTTCCTGAGTGGGTAGGTGGAAAGCAACACTAAAGCCAGTTTGTCCTTGCTTATACAAGTACTTGTACCGCTCATTTGTCTCTTCTACTGTGCCGAATCCAGCATACTGGCGCATTGTCCATAGCCTACCCCTATAACCAGTTGGCATTATATGCCTGGTAAACGGATATTCTCCAGGGAGACCAACATCCTCTTGTTTAAGTCCTTCCAAATCAGCCGGTGTGTATACCCTGTTGACTACAGTTCCACCGACAGTAGTCCTGAACTCCCTCTTTCTCTCGGTTATCTCTTCGGTTTTTTTCATTTCGGATGTTTCTCCAATATAGGCACGACTGATGTTGCCAACTACTTCCTAGTAGTGTACCCTTAAACTTGGCACAGCCTCGTTCAGCGAACTCACGGTGATTTTATCAGTTTCTTGTGGCGTCTGTCTATTGCTTGATAGAGCTCTTCGATTCCTGCGCCGCTTACGGCTTGAGTAGTCAGAATTGATTGTTCAGTTCTTCCATAGGCTCTAAGTTCAGCAACCAGTCTCTCAGCCCCCTCATGGTCTGCCTTATTGACCACAATTATGTCAGCAACCTCCACTAGCCCTGCTTTTATAACTTGTACGGCATCTCCGAATCCTGGTACTAGAACCAGCACCAGAACATCTGCTATTTGTTTGATACTTAGCTCAGTCTGCCCCACGCCAACAGTCTCCACAATAATAATATCTTTGCCAAAGGCATCCAGCAGATTTATCGCAGAAGCAACCGCTTTAGATAGACCACCATGGCTACCTCTAGTTGCCATGCTCCGAATGAATACCCCATCATCCAAGTAGTGTTGTTGCATCCTTATTCTGTCGCCCAACACAGCACCACCACTAATTGGGCTACTTGGATCTACCGCTATAACCCCCACAGCCAATCCCTTACTTCTAATGGTGGTAGTCAGCTTATCTACCAAGGTACTCTTTCCCACACCTGATGGGCCAGTGATACCTACACGGTATGCTTTACTCAGGCGTGGACGGAGCATTTCTATTATTTCAGGAAGATTTGGGCTATCATTTTCAGCCAAGGAGATTAGTCGAGCAAGGGAATTCTTTTCTCCGGCAAGCATACTGGTTACTAATTTCGCTATTCTTGGAGTAATCAACTATACCCCACGCCTATCTTACTTTCCTTTATTGAATGCTTCAGTGCTCCTTACCCCTGGAGTATCAGTCTGTACTACCTCTTGGTCCGCAATTTTTAATGCTTTGTCCAGAATTCCTATCCCTTCGTCTATTTGTTCTTCGGTAGTAATTAAGGGCGGTGCAATAACGAGAGTGTCATACCAGGAAGCTATATATAGCCCGAGCTTCAGCGCCTCAGCGGCTATTCTATCCGTCATAAGAACTTTGCGAAACTTATCAGCCTTGGTATTAAAGGGCTCTTTTGTCTTTCTATTCCTCACTATCTCAAGGGCCCAAAAATGCCCAATGCCTCTCGCATCGCCAATACACTCGTGACGGTCCTCCAATTCATATAATCTCTTTTCCAGATACTTACTAACTCTCTGAGGAAGTCCCGTTGCCATGAGCTTTTTATATTCGGCTACTGCTGGGGGGATGGCTGATAAGGCAAGTGGATGGAATGAATATGTATGTCCATGACACATGGTTTCCTCTTCAAAATAATCCGCAATCTTTCTCGTTGTTACTGTAATTCCAACAGGAGTATATGCCCCCGTACATCCTTTCGCTATGGTTAATATATCAGGGATGACATTCCAGTTTTGTACAGCCCATACTGGCCCGGTGCGGTACCAACCACTCATCACTTCATCCGCCATAAGCAATACACCATTTTCATCGCAAATCTTCCTTAATCGAGGGAAATATTCTGGTGGTGGAACTATTCTACCGTTTGTACCGACTACAGGCTCAACAAGCACCGCAGCCACATTCCCTTCTTCCTTAATCATATAATCTACATATTCAGCACATTGTATATTACAATCAGGATAATTTAGTCCAAATGGACACCTATAACAGTAAGCATCTGGAGCAAAACGCACACCTTCTACCGTACATCGGGCTCGCTCCGCATACCATCGTCTTGGGTCTCCCGTAAATGAAATACCTGCAGCAGTAGCACCATGATATGAATGATACCTTGAAATTACCTTATAGCTGGGCGCCATATACTGTCTCAGTATCATTAATGCTGCTTCATTCGCCTCAGTTCCAGATGTGGAGAAGAAAAATTTATCTAAACCTGCAGGCATTACAGTAAGTAAAGCTTCAACTGCATTTACTGCTGCTTCCTGTGCAAATCCAGGAGCTATGTAAGGCATCTTCTCAGCCTGCTTGACTATAGCCTCAATTATTACCTTGTTTTTATGGCCAAGATTAGAACACATCATTTGAGACGAGAAATCAAGATAACGCTTATCGCTCTCGTCATACATATAGACACCTTCGGCATCTTTGATGAATAACGGTTTCTTCCATCCCTTTTGTGCCCTCCAGGTGCCATAAGTATGTTCTGTGAACGCCTTAAGCCTTTCTTCTGCTAGAAGCGCCATATGTTATACCTTCCTTCTTTATTATTTTTCCTTCAGCTAGGTCTGGTTTTTTAAGGTCGATTTATAAGGTGGGACCAATTAATGTTGTGGTATTTGAGTGGTTTATTATGTAAAAAGGTTTCTGTAGAACTGATTCCCTGTATCGACGGGAGACCCATCATTACAAATTGATTTAACAAGTTAGTATTGTGAAAACGAGCCGCTATTATTAAATTGAATCTACCGAGAGAGACCGAGGCGAGGTACACAGCCGGATATTCGATTATAGAATCTATTACTTTGTGAGCATATTGTTGATTTATAGTAATTCCTATCGTTGCCCATGCCTCGTATTTCAATATTTCTGGATTGGGCACGACTTCTAGTTTATACACCTCGTTATCCAACATATCTTTCATGCGTTTGCGTACCGTACTCTCTCCTATGCCTAACATTGATTTCAGAGTTGCCGGACGGGTGAGTCCATCTTCCCTTAAAATGCCAAGTATCCTTCGGTCTACTTCCTCTACTTTGTAATGACTATGGTTAACAGTGGCATCACGATAAGGCTCCCATTCATTCTTGGTCTTCCGAAAAACAGGTGCAGGCCAGGAAAAATGGTAATATTTCCTGGGAGACGCAAACATCCACGTTTCCGCACTTAGAATGCCCTTAACTCTGGTTAACTCTGAATTGACAAAGTATGTTAGCCTGTCAATGGTGTCAAAGTGCACTGCTATGATAATGTCAAACCTACCAAGGGTGTAAGCCACAAAGTATACTGAAGGGTGCCCAACAAGCACGCGAGCCACACGACTTAAAAACTCGGGGGCTACTTTAATTCCAATTTTGGTCCATGCACTAAATCCGAATAATACAGGGTTTGGGACTGCTATTATCTTAATAGCCATATTACTGATCATAATGTTTATTCGCCGGCGTATAGTTCTCTCCCCTACGCCAAGGATATGAGCCAGGGTAGCATGCTTCTGAAAACCTAGATGTTCTAACTCATTTATTATTTTTTGGTCTAATTCATCCATTCTTCTTCTTTCCAGTCATGAGGCTAGTGGATATGCTGGTAGGATCTAAAAGTTTAATACCCATCGGTCAAAGCCCAACATCTTTGCATATTCCTTCCTTCAGAAAGCACCCAAAGGCAGAGCTCCGACACTTAGAGGGATATAGAAACCGTAACATACTGCCGTTAGTATAATCAAAATAGCTACAATGGTCAATATACGCATCTATAATTTCATACTTGGTTAACATTATCTTTGTAATAAATGATAATGGTATTAATCTTAATTGATTTTGACCTAAATATCATTAAGCAATGATAAAAACGTTAATTTTGCCATTATGCAGATTGACTTTCCCTTTTTTTATTGTTAGACTTCTCATTGTGGTGTTTTTGGTCTGAAAAAGGCTTGACAGGTGCAATAAAATAAACAAAACCTTTTTGAAGAATTGCTAAACAATATCAAGAAAAGAGAATGACCGTAAAGGAACATAGGAGTGTGACAAGGAATAGTCCTCTAAAGGTAGATAAAGTGGTGTGGAGGCTAAGATTGGTACTTGTATGAATATGGCGGGCTCTGCCAGGGGAAACTGAGGTACCAGAGGGTTCAGTCCTTTTCCCTTACTGGTTTAAATATTTTACCTCCCCCTCCTGTGCGGGTAGCCTCAGCTGTAATCGGGCAAGTGGCATCCCGCCAGTAAGCCAGCTAGAAGTTATGACGCGGACAAATATTGACAAATTGGTGGGAGAGAAGGGCTGTATTATGGGTATCTATGGCAGTATAATCCCGGGGAAATATCAGCCTGTGACATTCTTAAAATTTAGGGGCAGCGCCCGAGGGGAGTGAGGCTTAGCCAATCAATGGAAGCCATTATATTAACACTACAAAATCTTACGAAGCAATACGGTGAGGTAGTGGCGGTAGACCGGTGCAATTTGGCAATTAAAAAAGGGGAGTTCGTAACCCTTCTGGGACCCAGCGGCTCAGGTAAAACAACAACCCTGATGATGATTGCCGGCTTCGTAATTCCTACCTTCGGCGATATTCTAATTAACGATCAGTCTATCGTTAGCATTCCGCCATCCAAACGGAACCTAGGCATGGTCTTTCAACAATACAGCCTCTTTCCCCACATGAATGTCTTTGCCAACATTGCCTTTCCCCTCCAAATGCGTCACCAAGCGAAAGCTGAAATTAGTCAGCGAGTTAAGGCTACCCTGAAACTGGTACGGCTTCCGGAGTTAGAGGAGCGCCGCCCCAATCAGTTGAGTGGTGGACAGCAACAGCGGATCGCCTTGGCTCGGGCCCTAGTTTTTGAACCCTCTATCCTCCTTCTTGATGAACCCCTCGGAGCCTTGGATCGCAAATTAAGGGAGGAGCTGCAACTAGAGATAAAGCATCTCCATGAGGAACTGCAGATCACCGTCGTTTACGTGACCCATGATCAGAGCGAAGCCCTTACTATGTCTGACAGAATCGTAGTGTTGAACGAGGGTGCTATCGAACAGGAAGGGACCCCCGACGAACTATATCAGAGACCGGCGAACCGGTTTGTTGCTGAGTTTTTCGGGGAGTCTAACTTCTTTACTGGTCCTGTTGTTGAGGTGCAAGGGCAGATATGTACAGTGAAAACCGAGGACGGTTTCCAGGTTTCAGGCATCTTGCGGGACTCGTCAGTGAACCTGAAGGAGCCGACTCTGATGATTCGCCCCGAGAATATTATGCCTGTAAGCGAGCCGGGAGGTCTGCCCATCACCTTTGAGGGGAAGGTAGAGGAGGTGATTTACCTCGGGGAGGTCACCAAATATCGTATTAGACTGGGACCCTCCACGGTTGTGACTGCTACGTGGCAAAACCGGGTAGGGGTACAGCCTCCCAAGCGAGGAGGCACGGTGAGGATAGGGTGGGATATTGAGGAGGTGATTATTGTGTAAGTGATGAGCATTCAACCGAATACGCGTATTTCGAGTTTTAAGGAGGTAAATCGGTGAAAAGGAAAATATTGTTACTTCCGCTGGCATTTTTGTTAGCCATGAGCTTGGTTGCTATTGGTTGTCCAGCACCAGCTCCAGCTCCAGGACCAGCTCCCCCAGTACCTCGGGTGCCAACCCTCGCTGAGCCTATGACCCTCGAAGAGATAGAAGCCGCTCTGGCACCGCTTAGAGGGAGGGAGATGGTAGTGGTCAGCTGGGGTGGCGCCTACCAACGGGCTCAAACAGATGCTTTCTTGGATCCCTTCGCTGAGAAGTTCGGGATTAATGTAATTCAAGAGAGTCCAACAGATCTTGCCAAGATAATGGCGATGGTGGATGCAGGGAGTACGACCTGGGATGTGGTGGATGTAGAAAGCCGAGAACCCGAGATGCTAGGTCCTTTGGGATACCTTGAAGAGCTTGACTACACCATCATTGATTCCCGCGATACGGTATCTCAGGGTGTCTACCCATGGGCTATTGCGTGTATCTTCTGGTCTACCCCCCTAATATACCATGAGGAGGCGTTTCCTGAGGGAGGACCGCAGAGCTGGGCAGACTTCTGGGATGTGGGAAAGTTCCCAGGTCCGCGGAGTCTCCGCAATCACCCCTATGGTAACCTCATCTTCGCTTTGGTGGCTGATGGTGTGCCGGTGGACCAAATCTACCCCATGACGGAAGAAAAGGTAGACCAAGCCTTTAGAAAACTGGACGAAATTAAGCCATATATTACAGTCTGGTGGACGTCGGGCTCCCAGCCTGTTCAGCTTCTGGCTACAGAAGAGGTGGTAATGGCCAGTGCCTATAACGGGCGTGTTTATGAGCTTCAACAAGAGGGGATACCACTCAAAATCGTGTGGAACGGCGCGCATGCATCGATGGACTTCTGGATTATACCCAAGGGCGCACCGAACAAGGATGTCGCCATGCTCTTCATTGCTTGGACGACGCTGCCTGAAATACAGGCACACATAGCCGAGTTTATCCCCTACGGGACACCCAACGCCCTCGCCGTCCCCTTTATCGATCCCACATGGAAGCCAGCAGCCGATCTCCCGTCTGACCCAGAGAACCTAGCTGTGCAAGTCATAGTAGATGGCGTATGGTGGGGAGAGAATCTCGAGCAGCTTCTTGAGCGTTGGCATGAGTGGATACTAGAATAGGGTTTAGCCAGGGAAGCAATGACGGAGAAGGCAGCAGCTGTGCTGGATAGCAACAGGATGACCACCATTTGTTGCTATCCAGCACTGAAAATGGAGGCTTGTCCTAAAGGATTTAGCTATGGCACAACCTAAGGTGTTGGCTTCAGTCAGCGAGAGGGCAAACTACTGGAAGCTCTTTTTGGTAAGGATTCGGGAGCAGTTTTATTTCTTCAGTCTCACCCTCCCGGCAATCGTTTTACTGGCGTTCCTGTTCTTATATCCCTTGGTGGTTTTCTTTACTCGGAGTCTATTCGATCCATCTTGGACTACGGAGCATTACGTACAGGCGGCAACAGGGGCTGCCTGGGGGAAGATCTTTCTTAATACCTTTGAGATTTCCCTTTTTAGTACGCTGGCGGTCTTATTCTTGGGCTACCCACTAGCCTACCTGTTAGCAACCATCTCAAACCGCCGGGTACGAAACCTACTTCTGCCTCTGATAATCATCCCCTTCTGGACCAGCGTTTTAGTGCGGTCCTATGCCTGGATAGGTGTCTTAGGAAGAAAGGGGCTCCTCAATGTCGCTCTAACAGACCTAGGTCTTATCTCCTCGCCACTGGCTTTGCTCTACAACCGACCAGGGGTGTACATCGGGATGATTCATTTTTTGCTGCCCTTTATGATATTCGCTATCTTCGCCGTGATGAGGGGTATCCCCCAAAGTCTCCTTCAGGCAGCAGAGGGGCTGGGAGCTAGCCCCTTACGAAGTTTTCTGCGAGTCTACTTCCCCCTAAGCCTGCCTGGGGTCGGCGCGGGGTGTCTTCTGGTATTTATCTTGGCTCTGGGCTTCTTCATTACCCCGGCTCTCCTCGGTGGGCCAAAGGAAGTCATGCTCTCCATGATCATCCAACAGCAAATTAGTGAGGCCTTAAACTGGGGGTTTGCTGCTGCCCTATCGGTTATCCTGCTGACATTAACGCTGGGTTTGTACTTGATTTATAACCGGTTCATGAGTTTCGAACGCCTCTATGGAGGTGAAAAGCGATGAGCCAGCCTCTTGGGACGCAAGTGCCCCGCACTCCTCTCAGGCGTATCCTACTTTATGCTTTCTGTACTCTTGTATTTATCTACTTAATGCTTCCAAGCTTAATAGTGATCCCCATATCTTTCGGCGAAGCGACATATCTTGAGCTTCCTCCCGAGTCCTTCTCTCTGCGCTGGTACCAGGACTACTTCGGGCGGCAGGAATGGGTCTCGGCAACCATTACAAGTGGAGTAGTAGGTGTCCTTGTGGCTATGGTCTCCGTATCTCTTGGCAGCCTAGCGGCATATGGTCTTGTTAGAGGGCGCTTCCCAGGAAAGACCGTGCTAAATGCCCTTATTATCTCACCTATTATCGTACCCATGATAATCACAGCGGTGGCAATCTATAAGCTATATTCGGATCTGGGATTTCTCGGCACAATCCCAGGCTTTGTGTTGGGGCACACTATTATTGCCTTTCCCTTTGTTATCATCATAATATCCGCCACCTTACGCGGAATAGACGAGTCGTTAGAACAGGCGGCGATGAGCCTGGGTGCTAGTCGCCTTATGGCCCTGCGTCGGGTGGTCTTTCCTATGATGCTCCCAGGGATGGTCACCGCGGCTGTGTTTGCCTTCCTCATCTCCTTTGACGAACTCCTCATTGCTTTATTCATCAGTACTCCTACCCTATCGACCCTGCCCAAGCGTCTGTGGGAGGGCATCCGAATCGAAATTAATCCCACCATTGCCGCTGTCTCCACCATTTTGGTTCTCTTGACCGTACTGGCTCTAGTGGGACTGCTCATTTCCCAAGTATACTTTGAGCGTCGGCGGCAACGTTAATGACTACATGGCCTGTGGAGAGAGATTCTCTAGGCTATTAAATAATTTGTTTAAAGAAAAGGAATAGAAAAGTGATGCAAAAGTTACAAGAGCAGGCGCTAGAAAAGGGAATGTTTTTGCGTATGGCTGACATTGGGGGTACCCCGAGCGGTAGAATTGTTTTTGCCCCACCCCTGGGAATTACTACCCAAGAAGTGGACAAAGCTCTGGATATCTTATATCCCATGGTAGCTGACCTTAAGCCGAGCTAGATACTATGCCAAGAATTAGAAGGAGGGTTAAAATATGGCGATTTTAGAGGAACCGATAAGAGGAGTTCCGCTGGTTAAAAACTTTATCGGTGGAGAATGGGTTGAATCTAAAGGTGAGCTTGTAGATGTGGTAAATCCGGCTAAGTATGAGACGATTGCAAGAGTTCCAATTTCAACCAGAGAGGAGATAGACGCCGCAGTAGAGGCGGCTAAAGAGGCTTTCTCTGACTGGAGAAGAACGACTCCACTGGCTAGAGTGAGATGCCTCTTCAGATTGAAAGAGTTACTGGAGGAGCATTTTGAGGAGCTTAGTAGAATCCAGACACAGGAGCATGGAAAGACGATAGATGAATCCAGAGGAGAAACGAGGCGTGGCATCGAACAGGTAGAAGTGGCTACGGGAATTCCTTCGTTAATGATGGGATATAATTTAGAGGATATTGCAACAGGCATAGATGAGTATCTCATTCGACAGCCTGTAGGAGTTTTCGGGATAATACCTGCTTTTAACTTCCCGTTCATGATTCCACTTTGGTTCGCACCATATGCGATGGCTACTGGAAACTGCGTCGTTATCAAACCCTCACCCGAAGTTCCCCTTAGTCAAATGAGGCTCGCTGAGTTAGTGGATGAAGCTGGTTTCCCGCCAGGGGTGTGGAATGTAGTTAATGGCGGAGGAACTGTCGGGTCAGCCATGTTAGAGCATCCGGGCATTAACGGGATAGCCTTCGTTGGGTCGACGCCAATAGCAAGAGACGTGATTTACAAGAAATGTGGCGAGACAGGTAAGAGGGTTATTGCTCAGGGTGGTGCCAAGAACTTTCTGGTAATAATGCCAGATTGTAATGTAGGAAGAACCATACCGGCTCTTATGACATCATTTTTTGGCAACACCGGTCAACGGTGTTTATCAGGTGCCAATCTTGTTATTGTCGGTGGTGATAAATTCTATAATGAATTTTTAGATGCGGTTGTTGATACAGCATCCAGAATAAGGGTTGGTTACGGGTTTGATGAATCGATTCAGATAGGGCCGGTGCGTGATAAAGGGAAAAAGGAGAGGATCCTGGGATATATAGAAAGTGGCATAAAAGAAGGAGCAAAACTCAGACTTGATGGCAGAAAGGCAAATATTATAGGAGATTACCCAGATGCATGTTTCCTTAACCCAACTATTTTTGAGAATGTTTCACTGGATATGAAAATAGGTAGTGAGGAAATCTTTGGGCCTGTGATGAGTGTTATGAGAGCTAAAGACCTTGATGAAGCGATAGAAATGGCAAACAGTAGTAATTTTGGTAACGGGCACGCTATTTTCACTTCAAGTGGTAAAAATGCTAGGGAATTTCAATACAAGATCCAGAGTGGCAATGTTGGTATAAATATCGGAATAGTGGCGCCTATGGCATTCTTCCCATTCAGTGGAATGAAGGATTCGTTCTTCGGCATATTACATGCACAAGGTCAAGAAGCTATTCGTTTCTTCACTGAAAGCAAAGTCGTCATCCAAAGGTGGTTTTAGGAAAGGAGATAACCGTAAGTGAGATTAAACACTTGCTCTCAAATCATTAGCCTTGCTAGGAAGTTTGAGAATGAATCGGCAAAGTTCTATGAAGACTTGTCTCGGAGATACGCAAAAGATGCGGATGTTTTGCTGTCCTTTGCCAAGGAAAATGGGAAGAATATAATACAGATTGAAAGGACATACTACGAAGTTATCACTGATGCCATTGAAGGTTGCTTTGCCTTTAATTTGAACCCAGATGAGTATACGTTTGGAACTGAGCTAACTGAGAAGGCAAGCTATTCTGATGCTTTGTGCAAAGCTATAGGGATGGAAGAGAAAATCGTAAAATTTTACTCTGATGCCGCTGAACAATCAAAGTCTCTAATGGCAGATGTTCCCAGAGCTTTCACGATAATAGCAAAGAAAAGGGGTGAGCGCAAATCAAAGTTAGAAGAACTTCTCCGGAAGGAAAGCCGAATGTGACCTTTTAAGGAAAGGATGGCACTATGAACACAATTGATAAATACAACAACTATGTAAACATTAGTATGGTTGCTGATGTCCAACCAGTAGTATTTGACCGGGCCAAGGGAGCACTGGTATACGATGAGGATGGACGGAGGTATATAGATTGCTTCGCCGGGATTTCTGTTACCGCTTCTGGGCACAGCAACCCTGAGGTAATTGAGGCGGCTAAGGCTCAGCTTGATAAGTACGTTCACTGTTGCTCTTACGTTTACTACAACAAAACCATGGCTGACTTGGCTGAGAGGTTAGCCCAAATTACCCCAGGGAGGCTGAAAAAAACCTTTTTTGGTAACAGCGGGGCAGAGGCCATGGAGGGAGCGATGAGGATGGCTAAGACATACACAAGAAAGCACGAGTTTATTGCCTTGCAGGCATCCTTCCACGGCCGTTCCTATGCCACTTTGAGCATAACGGGTAATATGGGGAGGAAAACAAGGGGTGGACCTTATATGGTAGGGTGTAGCTTCGCACCGCCTCCTTACTGCTATCGGTGTACTTTCAACCTTAAGCCTGAAACCTGCGACATGCGTTGCGCCGAATATATAGAGGATATTATTAAGTTTAATACCTACGACGATGTCACTGCTTTTATCATCGAACCTGTTATGGGTGAAGGAGGTCTCATCGCTCCACCTGAACCATACTTTAAAAGGGTGAAAGAAGTCTTAGACCGTCATGATATCCTCCTGTTTGTCGACGAAGTTCAAAGCGGGTTCTGCAGGACGGGTAAAATGTTTGCCATAGACCACTACGGCGTTGAACCGGATATTATGGTCATGGCCAAGGGAATTGCCAACGGTTTCCCGTTAAGCGCCTTCATCGCTCGGGATGAGATTGCTGACGTGTTCCGCCCTGGTGAACATCTAACCACCTTTGGTGGCAACGCTGTCAGCTGCGCGGCATCACTAGCCAATATCAATTTCTTAGAACGGGAGAGGATAGCCGAGAAGGTCACGGAAAAGGGGAAAATTCTCCTAGAAAGACTGGGGCGTATGAAAGAGAAATACCCCATAATAGGTGACGTGCGCGGCAAGGGTCTTATGATTGGCCTAGAGCTGGTTAAAGATAGTGCCAAGACGCCGGCTGTTGAGGAGACCAAGGCAGCTCGTAAAAGTTGCCTTGAAAAGGGACTCCTTATAGGGGCTGGGGGAGTTTGGGCAAACGTCTTGAGAATACAGCCTCCTCTTGTCATTACTGATGAGGAGCTCGATGAAACCCTTGCCATCATAGAAAAGTCATTAGGCGAGATGTAATCTATCAGCTTAAATGACCTTCTACCCCCCGGTTAGGGGAGCCCTGACTAATTCGGCAAGTGGCATTCCTTTAATTGAGTTTAAGTGTGACAATAGCTGATGCGGTAGAAAAGAAGACGAGGGTAATTTGGAGGTAAGAATATGTCTCTAAGCAGCAGCCAAGGAGAAAATATATTACATGGGGTGTTAGAGCAATTTGACTTGGCAGCCAATAGGCTAAAGCTTGATGAGAAATTACGGATGGTTCTACGCTCATGCAAACGGGAACTCACGGTTCATTTCCCTATCGTTATGGACGATGGAAAGACAGTGGTTTTCACTGGTTACCGGGTTCAACATAACCTTGCCCGAGGCCCGGGTAAGGGTGGGATTCGCTATGCGCCTGATGTTACCCCTGATGAGGTAAAGGCCATGGCAATGTTGATGACATGGAAATCCGCTGTGGTTAACATACCCTATGGGGGCGCTAAGGGGGGGATAGCCTGCTCTCCTAACCTAATGTCGGCAACAGAGTTAGAGCGGCTAACACGGCGATATACCACCGAAATTTCTCTTGTGATTGGTCCCGACGAGGATATTCCGGCTCCTGATGTTGGTACCGATGCTACGGTAATGGGCTGGATTGTGGATGCTTACAGTCAACAGCGTGGCTTCTATGTTCCCGGAGTAGTAACCGGCAAGCCCCTTAGCCTCCGCGGCACCAAGGGGAGAGCGGGGGCGGCTGGGCGAGGCTGTGCCCTAATAGCCAGGGAGATGTTCGGATATCTGGGCAAGGAGTTGCAAGGGACAGCGGTAGTGGTTCAGGGCTTTGGCAAAGTAGGTCAGGCAGTAGCAAGTGAGTTGACCAAATACGGCTGCAAGATTATTGCTGTTAGTGACATAAGTGGGGGTACCTTCGCTTCCTCAGGCTTGGATATAGACAGATTATTGAAGCATGAGAAAGACTCACTAATAGACTTCAAAGGTGGCGAATCGCTGACAAACCGTGAACTCCTCGAGCTTCCCTGCGACATTTTGCTACCCTGTGCTGTTGAGGGGCAAATCACAGAGGCAAATGCTCCTCGGCTTAAGGCAAAGGTTATTATTGAAGGAGCTAATGGTCCTACTACCCCAGAAGCTGACCACATCCTTGATGATAGAGGTATCTGCGTTGTGCCAGATATACTCGCCAATGCGGGTGGTGTAGTGGTTTCTTATTTTGAATGGCTACAAGACACCCAATCATCTTTCTGGGAAGAAGAACAGGTTAACGAGAGATTGCTCTCCATCATGAAAAGGAGTTTTAAGGAAGTGCTGAACATTTCCCAAAAGGAAAAGATCAGTATGCGCACTGCTGCCTATATGGTGGGGGTTGACCGTGTCGCCGCTGCCATGACAGCAAGGGGTATCTATGCTTAGATAGTCAATACTAAAGGCTGAGGTTCAGTGCTTGAAAGGAGGAACCGAATTGTTCAAAAAGGTGCATATATTCAGAGTAAAACCCGGACAGGAATTACTCACTGAGATAACTCGCTATTGCCATGAGCATGGCATTTCCTCAGGCGTGGTTATCGGCATTATTGGTTCGCTGGAGAGAGCTCAGCTCAATTTCTTAATGGGGCTCCCTGGGAAATACGAAAGTGTAGATTACCCAGGTCCATTGGAGATTGTCTGCGCTCAGGGTTCGGTAGCTCTGAAGAATGACAGCTCCATCTTCATCCATATACACATCCAACTTTCAGGACAAGATATCTGCCGAGGAGGTCATCTTGCTAAGGCGATGGTGTTCTCCACAGCTGAGGTGGCTATAGGAGAGCTTGATTACCAGCTCCGGCGCCAGCTCGACAGCCACACTGGCCTTAATGAACTGCTTGGTTAAATCTGAAGGAGGTTCAAGATGGAAGTTATGGAAGCAATTAAACGAGGAGAAGTATTCGTAAGTATAAGACTACCCCGGTTGATAGCAAAACTGTAGAACTCGTTTTAGAGGCTACCGCTGGGCACCATCCTGACATGCAGAGCAACCCAGCGTTAGGCCAAGAAAAGAGCTGCCTGAGATTGTTTTCTGTGATAGGTGGTAAATTCGCGTGATAAGTGACAAATACGGACTCGTCGAAAATCTTAATAGATGTGGAGTGGAAAATCATGGCGATTAAAGCAGTAAATCCCACAACGGGTGAAACGATCAAAGAGTACAAAGAGATGCCACCGGAAGAGGTCAAGGGTATCATAGAGAAATCACACAAAGCCTTCATCGGCTGGCGGAAGACAAGCTTTGCTGAACGGGCAAGGCAGATGAAGAAGGCTGCCCGGATTCTCCGAGATAAAGCGGAAGATTATGCCAAGTTGATGGCACAGGAGATGGGTAAGCCAATTAAAGGCGGCAGGGCGGAAGTGGAAAAATGTGCTTGGGTATGCGACTACTACGCTGACAACACTGCGAAGTTCCTGCAGCCGGAAGTCATCGATACGGACGCAAGCAAGAGCTTTGTTACCTTTCAGCCGTTAGGCGTTGTACTTGCGGTCATGCCATGGAACTTTCCTTTCTGGCAGGTCTTCCGATGCGCCGTGCCTATGCTTATGGCGGGTAACGCGGTAGTATTGAAGCACGCCTCCAATGTGCCAGGCTGTGCTTTGGCGATAGAGGATGTCTTCCGCAAAACGAGATTTCCCGCGAACATCTTCAGGACGTTACTGGTCAGCAGCAGCCAGGTCGATGCAATCATCGAGAACTCGCTGGTCAAAGCAGCCACTCTTACGGGCGGTACCCCTGCGGGTAGGGCAGTCGCAAAGAAGGCAGGCGAAATGATCAAGAAGACCGTTCTCGAGCTGGGCGGTAGCGATGCTTATGTGATTTTGGAAGACGCTGACCTTGAAGTAGCGGTGACGGAGTGTGTTGCCAGTAGGCTTATCAATTCTGGCCAGAGTTGCATTGCTGCGAAGCGGTTCGTCATAGTCGAATCGCAGAGGGAGCAGTTTGAGGAGCTATTCGTAAGGCAGATGCGTGCTGAGAAGATGGGCGACCCTATGGAAGAAGACACCTTGGTTGGTCCTTTGGCCAGACACGACCTGAGGGACCACCTTCACCAGCAAGTACTAGTGAGCATTGAAAAGGGGGCAAAGTGCCTGCTTGGCGGCAAAATCCCCGAGGGCAAAGGTGCCTTTTATCCTCCCACTGTCCTTACTAACGTCAAAAGAGGTATGCCAGCATACGACGAGGAGTTGTTCGGGCCCGTAGCAGCAATTATCTCGGTCAAGGATGAGGAAGAAGCGATAAGGGTGGCGAATGATACTGGTTTCGGTCTAGCCGGAGCTATCTTCACCAAGAACGTCGCAAAAGGAGAAAGAATCGCCGCAAATGAGCTCGAAGCAGGCTGTTGTTTCGTGAATGCCCTTGTGAAGTCAGACCCCCGTTTACCGTTCGGAGGCGTGAAGGGAAGCGGATATGGTCGCGAGTTGTCTCACTATGGAGTCAAGGAATTTGTGAACATCAAGACCATTTTTGTAAAGTGAGCGGTAGGTAGCCAGAGTTCTTAGACGCTTACATCTTACTACCTATTATCCATTGCGGTAAAGCTGCTAGCTTTTTTGTAAGTGTATGTAGTGTGCAATAATGAGACATTTTCGCCTCAGTAGTAATGGACACTTCAGAATCCAAAGCTATACTCTTTCACAGTGTTACTATAGCTCCTTCTTTCCAACAAAACATCGGATTGTAACTTAGCAATCCGTCATTTTGTTCAATCAGGTAACAAAACAAGCTACGGTGCAGCACAAGTTTTGGCACCCGAGTCAGCGGAAGTAGAAACCCACCCTTTCGTTTTGCGGCATCTTCGTCCGGTCGGTCGGAACCAACCAGCAGTCTGAGCGCCTATCCATGCCGTTTCAAATTCCTCTTCGTAGCAGTATTTAACTTCGTTTCACAGTGAACTCAGGGAAAGGAACTTTGGGCTTAGTTTCGGTAGGAGGTGAAACTACTGAGGAAGGCCGCTTCTTTTTCCCGAGCCCCAGAGCTCTAGAGACCAGCCGCCTTTTAAGTAACTGAATAGCTAGAGCTGGGTCTAATCCTTTGGGGCAGGCTTCTGAACAGGCACCAGCAAGGTGGCAATGCCATACGCCGTGGTCAATGTCCACCAAAGGGAGCCTTTCCTGTTCGCCTTCGTCCCGGCTGTCAGCGCAGTAGCGGTAACACTGAGCTAAGGTCAGGGGGCTGAGGAAAAGCTTGTCGCTGGCTGAGGTTGGGCAAGCAGAGACACATATGCCGCACTTTATACAGTAAGTAAACTGCTGGAAAGTCTCCAACTCCTGGGGCATTTGGGCAAATTCAGCAGTAGGGTTTACCATTTCTTCTATATCATGACGGATGATGTAAGGCTTTATTGATTTGTGGTTACTAAATAAAGGAGTCAAGTCAGCTACCAGGTCTTTGATGATGGCAAGATTTGGTAAAGGTTTGATGCTTAAAGTAGCGGCATGAAGCTCTTCTATCTGGGTGTGGCAGGCGAGGTGGGGGTAGCCATTAATGAGCATGCCACATGAGCCACAGATTGCCATGCGGCACGAGGTACGAAAAGCAAGGCTGCTGTCCAGATTTTCTTTTATATATAGAAGTCCATCGAGTACGGTCATGCCTCGGCTAGCTGGCACTATAAATTCCTGAAAATAAGGGGCGCTACCTCGTTCCGGGTCATATCTCTGGACTTTGAATGTTATCCGCTTAGTGCTATCTTCAGTCATAATACCTCCTAGCTCACTAATAGGGCGACTGGTACATAAGTGCCCCCGATAAAGGCGATGATGCCAAAAGCTATGATAACCCAGGTAACGATGCGCTCAGTTTTCACTGAGGGTGTCAACTCTAATATGATGTTCCGCAGTCCATTGAAAGCGTGATAAAGAACGAAAGCCAGCAGAGCTATATATAAGCCTGCCCATATACCTTGGCTAGCTCGTTCTATCATTGCTCCCCAGGAAATCGGCTTAGCGGCATCAACTCCGAAGAAGCCAAGAATATCATCGAGGTGCATTACTACTATATGTATACCTAATAGGACTGCTATTAGTGCGCCGGTAGCCAGTTGCAGAAGTTGCAGGTAAGTATTACGCATCACCAACCTCCCACGATGAAGTCAAAAAGGACGACCACGGCAAGGATGGCAATCACTGCTAGCATGGTGATTGTCCACGGGCGCTTTTTGCGGAGTGAGTCCTGGTACGGATAGATTGGCGGGGTAGGCCGCCCCAGGGCAAAGCCTAATTCCTGCAAGATGAGGCGCAAACCATTCAAGCCGTGGTAGATAAAGGCAATAACGACCAAGTATTCGCCAAATCTAAACCATGGATTACGAAGGAGTGCTATTGTAGCTTCCCAAACATCTTGACCTTGAATACGGAAGATGGTTGTTATGGATAGATGAATTAGCAAGAAGAGCAAGATTCCTAAGCCAGTTATTCGATGGAGGAGGTAAAGGTAGCGCTCTAGTTTGTATTTACCTGCCCATACCCAGCCACCGGCCCCTAGATAATTCTGTCGAGGTTGTATTTGCTTCATGACTTAACCCCTAATATTTCCTCTCTACCGGTTGCCACATAGTGATAACTACTGGGATATAATCGAGCTGTGGCCCTGTGGGGGTGTAGTAAGCCAGAGTATGTTTGAGCCAATTGGCGTCATCCCGCTTGGGGAAGTCTCGTCGGAAATGAGCACCTCGGGATTCAGTACGAGCTAGAGCCCCAGCGACAATAACTTCAGCTAAATCAAGGAGGTTATCTACTTCAAAGGCACTGAGCAGGTCAGTATTATACACACGCCCGCGGTCTTTAACCCGGATATCAGGCAGACGCTGCTTTAGTTCCTTTATTTTATTGAGAGCCGCTTCTAGGTCTGAGCCAGTGCGGAAGACATCCACCTGACTATCCATAGTTCTCTGTAGTTCTTTACGCAGGGCATAGCCATTTTCCTTGCCGCTTGGGCTAAACCTGGTGAAGATGCGAGCTTCCTCGTCTTTCAGCGTTGCTTCTTTGGGTGCCAAGGGGAAAGTCTTTTGCTTTGAGACATACTTGGCAGCCTTATCTCCAGTGATTTTCCCCCAGACGAGGCATTCGGCAGTTGAATTGGCGCCAAGACGGTTGGCACCATGAAGGGAGCCGCAGGCAGCCTCTCCGGCTGCCCAGATGCCTTCTATCGGAGTAGCCCCGTTGATATCAGTGTGGAGGCCGCCCATAAAATAGTGAGCAGCCGGCCGAATAGGGATTGGCTCATATATGGGGTCAATGAAATTGAACCTCATGGCGACCTCTCGAATCATTGGTAGTCGTTCGTTAATCTTGTCAGCCCCGAGGTGACGCAGGTCAATGTGAAGATAATCAAGACCATCGGGTCCGGGGAATCCTCTACCCTCTTCGATCTCAGTTATTTCAGAGCGGGAGACGACATCTCGGGGACCTCCCTCCATCGAGGCTGGAGTATATTTTCTCATAAATCTCTCGCCTTTGTTATTAAGCAAATAGCCACCTTCACCCCGGGCTGCCTCTGTAATTAGGATGCCAGAAGGAACTAGGCCGGTGGGGTGGAATTGGACAAACTCTAAGTCTTTGATAGCTAATCCAGCTCGGTAAGCCATTGCCAAACCGTCACCAGTGGCAGTCAGGGAGTAGGTGGTGAAACCGAACATACGGCAAGCACCGCCAGTAGCGATAATTAAAGCTTTACCCTGAACAAGGAAGAACTCACCGCTGGTTAAGTTCCAGACAGTTACGCCACGGAAGGAATTATCTTCTATCAGTATTGAGCTAACATAGCATTCATCATATCTGGTGACATTAGCATATTTCTGCAGGGTATCGTAGAGGGTTTGCATTTCAAAGAATCCGGTCTTATCAGCGGCGAAGACAGCTCGATTATAGCTATGACCGCCAAATGGGCGTTGGGCAATCCGTCCATCAGGGCGGCGTGACCACGGAATGCCCCAGTGTTCTAATAGCAGTATTTCTTTAGGCACTTCTTTGACGAATCGCATTACTTCATCCTGGTCACAAAGAAAATCACCACCTCTAACTGTATCCCAGGCATGAAGCTCAAGACTGTCTCCTTCCTCTGGTTGCATGACTGCTGCTGTACCACCTTCGGCACAGACTGAATGTGAGCGCATTAGCTGGACTTTGGAGACGATGGCGATATCAGCTTCTGGGCTTCGAGCAGCTTCAATAGCTGCCCGCAGTCCAGCAATTCCGGAACCTAGAACTATAATGTCGTGTTTCCTTGTCATCATAGTATTGCTTCCTTATGACGGGCAGCGTGGCATTCCGTAAAGATATCTATTATATGACTAATCTCCAGGTACTGGAGGAATATAGCCCTCCTTCATGAGAAGGGCAGTTGTTTCCCTGGCAGTTTTAATCATTGCCTCAGCTCGCTTGGTGAGTTCTTCTCGGCTGGCTTTTTCTCGAGCTACCCCTTGCTCGATAGCCTTGAGTCCTACTGCCACTGCCTCCCTGATGTAAACTTCCCATTCTGCCATAGTTGAAGCAATATTATCTTCGTCTATACCTCGGTCTTCAGCACATTTGGCTAGCTCATAAGCAGCGGTGATGCACATCTCATCAGTGATGGTTCTAGCTTTGACGTCTAAAGCACCGCGGAAGATACCAGGGAAGCCGAGGGAGTTATTCACCTGGTTGGGGAAGTCTGACCTTCCTGTAGCCACAATCCTGGCTCCAGCCTCCTTGGCTTCCCACGGCCATATTTCAGGAATGGGGTTGGCACAGGCGAAGACGATAGCATCCTTAGCCATGGTCTTTATCCACTCTGGCTTAATAGTATCTGGTCCAGATTTGGATAATGCGATACACACATCGGCTCCTTTTAGAGCCTCAGCAATCCCGCCGGTTCTTCCCTCTGGGTTGGTTCTCTGGCACAGGTCCCACTTGTATGGGTTTTCCTTTTGCTTTTCCTCAAGGTCAGCTCTACCGGTATGGAGAATAGCCTTGCTATCGACAACGATGGTATTTTCCGGCTTAAAACCGTCGGCAAAAAGGACTCTGGCAACGGCCACATTGGATGCCCCTGCCCCGATTACAGCGAGGTTCAGCTCCTCTTTCCTCTTACCGACAACCTTTAACGCATTGACCAGCCCAGCCAGGGTGACCGCGGCTGTCCCCTGCTGGTCATCATGCCACACCGGGATAGCCATTTCTTTGCGCAGGGTGTCAAGGATATAGAAGCACTTGGGACTGGAGATATCCTCTAGATTGATGCCGCCAAAGGATGGCTGAAGCCACTTCACTGCCTGGATTATCTCATCTGGGTCCTTGGTATCCAGGCAAATGGGCACTGCATCTACACCACCTAGGTATTTAAAGAGAAGTGCCTTGCCCTCCATCACCGGCATGGCAGCCTCAGGACCAATGTCGCCCAGACCAAGAACCCTAGTTCCATCAGAAACTACGGCTACAGTATTCCACTTGTTGGTAAATTCATAGACCTTTTCTATGTCTGCCTTTATCGCCATGCAGGGCTCAGCTACCCCCGGGCTATACCAGATGGCAAAGTCATTAAAATCACGGACTACGCACTTGGGGACGGTCTGCATTTTCCCCCGATAAAACGGATGCAGCTTCATAGCATCCGCTGCCGGCTTGCGGGCTTTAGCCAAGAGTTCTTCTTTAGTTATCTTCTGCGACATAATCTTCCTCCTTATATTAATAAGCGCTTGGGCGTTTTTTCAGGTAAAGTGACTTCTCCCAAAATTTTAACATATCAAAAAATGAAAGTAAGCAAAATTACGGCTGGATGCAAATTACCCAAAAAGCTAAAACTAAACCCCTTCCTTAAATCCCAAGATACGCCTCTCTTATATCACGCGCCCCCTTTATTTGCTCTGGACTCCCTTCCGCTTTTACCCTACCTTCATGCATGATATAAACGTAGTCCGCGGCGTTAAGGGAGGCATCAACGTTCTGCTCCACAAGGAGTATTGTCAAGCCTATCTCAGCTCTCATCCTCTCAATGGTAGCAAAAACCTCACCCACAAGTTTCGGAGCCAATCCCTGGCTTGGCTCATCAAGCATTATCAATTTCGGTCTTGTCATCAATCCACGAGCTATGGTCAGCATCTGCATTGTCACACAGGCCTCTATACGCCACGCCAACATAACCTTTCTGTGGCACGATTCGCTAGCTATAGTTCACTACAAGTTACGATATCGAAAGCCAGTTCTTGCGCTGGTCAGGCTGAAATCTACTATCACTGGGCACACAAAGAATCCTAAGGTCTGGCCACTGGCTTTTATGCTGCGTCAGGTATTCTCGTAACTCTCGATAGTAGTCTTGCATATGTAACCGGCTAAAATCGAGCTGTACGAAGTTTAGGAAATAAGCATTCAAAACGTTGTTTGGTTGCTCTGTGAGTTTCTTAATGTCCCAATCTGCCCTTTGGAATGGCAGCCTAGCTAACCACAATTTGACCTCCATAGCTATCAATACTTTGACTAGCTTAAGATACTCATCCCATGGATCTTGTGGTTTCATACTCTGTACAGTTGGGTCACTGTATGATTGGGGATCCAATATTGCCAGGTCATAGTGCCCTCTAGCTGGATTCTTTGCACCGAACTTCTTGACCGTCGGCAACTCAGCACGGATAAGCTGAGTAACATAGTTTTCTTGAACGACTCCTTCCTGCTTTAAGTAGTAGAAAAGACTCCAATGTATGTCCCTTTCGTTCCAGAACCTGTCGGGATAGCCCTGAAAATCGCCAACAAGCTTTGCAATCGCTCTTTCGGTAGCTTCTATTAATTGCTGTTCCATTATTGCATCCTAGCCTTGGTCAACCTTCCTCTAATTGAGCCGCTATATTATTTAGTAAGCTAGCTAGGCGTGGGAGTTTGTCCCTGATTATGGCTGGCAGATATGTACCATGTCGAGCTGAAGATGGGTAGGCAGGCGTATGCACTATTAGTTCCCTAGCCACCTTGAGCCATTCCATCAGCGAGTTTATTTCATGAATGAGCCTATAGGCCTCGACCAGTCGCTCAGTAAGTTCTGGCCGAAGAGAAGAAAGAAGTCCAGAAGCAACCACTGAATCCCAAGCATCAGTGTGAAAAGGTATGAGAGCAACAGGTTGTCTTTTTTCAGGCGGAAGGACGTATACCCTTTCAATCAGTTCCAGCGTACACTTGATGAGTTCCAAGTTCTGGGAAATTTCGAAACGAAGTGCTGCAGTTCGACCGCTACCAAATATTGCGCTCTTCACCTCGATGTCATCCATTGGGACTGATACAGAACCTCGTCTCCTGTAGTAGCGAGTATTTACCATGTGAGGGACTTCAAAGCTTTTGGAAACTTTAACTATATAGATTGCCTCTGAGTTGTTCTGAGGGTTTGGTAGGCGGAGTACTTTGATGCCTCCGACTATTGGATGGATAGCGGCCATCGCGACATTCTGAATTTGTTCTTCAACCCCGGTAGCTGTTATCCACGCTATACCTGTTGGGACCTTATCCTTAGCTAGAACTCTGTAAACGATAGTACCCCCATCAGTATTAGCGAAAGCAGAAATCTCTTTGGCTATTTCTTTGTTACCGCCTACCTGACTCTTATACTCGAGTGTCAAGCTTTCCTCAATCTTACTCTCTACAAATCTTTTAATATCCTCTAAAGTCTCAAGATCCATTGGCACAAATCTCCGTGCACTTCCATCTATACGAGCTAAGCCCTGACCATTCACGCTATATCAGACTTTTGAGTTTCGTAACACTGTATTTCAACCCTAATTTTTGTAATGTAGCTAATCTCTCTTTTAATTTAACCTTATCCCCCAACTCAATCCAATCTCTTAGAATATTTAGCTCAATAGCTATACCTAAGTCTATTAGCTCATGTAAAGCGTTCATATATTTGGTTAATTCATCGGGTATAACCTCAATCTCCATAAAGTCTCTTTCCGTAAGCAATCTTCGCCCCACATCTGTGGCGTCTGGCACTACATGAACATCTCTGCATAAGTCTTGATAGAGATTCTCATAGACAACATGGAAGGAATTGTCAATGTCGATAACTTGCAATTCTATAAGTTGCTTGATGATTACCGGGAATGTGGGCATATGAACAAACTGCTTCTGGAATTCTGGGTCACTGAAAAGAATGGCTATTTTATCAAAGATTGCTGCGGATGTTTCCTCTAAATCTTTTTCAACTGAAGCCTGTCGCTCGATTAAAGCATCTATCCAGTCCTTAACTGATTTACGTTTTCCTTTGCCTTTATCTAATAAAGTAACTTTCTCTCTAAGGCTTGTGTGGGCCAAACATTCCCAAAAGGCACCTCTTAGAAGTAATTCGAGGGTGCTCCTCAGGAGAACATAAGCTGCATTGTAATAACCTGAGAGCGCCTCTAGAAACGAACGATGTGCCTGATGGAAAGCTTCCCAATGATAGGTAAGGAATGCTGACCTAGAATGCCAGCTTACCCCAGCTTGACTTGGAAGGCAGAAAGATACAAGGTACATGAATTCGTGAATAGAATCGTGGGCCTTTTGGATTATTTCATAATTGCTCTCAATAGAGGTGCGTATATCTGGGAATCCTACCTCTTTCTCTATATGCGAAAGCGCTTTATCAAGCAGTGATTTATCAACCGTGCTCATTGCCAGCTAACCTTTTTACCTTCCTTCCACTATTTTCCTCTCTTCCTCAGTCAAGCCGTAAAGCTTATAAACAAGGTCACCTATTTGTTTATCAGTGCGGTCTATATTTCTAAGGAGTTCATCACGCTCATCACAAGGCGTGTTGCGAATAGGTGCTAGCTGTTTCTTCAATTGCCCACCTTCTTAACCACAAGGTTAAACCCCTCATGATAATGAGGAGTACCATGAGAAACATCCATTCGTTTCCAACTATCCTTGACAAGCATTTCAAACCCGTCGGCCCCACAGAATAAGTGAGCTATGCTCTCCAAAGAGAGATCATTATTCGGGGTCTTGAAACTGCCTAGAATCATTGTTCCTCCCTTTTTCAAGCTGTATTTCATATGTCTAACAACTTTGGCAATATTATCATCGCTAAGATGCTGGAAGACATATAGGCAAATGATAACATCGTAGTAATCCTCTCTGCTCCATCTCAGTTCCACGATATCTTGCCATTGTGGATCAATCCCTTGTCTCCTCATCATTTCGATAGCTCTAGGATTGATGTCAACCGCTGTTACTTTAAACCCGTTATCGGTCAAGTATTTGCCGTTGGTACCTTTGCCCGCACCAAGATCAAGCGCTTTCCCCGTCATTCCCAGAGTGTATTCAGAGACCAACGGATTCAATCGCTGGATTTCGTAGAAATTGTCTCCAGTGTAGCGATCTATCAGAGCCTCGGGGAGTCTATACATCTGCCGTTGTCCTTAGAAATCTTTCCATCTATTTACAAATTCAGCCAGTAACTTTATCGATTTATCAAAGTCATCTTCTGCTACTTGGGCTTCATTTGGATTGGAAAAACCATATACCCCTGTGTCCGTTACCTCGGAGGCCAGCGAAGGAAGCATGGTT